>Ga0210396_10004197_pt1 | contig 14144 bp, 13 predicted proteins | sample IncBWH17OmetaG_FD_155466 | JGI IMG/M metagenome (GOLD analysis project Ga0210396, IMG submission 155466) | Forest soil microbial communities from Barre Woods Harvard Forest LTER site, Petersham, Massachusetts, United States - Inc-BW-H-17-O ...
TGCGACTGCCACCACCCGGGCGGCCAAGATAGGTGATGTAAGGAGTCGGGGTGAGTTCACCGAACGAGCCGGGGGCGCTCAATCAGGGCGACAGCTTAAACGGGGATGGTTCGGGCGAGCGTACCGGTGCACACCGGGCGGCGCCCGAACCCACGGGCCCTAGCCCGGATGCCGGTGACTCGCCACCGTGGCAGCGCGGCGCCGCCCGGGCATCGCGCCCGGGGCAACGCCAGGCGCCGGAACCACCCGGTGAGCCTCGTTCGGCTGGCCCGGCGCTGAGTGCTGACGCCCGGCTGAACCGTTTCATCTCCGGCACGTCTGCGTCGGGAGCCGGCGCGGCCGCGCGCGCGAAGGCCCCGACTCAGGAGTTCGATGCGGTTCCGGCGCGCGGCGACGGCCCGTCCACCGATGCCTACGCCAGCGAGTTGCCCGATCTGTCCGGCCCGACGCCCCGGGCCGCGCAGCGCAAACCCGCGCCCGACCGTAGCTCGGAGACGTCGGACGCATCGGGCAAGGGCCGTTGGCCGAGCGCTGAACCACGAGAAGGACGCGAGAGCCGCGTCCAGGTGTCACGGCGAGGCCGGGGTCCAGTGCGGGCGAGCATGCAGATCCGTCGGATCGATCCGTGGAGCACGTTGAAGGTGTCGCTGTTGCTCTCGGTGGCGCTGTTCTTCGTTTGGATGATCGCGGTGGCGTTCCTCTACTTGGTGCTTGGTGGCATGGGCGTGTGGGCCAAGCTCAACAGCAACGTCGGTGACCTGCTGAACAACACCAGTGGCAGCAGCGGAGAACTTGTTTCCAGCGGCACGATCTTCGGCGGCGCTGTCCTGATTGGCCTGGTCAATATCGTCCTGCTGACCGCGATGGCCACTATCGCCGCGTTCGTCTACAACCTGGCGACCGATCTGATCGGCGGCGTCGAGGTGACCCTCGCAGACCTGGACTAGCTCGGCGAACCTGATGTAGCGCAAGGTTTTGGGGATGGGGTGACGATTGCGGTAATCTCGTCGCTCGGCCGTACGCGAGTGCGGGCCTATAGCTCAGGCGGTTAGAGCGCTTCGCTGATAACGAAGAGGTCGGAGGTTCGAGTCCTCCTAGGCCCACAACCATGTGCCCGTCAAGACGATGTGTGAGACTCGCATTGCCGCTGGCATTGATCGCGGTGCTGGTGGCGGTGGTGCGGTTCCGTCGCGGCGTCGAGGTCTGGCATGTGGCGGCAGTTCACACACCTGGTTATGACGAGGGGCCTTAGCTCAGTTGGTAGAGCACTGCCTTTGCAAGGCAGGGGTCAGGGGTTCGAGTCCCCTAGGCTCCACAAGTCAAAATGCAGTTCAGGCGGTATCCAGGGTCCGAGCAGCTCATTGAGCCGGACAGCTGGTCGCCGCCGATCCGACGTCAGGCCGGCGGTCTTTTTCGGGGAGCCATCGAGGGGTAGCGTTTCCGCTGTTCGAGGAAACGAACAGTTCCGGTTCCATCTCAAGGCAGCCAACGGCGAGATCATCGCCGCCAGCCAGGGCTACGAGACCAGGGCGAGTGCCGAGAAGGGCATTGAGTCGGTCAAGACGAGCGCTCCCGACGCGAGGGTCGTTGACCTGAGCGAACGGGAGGCCGGGCACAACTAGCGCCTATCGGGCCGGCCAGGGTCCCTTAGGGGCGCGGTTGCACATCCACACTGGGCGGGCGGGGCGACGGTTCCGGGCGCATTGAGCGCCGGACGATGCTGAAGGCAACGGCTCCAGCGGCCAGGGCCGCAGCGGCGGCCCCCGCGATGACCCAGGGCCGCTTACTGCGGCGCTGCTTCTTGCGCGCCTCATGCAAGGCTTGCGGCAGGTTTGCGACCACTTCCTGCGCCGCCGCCAACTCATCGGCGATCGTTTCCTGGGCAACGGCGAGCTCCCGGGCGAGTCTGCCTTGCCGGTAACGGCGACGGAGCTCCGACGCGGTCGACTGAGCCGAATGAACGCCAAGTCCGACAACGCCCCGTGTGACGTCCACCGGTCCCACCGCCGAATAGGTCAGGCCCCGGTTCAGTCGCTGCCGGGGGGTCAACCGGGTTCCCGCCTTTGCGCTCATCTGTCGCCTCTCTGTGCCTGTCGCTCGGTGCCTCATCAGCCTGCCATCATTGCGGCGTCTGCGGGCCAATTGCGTGCGTGCTGGCGTGTTTTCGGCGCCCCGGCGGCACCGCAGCGGACCGGGTGTGGACCCGGTGCGGGCGTGCCCGCGGGTAATGGCAGACTCTGATCTCGTGACTAGCAGCCCGATTCAGACCGCCACCGCCACACTGCACACCAACCGCGGCGACATCAAGGTCGCTCTGTTCGGAAACCATGCGCCGAAGACCGTCGCCAATTTCGTTGGCCTGGCGCAGGGCACCAAAGAGTATTCGACCCAAAACGCATCGGGTGGCCCTTCGGGCCCGTTCTATGACGGCGCGGTCTTTCACCGGGTGATCCGGGGCTTCATGATTCAGGGCGGCGATCCGACCGGAACCGGTCGCGGCGGCCCGGGCTACAAGTTCGCCGACGAATTCCACCCCGAACTGCAATTCGACAAGCCTTACCTGCTGGCGATGGCCAATGCAGGCCCGGGTACCAACGGCTCGCAGTTCTTCATCACCGTCGGCCCGACCCCGCACCTGAACCGGCGCCACACGATCTTCGGCGAAGTGACCGAACCCGAGTCGCAGCAGGTCGTCGACGCAATCGCAACGACATCCACCGACGGCAACGACCGGCCCACCGAGCCGGTCGTCATCGAGTCGATCACTATCTCCTAGGCCCCAAGCCGCCCTGGCTCCCGCTCAAGCGCTCAGCGTTTCCGACGGCCGGCGTAACCGGCTGCGGTGAGTGCGTCGAGCACCTCCAGTGGCTCGGTTCCGAGGTCCCAGCGGGAGAAGATCACCAGGCCACCGTCGACCGTTTCGAGCTCGAGCAACCGGACTTTGCGCGCGTAGCGGCGGAACTCGGTGAGCCGGATGATCTTGATATCGGAGTGCCGGAATAGCTGCGTCCGGAACCAGCCCTTGAGCACCAGACCGTCGGGGGTAATTGCCAGCTTAGGACGCGCGCGCCACGACGCGCCCGCAAACAAGATCAAACCCAGTGCGGCAATGCCGGTCAGAATGCGGCCCGGCGGATCTGTGACTAGCGTCACACACGCGATAGCCATCGCAACACCGACGATCCCGCAACCAGCAATTCCCGCCGCGGGCGGCTCCCACTGTGTTTGCTGCATGCGCTGCCTAGCCCCTCCCACCACTGCCTATGCAGTTATCCACAAGCGCTATCAACAGTGGGGATAAATCACACGCGTGTGATTGGGTGACCAGAAGGTTGCTAGGTCAGTAACAGATCCACTGCGAGATGAATTCATCACGTCTTCAACGTCTGTTAATGCCAGCGCATTGTGAGCAACAAACCAGTGATCATGAAAGCGAACGCGATGGCATAGTTCCACGGGCCCAGTTGCGCCATCCAGTGAAGCGCCGCCGGGGCCTGGGTTCCGACGGCTGCCAACTGAAACACCATCAACCAGACGAGCCCGATCAGCATCAGACCAATGAACAAGGCGACGAACCACACACTTGACGGTCCGACCTTCACCTTCACCGGTGTGCGGCTCACCGCGGTGACGGTGAAGTCGTTCTTCTTACGGACCTTGGACTTGGGCATGATTTCCTCGGGTTACCTCGGGATACCTCAACAACACGGTGGACGGGGCGGGATGCAACGATAACGATTGCAGCTGCACGCATAGCTTGGTTAAGAGACTAACCCACCTGGTGCCCTGACCAGGAAATGGAGAGCCGATGAATGAGACGCGCCGCTCACCGTGGCGTTTCGGCGTCCCAATGGTGTGCTTGCTGGCTGGGCTGTTGCTGGCCGCTACGCACGGCGTGTCCGGCGGCGCCGAGATCCGCCGCAGTGATGCGCCGCGGCTGGTCGACCTGGTCCGTGAGGCGCAGTCGTCGGTGAGCCGATTGAGCACCCGACGCGACGCGCTGACTAAGAGGCTTGACTCGGTGCACGGCCGGTCTTCCGATGCCGCACTGGCGGCGATGCTGAGGCGGTCCGCCGAGCTGGCCGGTGAGGCGAGTATGGATCCGGTCCACGGGCCGGGTCTGGTGGTGACCCTGCAGGACGCGCAACGCGACGCCAACGGCCGCTTCCCCCGTGACGCATCCCCCGACGACCTGGTGGTGCACCAGCAAGACATCCAGGCCGTCCTCAACGCATTGTGGAGTGCCGGCACGGAGGCGATCCAAATGCAGGACCAGCGCATCATCGCGACTTCGGTGCCGCGCTGCGTCGGGAACACGTTATTGCTCAACGGGCGTACCTACAGCCCGCCCTACACGATCACCGCGATCGGCAATGCCGCAGCCATGCAGGCGGCCCTGGCGTCCGCTCCCCTGGTGACGCTCTACAAGCAGTACGTGGTCCGGTTCGGTCTGGGCTACCGCGAGGAGGTCAAGCCTGATGTGCAGATCGTCGGCTATACGGAGCCGGTCCGGATGCATTTCGCCCAAGCCGCGGGTCCCGTGGGCTACTGAGGCCCAGTGAACCCAATCCCGACCTCGATTGGACGGTAGCCTGACACGATGCGGATCCTGGTCGTCGACAATTACGACAGCTTCGTGTTCAACCTGGTGCAGTACCTCGGACAGCTTGGAGTCCAGGCCGAGGTGTGGCGCAATGATGACGCGCGGCTATCCGACGGGGCCGCCATCTCCGCGGAATTCGACGGTGTCCTGCTCAGCCCGGGCCCGGGCACCCCGGAACGCGCGGGCGCATCGATCAGCCTGGTCCGCGCGTGCGCCGCGGCGAACACCCCGCTGCTGGGGGTCTGCCTGGGACACCAGGCCATCGGTGTCGCATTCGGCGCCACCGTTGACCGTGCCCCTGAGTTGCTGCACGGTAAGACCAGCAGCGTATTCCACACGAATGTTGGTGTCTTGCAAGGGCTTCCGGATCCGTTCACGGCGACCCGATACCACTCGCTGACAATCCTGCCCGAATCGCTGCCCGCGGTCCTGCAGGTCACCGCGCGCACCCGCAGCGGGGTGATCATGGCGGTGCGCCACACCGGCCTGCCGATCCACGGTGTCCAGTTCCACCCAGAGTCGATCCTGACCGAGGGCGGGCATCGGATGTTGGCCAATTGGCTCGCCTATTGCGGGTGGGCACGAGATGACACGCTGGTCCGCCGGCTGGAGAACGAGGTCCTCGCCGCGGTCCGGCCGCACTTGCCGGCTTCGGGAGCCAGCTCAGCTGCGGCTACTGACCGAACTTCAGCGTGATGATCCCGTCCCGGTTTACCCCGACACCGGCGGGCGGGTTCTGATACACCACCCGGTTGTGCTGGGAACCGCCGGCGTCGACGTCGGGACCCTTGTCCAGCACCCCTGTCCAGCCCAGTGCCCGTAAGCGTGGTTCGGCGTCGGTCCAGAACATGCCGGAAACGTCGGGCATAAGGAACTGGTTGCCCCTGGACACCTGCAGCTCGATCACCGAGTCCACCGGAACCGTCTGGCCCTTGGGCGGATTGGTGCCGATCACCTCACCCGCCGGGCGGGGGCTATCCACCGACGACTGACTGAACTTGGTGAAGCCATAGACGGTGAGGTTCTTTTGGGCGACGTCGATGGGCTGCCCCGCGACGTCGGGGACCTGCTTGGTCTCCGGCCCGGAGCCGACGATGACGGTGATGACGTTGGTGATCGCCGACGTCTGGTTGGCCGGCGGGTTGGTCCCGATAACCTTGCCCAGCAGCTCAGGGGTCGACGGGGAGTTTGCCTGCTTGAATTTGGTGAATCCGGCGGCTTTCAGCTTGGTTACCGCGTCGGCATAGCTCATCGAGGAGACGTCGGGCACTTCGCGTTGTTCGGGTCCGGTGGAGACATTGATGGTGATCACGTCGCCCGCACCCACCGAGGCGTTGGCGCCGGGATCGGTGTTGATGACATGGTCTGGCGGGATCGTCGAGTCGGGCTGCTGCTGGGTCCGCGTCTTGAAGCCGCGGTTTTGCAGTGCGGCGATAGCATCCGCGGACACCTGCCCACGCACGTCGGGCACTTGAATATCACGGGTGTTGCCGCCGAACGAGTTGAACGCGATGACGACGACGACCGTCAGGACCGCCAGCACGGCGACCGCGACAACCCAGCGGCCGACGGAACCACCCCGATCGCGGTCGGTGTCATCTAACTGCTGGCGAGGCAGTGGATCGGTGCGCGGACCCCCGACGTTCGCTGTGGAGGTGAACATCGAGTTCCGCTCGGCCCCGGTGAGCACCTTGGGTGCCTCGGGCGGCTCACCGTTGTGCACCCGGACCAGGTCGGCGCGCATCTCGGCCGCCGTCTGGTAGCGGTTTTCCGGGTTCTTGGCCAACGCCTTGAGAACGACGGCGTCGAGGTCGGGGGAGATGCCCTCATGGCGTTCCGACGGGGGAATCGGGTCTTCGCGGACATGTTGGTAGGCCACCGAGACGGGCGAGTCGCCGGTGAACGGCGGTTCACCGGTGAGGATTTCGTAAAGGACACAGCCCAACGAATAGACGTCTGACCGGGCGTCGACGGGATCGCCGCGGGCCTGCTCGGGGGAAAGGTATTGGGCGGTCCCGATCACGGCCGAGGTCTGAGTGACGCTGCTGCTGTCGGCAATCGCGCGTGCGATGCCGAAGTCCATCACCTTCACCGCGTTGGTCGTGCTGATCATGATGTTCGCCGGCTTGACGTCGCGGTGGATGATGCCGTTCTGATGGCTGAAGTTCAGCGCCTGGCAGGCGTCGGCGATGATCTCGATGGCCCGCCGGGGTGGCAGTGGACCCTCGGTGTGCACGATGTCGCGCAGGGTTACGCCGTCGACGTACTCCATGACGATGTAGGGCAGCGGACCGGCGGGCGTTTCCGCCTCGCCGGTGTCGTACACCGCCACGATGGACGGGTGATTCAGGGCCGCGGCGTTTTGTGCCTCGCGCCGGAAGCGCAGGTAGAAGCTAGGGTCGCGGGCTAGATCCGCGCGCAGCACCTTGACCGCGACGTCGCGGTGTAGTCGGACGTCGCGGGCCAGGTGAACCTCGGACATGCCCCCGAAACCGAGGATGTCACCGAGTTCATACCGGTCGGACAGGTGCTGAGGGGTGGTCATTGCAGTGTTTCGTGTCGGGCTGGCGACGTGCTGCGGTGCGGCGTGAGCGGGACAAATCGAAGTCCAGAATTACCTGCCTCGCCGGGATCCGTCCAATTGAATCGCAGGCCCTGCCCGGTCGCGGAGCCGTTGGGGGTCTTGCTGGGGGCCGGTGGGGTCCCGGTGTCGGTGACGGTGGGAGCGGGCGGCGGCGGCTGGTTTTCACCGCTGTGATTGATGACGATGAGCACCGCGATGATGATCGCCAACGCTCCGAGCACCCCTGCGGCCCAGAGCAGCGCGCGCTGACCGGACGAGAATGTACGCCGCGGAGGCGGCGGGCGCTGCCCTGACGGCCGGGGCCGGCGCGTCGGAGCGGTCCGACCGCCGGCGGGGGCCACGGTCCTGACCTGCGGGCTCGACGGAATGGCGGCCGGGGAGGCCCTGCCGGGAGGCGGTGTCTGGCTCGGCCTGGGGGGACGGCGGCCGGCGCGCACCGCAGCGACCGCGTCGGCGAATGGTCCCCCACTGCGGTAACGCATGCCGGGGTTCTTGACCAGCGTTATCTCGATCAGTTCGCGCACGTTGGGCGGCAGGTCGGCGGGCAGCGGCGGCGGGGGTTCCTTGATGTGCTTCATCGCCACCGTCAGGGCACCGTCACCGGTGAACGGCCGCTTACCCGAAACCACTTCGTACCCAACAACTCCCAGCGAGTAGACATCACTGGATGGGGTCGCGTCGTGACCCAGTGCCTGTTCGGGTGCGATGTATTGGGCGGTGCCCATCACCATGCCGGTCTGGGTGACCGGCGCGGCGTCGACCGCCTTGGCGATGCCGAAGTCGGTGATCTTCACCTGTCCGGTGGGGGTGATCAAGATGTTGCCCGGCTTGACGTCGCGGTGTACCAGGCCGGCGGCGTGCGCGATTTGCAGGGCGCGGCCCGTCTGCTCGAGCATGTCCAGCGCATGCCGCAGTGACAGTCGGCCGGTGCGCTTGAGCACCGAATTCAGCGGCTCGCCGTTGACCAGCTCCATCACCAGGTAGGCGGTGCGACCCTCGCCGTCCAGCTGGCTTTCACCGTAGTCATGGACGCTGGCGATCCCGGGGTGGTTGAGCATGGCGGTGGTCCGCGCCTCCGCACGGAACCGCTCGATGAACTCCGGGTCCTGGGAGAACTCCTGCTTGAGCACCTTGACCGCAACGCGTCGGCCCAGGCGGCTGTCCACCGCCTCCCAGACTTGGCCCATGCCACCGGTGGCGATGAGCCGCTGCAGGCGATATCTGCCAGACAGCGTCACACCAACTCGCGGGCTCATGCTCCTCCCTGCAGTGCGGCCTCGATCACGGCACGCCCGATAGGCGCGGCGAGCGCGCCCCCGGTCGCCGACAGCCGGTCACCGCCGTTCTCCACCAGCACCGCTACCGCAACCCTCGGGGTTTGCGCGGGCGCGAAGGCTATATACCAAGCGTGCGGCGGCGTGTGACGCGGGTCGGTGCCGTGCTCTGCGGTACCAGTCTTGGATGCAATCTGCACGCCGGGAATGGCCCCCTTCTGTTGTGCGACCTTCTCGGCGCCGACCATCAGCTCTGTTAGCTTAGCGGCGACCTGCGGCGACACCGCGCGGCGCTGCTGATATGGGGCGGTGGTGCTGATGTCGGACAGGTCCGGCCCCTTGAGGTTGTCGATCAAGTAGGGCTGCATCGTCACCCCGGCGTTGGCGATCGTGGCTGCAACCTCTGCGTTCTCCAGCGGTGTCAGCGCGACGTCCTTCTGGCCGATCGCCGACATCCCCAGCGCGGCGGCGTCTGGGATGATCCCGACTGTTGATTCGGCAACCTGCAACGGAATGACGCCCGGGGTGGTGTCCAGGCCGAATGAATGCGCCATGCTGCGCAGGGCGTCGGCGCCGGTGGCGAGGCCCAGTTGGACGAACGCGGTGTTACAGGACAGGGCGAACGCCTGGCTCAGCGGCACCGTGGTGCCGCCGTTACCGCATGGAGTGCCGCCGTAGTTCTCCAACGTGGCCGTGCTGTTGGGCAGTGGAATTTCTGGTTCCGCGGTCAACTGCTCGTCGGTCGTGGCGCCGGCCTGCAGCGCGGCGGCCGTGGTGATGACCTTGAATGTCGACCCGGGCGGGTAGGTCTCGGAGATCGCCCGGTTGGTCATGGGTGAGTCGGGGTCGTCACGAAGGCGCTGCCAAGCCTGCGCCTGCTCCTCGGGGTTGTGGGACGCCAGCAGGTTGGGGTCGTAGGACGGCGACGACACCATGGCGAGAATCTTGCCGCTGGACGGCTCCAGGGCGACAACGGCTCCCTTGCAGGGCGGGCCGCCGCAGCCTTGCTGCATCGCGTCCCAGCCGGCCTGCTGGACGCGCGGTCTGATCGTGGTGTCGACATTCCCACCGCGCGGATCGCGACCCGTGAAGAAGTCGGCCAGCCGGCGCCCGAACAGCCGCTCGTCGGATCCGTTCAATACCGGGTCCTCGGCGCGTTCAAGGCCCGTACTGGAATAACGCAGTGAGTAGAAGCCGGTAATCGGCGCGTACACCGCAGGGTTGGGATACACCCGCAGAAAGCGGAAGCGGCTATCGGTGGCCACCGAATAGGCCAGCAGCTGGCCGCTTGCGGTGATTTGCCCGCGCTGACGTGAGTACTCGTCGAGCAGGACTCGCTGGTTGCGGGGGTCGGCACGCAGCCCGTCGGCGGTGAACACCTGCGTATACGTGGCGTTGAGCAAAAGCAGCACGATCAACGCCATCACGGTCACCGAAATCCGGCGGAGAGAGGCGTTCATACCTTCTGGATCACCTCGGTGCCGGCCGCCGCGATCGGTGACGTGTTACGCGGGCGGGTGCGCAAGGGACGTCGGGCGCTGTGCGAGATGCGCGCCAGGATGGCCAGCAGCACGTAGTTCGCCAGCAGCGACGACCCGCCGTAGGACATCCACGGCGTGGTCAAGCCGGTCAACGGAATGAGCCGGGTGACGCCGCCGATCACGATGAACAGCTGGATGGCCAGCGTCGACGCCAGGCCTGCTGCCAGCAGCTTGCCGAAGCTTTCACGCGTCGCGATCGCGGTGCGCAGTCCTCGGACGATGACGATCGTGTAGAGCATCAAGATGCTGGCCAGCCCGACCAACCCGAGTTCTTCACCGAACGCGGCGATGATGAAATCGGTCGACGCCGCCGGCACCGTGTCGGGTTGACCGTTGCCGAGCCCGGTGCCGAAGATGCCGCCGGTAGCAAAGCTGAACATCGACTGGACGAGCTGATAGCCGCTGCCCTCGGGGTCGGCGAATGGGTCCCACCACGACTGCACGCGAACCCGGACGTGTTCGAAAATGAAATACGCCGCAACGCTTCCCGCGGCGAACAGCACCAGGCCAATGACGACCCAGCTGAAGCGCTGAGTGGCGAGATAAACCACCACCAGAAACGACGCGTAGAGCAGCAGCGAAGTACCGAGGTCTTTCTCGAAGACCATCACGCCCACCGAGATCACCCAGGCCGCCAGGAGTGGCGCGAGGTCTCGCAGGCGAGGCAGGTTCATGCCCATCAGATGTTTGCCGACGCTGTTGAACAGGCCGCGTTTGGCGATTAACACCGCTGAGAAGAAAATCAGCAGCAGGATTTTCGAAAACTCGGCGGGCTGAATCGAAAAGCCGGAAAAGCGGATCCAGATTTTGGCGCCGTTCTGCTCGGACAGGGATGCCGGCAGCAGCGCAGGAATCACCAAGAACACCAGACCCGTCAGTCCGCATATATAGCCGTAGCGCGCGAGCTGTCGATGGTCCTTCAAGAAGGTGACCACGAGCGCGAACGCGGCCACCCCGACCAGCGTCCACAGCATCTGCTGGGTCGCACTGGGGTGATGGCGTTTGTTGAGCTCGTTGTTGACAAGGTCGAGCCGGTGGATCATCACCAGGCCAAGTCCGTTGAGCAAGGCCACTATTGGCAGCAGGAGCGGGTCGGTGTAGGGGGCGAACCGCCTAACGACCAGATGCGCACCTGCGAACACAACGAGGAAGGCCAGCCCGTAGCCGGTCAGGTCCCAGCGCAAGCCACGCTGCTGATTGGCTTCCACGATGAGCAAGGCGGCCATCGTGATTACGGCGGCGAAGCACAACAGCATCAGCTCGGCGTTGCGCCGAGTAGGCAGCGGAGGTGTCACCGCGACCGGCGGCTGAAGCTTTGTTGTCATGCCGCCGCCCGGCAGTGCGGAATTGCAGGCTCCGCCTGAGGGGTTGTGGCGGGCGGGGTGGCCGCCGGCGGTGCCGGCGAGGTAGTTGCGGGGCCGTGGGTGGGGCCGGGTGAGGCGGCGCTGGAAGAGGTGGTGGCCGGTGGCGCGGTGGAGGCTGGCGATGCTGTGACGCTCGGCGCTGGTGTCCCGCTCGTGGGCGCTGTGGTCGATGGCCCGGGTGGGGACGTGGCGCGGGGTGGCGGACAGTTCAGCAGGGAGTCCGCCAACAATTTCCGTAGCTGCGATTCGGCCTGATCCAGGGTGCCTCCCGGAAGCCCGGCCTGAACCTGCACCTTTCCGACAGGGCTCAGATCCTGCAGCGTCATCGGTTGGCAATCGAGGTGACCCCCGGACTGGCCGTAGCTGATCAGGGATAGCTCGTTGCGGGCGTTGAGGCAGGCCACCAAATAGGGCTCATGCAGGGATATGCCCAGCAGCGAGCCCTGAATTCCCCGCACGATGGACACCATGCCGTTGTATTCGGCGACATAGTAGTTATTCCTGATAATCCACCGGCCGATGGCCAGGCCCGCCAGCACCAGCAGCACCACCACGGCGATAACGAACGTCATCCGGCGTCGGGACCACCGCGATCGACTGACTGCATCGACTTGCGGCGGAAGGCGTTTGGCTACCTCCTTGCGTGGGTTAATAGCCGAGGCGCGGCCCGCGGCGGTGTTGGGCAAGGTCACTTGCTGGTCGTCTTCACCCGACACCGCACCGGCGAGAATCGGTTGGGTCTGGCCGTAGTCGTAGTCCACGACGTCGGCGACGACGACCGTCACGTTGTCGGGGCCGCCGCCGCGCAGCGCCAATTCAATGAGACGGTAGGCACTTTCGGCAACGTCGGGGATCTGCAGAGCCTCGAGGATGGTTTCGTCGCTCACCGGGTCGGACAGCCCGTCCGAGCACAGCAGGTATCGATCACCGGCGCGCGCTTCTCGCATGGTCAAGGTGGGTTCGACTTCGTGGCCGGTCAACGCTCGCATGATCAGTGAGCGCTGCGGGTGGCTGTGCGCCTCCTCCGCGGTGATCCGGCCCTCGTCGACCAAGGTCTGGACAAAGGTGTCGTCCTTGGTGATCTGGGTGAGCTCGCCGTCGCGCAACAGGTAGCCGCGGGAGTCACCGATGTGCACAAGCCCGAGCCGATTGCCCGCGAACAAGATTGCGGTGAGCGTGGTTCCCATGCCCTCGAGGTCGGGCTCCATCTCGACCTGCGCGGCAATGGCGGAGTTGCCGGCGCGTACCGCGGCGTCGAGCTTGCCCAGCAGATCGCCACCGGGCTCATCGTCATCGAGATGGGCCAATGCGGCGATTACCAGCTGCGACGCCACCTCGCCGGCCGCGTGGCCGCCCATCCCGTCGGCCAGAGCCAGTAGCCGTGCGCCGGCATAAACCGAGTCTTCGTTGTTGGCACGTACCAGGCCGCGATCGCTGCGGGCCGCATACCGCAGGACTAGGGTCACGGGCGCAACTCAATTGCCGTTTTGCCGATCCGAACCGGCGTTCCAACTGGAACTCGTGCCGCAGTCGTCACCTTCGCCCTGTCAAGGTAAGTGCCGTTGGTCGATCCTAGATCCTCGACGTACCATTCCGAGCCGCGCTGAGATAGCCGGGCGTGCCGCGTCGAGGCGTAGTCATCGGTCAGCACCAGGGTGGAGTCGTCAGCGCGCCCAATCAACACCGGCTGCCCGCTGAGGGTGATGCGGGCGCCGGTCAACGACCCCTCGGTCACCACCAGGTAGCGGGCAGCGTGCCGACGCTGACGCGACGGCAGCAGCGTGCCACGCAGCGCCAAACCGCGGCGCACCATGACAGCGCCGGTCGGCGCGTAGATATCGGTCTTCAAGATCCGCAGCACCGACCAGATAAATACCCATAGCAGCATTAAAAATCCGGCTCGCGTCAGTTGCAGTACTAGTCCCTGCATCTGGCGTCCTTTCCGTCCTGGCGCCCTGGCCCTCGCACCCGTGCACGGAGCCCGTCAGCAACGTCACGATAGCTTGGACGGTGGTCGACGCGGGCGAAGCACGGCAGCTTGAGCCCAGGTGGGTTCAGTGAATCCGGACGATGATCTCCGAGTGGCCCAAACGGATCACGTCGCCATCGGCCAACTGCCACTCCTGTACCGGGGCGTTGTTAACGGTGGTGCCGTTAGTGGAGTTGAGGTCGGAGAGGAGCGCGACTTGTCCATCCCAGCGGATCTCCAGATGACGGCGCGACACCCCGGTGTCAGGCAACCGGAACTGAGCGTCCTGGCCGCGACCCACGATGTTGGAGCCTTCACGCAACTGGTAGGTCCGGCCGCTGCCATCGTCGAGCTGCAGGGTCACCGCAGCTCCCGCGGGCCCATAGCCGCCCTGTGCGTAACCGCCGTAGCCGCCGCCCTGACCGTAGTCAGGGGCGGCTGACTGGCCCTCGGACTGGCCCCAGTCGTACTCGCGGCCTGCAGGCTCGGCGTACCCACCGCCGGCGGGAGGGCCGTACCCCCCGGGCTGAACGCTTTCGGCGTACTGGGTGTAGTCGCCTGACTCGTAGTCCTGCCGGCCGTATCCCTGGCCACCCTGCTGGTATCCCTGGTCGTACCCGCCACCCTGCTCGGGGTAAGCCGGCCGTTGTTCAGGTGGTGCCGCCGGGGCTGGGGAGCCATAAGCACCCTCGTCCTGGCCAGCCGGTCCGCGACCGTAGTCGCCGTACCCGGCGACGCCCTGCTGCCCGCCGCCGGGTGGGCCGTAGCCGCCGCCCGGGCGGTAACCCTGGTCGCCATATCCGGCGGGA
>Ga0210396_10004198_pt1 | contig 14143 bp, 8 predicted proteins | sample IncBWH17OmetaG_FD_155466 | JGI IMG/M metagenome (GOLD analysis project Ga0210396, IMG submission 155466) | Forest soil microbial communities from Barre Woods Harvard Forest LTER site, Petersham, Massachusetts, United States - Inc-BW-H-17-O ...
CCCACACGGGTCCGCGAGGGCTTCCGCTTCGAGCTGCGCTGTCCGGAAGAGGATGACTGCATCCCCGAAATCTGCAAGCGCCTGTGGAATTGCATTGGCGAGCCCATCGCCGCCGAAAAAACACTGGTCGACGCAAGTTTTCTTCGGACCTACGGCGCTCGGTTGGGTCGGGCTACTACGGCGATCCGGACGGCGCCTCCACTGGAGCTGTCCAACGAGTATTGGACGGAGCTGGCGGACCACAGCCAAGCACTCAAAAGCGCGATCGAGCAATTGAAGCACGAGCAGCCGATTGGTAGAAGCCGAGAGAGCGCCATCGAAGCTCTGCTCCGGGCGATCCTGGTGCTGGCCGGCGACTTCGCCCGGTTCTGGATCCAGCCCGAACGCCGGATTACCGCGGATCATCGCAGAAGTCTCGATGATGCTGGAGATGCGCTGGAAGCCGGTTGCGGCGCGGCAAAAGAAACAATCGAACAGGTGCTGACGACGCGGCTCGCGCTCGTCCATGCCCGCGCGCTCTGCGATATCACAGGTCATCTGCTCGAGGAAGCTCGGCGCCGCACGGATGCGGGGCAGAGAGACCGCGCCGCCGCCCCATCGCTGATCGAGGACCACCCGGTGAGGTATCTCGCGGAACGCGTCGTTTTCAATCGCGAAGTCTTCGTTGCCGTCGCGGAGTCTCTGGCCGGGATGCGCGGCTGGACGATCGGCCAATTCGAGCGTCAGCGGACCGGCAGCCGCTGCGCCCTGCCGCGACAGGTAACCGCCGCGCCGTTGCCCGACCGGCTCGCCTCGATCGATCTTGCGAGCGCCGAGACCGCGAGCCATTCGGCCCAACTGCTTGGCGAAGCCGTGTCAGCGGTCGTTAAGGACTGCTTGTGCAATGCGCTGAACCCGTCCTGTCCGAGCTGCGACGATCCCGCGGTGCTGCTCGCCTGTCTGACGGTCGAAGATTGCGAAGTCACCGAAATCTGCAACCTCGATCGCAACTTTGTCCTGACCGGGCCGGCCATTCGCTATTGGGTCCCGGAGCTTTCGCAGCTCGGGGAGACGCTCGAGAAATGGTGCTGCCCGCAGCGTCCTTGCGAGCCGCCTGGCGAGGGTCGGGAGAGCCTCGCGGAGGAGTACGAAGGCCCGCTGTTTCGGAGTGTCGCCCAACCGGTGTTCGGACAGCCGGTGCCGCCCCTGGTATCGGTCATCTTCTCGGCCTGCCCACCTCTGGACAGAGCCCGGCAACCCACACTGCAGCTCCCGGCCCGGTCCGGCTTCCTGCACACGGCGCTCGATGTCATCGCTCACGGGGCGGCGGAGCCGGGAACCGATGCGGCGACGGGCGCAGCGGCGATCGTGCATCTGATCGAGACGGCCAAGACCGAGTTCGATGCAAAGCTCACAACTCTCAGTGGCGAGATCGAGCGCCTGCGGACCGACAACGCGCAACTCGCGGACCGGATTGAGAGAAGCCAGCGGGGCGGCGGTAGGCGATCCGGGGCTCAGGAAACAGAGCCATGAACGGCGTGATAGCGCGGCCGACATTCTATGAGGGCGAGATCCTGCCCGCTGCTGATCTGGGGGCGACGGTCGATTATGGGCGCAACCAGATGGCCCGCCATGCGCGCTACGCGCATCGCTGGGGGATCGTATCCGGCCTCGAACTGGTGGCGAGCCCGGCACAGACGGCAGCGGGTCAACCCTATGCCGCGGTGACAGTGAACGCCGGCGTCGCAATCGACGGCACCGGTCGGGAGATCGTCGTGCCGAGCAACGCGCAGCTCGATCCCGCCAGTTTTCGAGGCCAGATCAACCCCCAGACCGATCCCTCGGTCTTGTACCCGGTGTTCCTCATTGGTCTGGATCAGCCGGCGCCGGTCTCGGCGAGTCTGACTGGCGCCTGCAACGGCTCGCAATCGACGCGAATGCAGGAAAACTACGACATCGCCTTCGGTACGCCTGGCAGCGAATTGCATGTCGCCGACCAATTGCCGCCGGCCGTCACCGCGGGGCCGGACGACGGCATCGCCGGGACTTGGGATGTGCTGCTCGGGTTTGTCACGTGGAACGTCAATACGTCGCTGTTCCTCGGATCATCGGACACCAACCCCCTGACCGGGGTCGGACGGCGCTATGCCGGCGTCAACGCCGCCGAAATCGTCTCTGCCAGCGGCTCCCTATTGCTCGCCACGCATCCGGCGACGTTTAAGGGCCAGAACCAGATCATGGCGGTGCAGCTTCAGGAGGCGAGCAACGACGGCCAGCTCGTCTTCGGGAAGCTCAATCCGGATGGCTCGATCGCACCGGTGCTGACAGTGAAGTCGACTGGCGACGTGGTGGCGACCGGGCAGATTTCCGGCGCCGTCACCCCGGGCAGCGTGCAGGTGCAGTCCGGCGTGGCGTTCGATGGCATGGCGCTGCCGCTTCCGTTGGGCATCGATCCCGCCGATGTCGCTGCCGGGAGGGTCACGCTGTACTCCCACACTTCGCCCCGGTTGGACCAGCTGCACCCACCCCCGCCACCGGGGGATTGGGAACCGTTTCCCTTCGAATGTCGTGTCGACGCCAACACGCGGCAGGTGCATTGCCGTCTCAAATGGCGCGACCTGGCGGGGGTGCAACCCGCCCAGCTGTTGCCGACGAATTGCGATTACACGGTAATCGCTGCAGCACCGGCGTCGTAGCAAGGGGCTGGCGTATGACTCCACAGATGGATGTGCTGTATGTGAAGGATCTGGGGCACGTGCTGGCCGCGTTCACGCGGGTGTCCGAGCCCGACCAGCTCGAGGCCAGCGCGGCGGCATTCCTCACAACTGGCCTATATGTTCGGGGTTTGGGGAATCCGGCGGGGTATCCGTCTCCCAGCGACTTCAACAGCCAAAATTACCTTGTGCCGCCTGATCGGATCGCGCTGGCCCGCGTTGCCCTGAATTCGGCTCAACTGGCGGCGCCGCGCGCCCTGACGGTGACGATTTCACCAAGCTCCCCGCCGACAGTGAGCTCATTTCCGAGTATCGCGCCACTGACGATCACCACCGGGCCCTTGAAGGTAACATTGGCGCAACCCGCAGCCGCTGACACGCCATTTCTGATCCTGCTCGATGGACCGAGCCTAGATACCCCGATCGAGCAGCCCTGCATATTCCCGCAAGGCGCCCTCGATTTCACCCCAACCCTACCGGCCATATCTACCCTTTCTGGCGGGGTCACCTATTACGCGATTGTGTTCGTTCCAAATTATCCGGTCTCTGTTCACAACTTTATGCCCTAGAGGACGAGCCGCGCGTGGCCGCGATCCTGATTCATCGCTGTTCGGTGCGCGTGGTTCGGCGGCACGGATGGAGCTGGGGCGAGGACCCGCAGCGATTGGTCAGGGCGATCGTGCGAGACCTTCCTGCATTGCTCGCAGAGAGACTTGCCGCCCTGTTGCACGAGGAAGACAACCGCGAGCTCATCGCGCCGATCCGGCTGCGCATCCCCGTCCGCATCGGCGAGCTGTCGGGACGAGTCACGGCCGTCGCGGAGGCTCCGCGCGGTGAGGTTTGGCAACCCTCGGCTTCCTTCGGCCGGCAGCTCGATGCGAGCCTTCGTGCAGCGTTCGAGCTGGGCACCGAGAGGGTGCAGGAGAGATCCCTGAGCGGCGGCTCTGCACAGAGGGCGCGAGCGGATGCCGCGGCCTCTTCCGGCGCCGGCACGGCGGCTGCTGGTGCATTGCAGCGCTTATTGCTCGGCTGGGCCATGACAGGCGTCCTCCCGGAACGGCTCGCGGGGCTCACCGCCACCCAAATCGGCCTCTGGCATCAAGTTCTGCAGCGTCAGGCTCGGCAGAGCGGAATGGGCGACGATCATGCGGGACCTGGGCCTTCGGAGCGCATCGACAGCTGGTTTCGGACCCGCGCGCCTACCGCCGTTACCGAGGCCCCGACAGACCGGCTGCGCCGTCGGATGGTGCTGGCAGCAACAGTCGCGGCGCAGCTCGATGTGCCGCTGACGCAGCCTTCGCTGTGGCAGGCGATAGATCGCCGGCTGCCGGGCGAGCCGTCACCGGCGCCCGCCCCCGATCCATTGGCGGGGGAGGCGGTCCCCGGCCAGCGCGATGGGTGGACACGCTCGGCTCCGCAGATCCAGCCGCAATCGGCGGCGGCAGCTCTGGCGGAACCGGAACGGCCGCGATACCCAGGCCCCGGACAGGCCGCAGCCTGGGAGGCGAAGATCGACTGCGCGCTGCCATTTCTGCTGCTCGGGCCGCTGGCGCGGCTCGGCTACATTGCCGCTCTCGCCGCCGTCCTCGAAGGCGCCGAATTGACCGACGAGGCGCCGAATTTCGGCGCGGCGCTGGCCTACAAGGTGCTGGATCCGCCGGAACGCGGCTGGCGCCGGAGCAGTGCCTCGGTTCTCGCGGCCGGAACCTTTGCCGGATCGAGAGATCCGGTCACAGAGGAAGCGCTCGTCGACTTTTCGCGCCGCGTCGCGCCGCATTTGAACGCGCTCGACCTCGTCCTGGCGGAGGCGGTGATCGCCGGCCACACTGCCGGTGAGCCGGTCGTCCTTCGCCATATCTGCCCGGAGGCGGACGGTGCCGAGCTCCTGCTGGTCGACACCCCGGGATCATTCCCGATCGCCACCACGAGCGGCGTCGAACCGCTGCTGCCGCTCCTGCAGCGGCTCGCTTCGCCGGTCGTAATCGTTTCGCGCGAGGCCGCCGCCCCGCTGCTGCTGAGCGATCTCGACCGGGCCGGCCTCACATTTGTCAGCGAGGTGCCCCCGACGCGACACGAGCGCTGGCAGCGGGTACAGCAGGGAACGGCAAGGCTCGGCTGGACGAATTCATCCGCGCCGGCATCGCAACCGGTCGTCGGCGCGGCCCGAAAGATCGCCGAGACATGCGACGAGGCGGCAGATCTGTGGCAGCAATTGGCACTGGCGCGGCCGGCGGTCGTGCGCGCGCATTCGGCCGAGTTCGATCGTAGCGTCACCCATGCCGCGGCGGTCGCCAGTGGAGTGATCGCCTGGGAACTGTCGCGGAAGGGCCGCCCGATCGGCCCGCAGAAGGTCATTCCACGCTACTGCGACCTCGATGCAAGGGTTCGTTTTGATCCCGTCTCAATCGTCGTGAGCCTGCCGCTGGGGCGACGGCACCAGGAACTCGGAGAGGCGGGACTGCTCGCCCCGGTAAGCGACGTCCCCTGGCTCGGTGGCCGCCGCGTCGAGTTCAGCGGAGGCTGAGGATGGAGTCGTTGCCGGCTCTGGCGCTCGCTCATCTCCTGCTGTGGCTGCGGCCGATCAATCGCGCGTTGTATGCTGCCGTCGAGAACCAAAAGGCCGCCGCGGCAAGACTGGCTCGGCCTGAATTGTCTTCCCTGTGCATCTCTGAGGAGCAGGTCGAAAACCTGCTCGAGCAGGTGGACGCGGCCCAGAGGGAGGCCTTCCGCCGGGGCGCCCCGGCGTTGCCGTCGCCAGCGGAACTCGGCGCCGAGGAGGATCTGCGGGCACAGTGCAGCGCCATAGGCGCGACCCTCCCGCTCGACCGCCTGTCGCGGACCCTGCAGCTGACGCCGTTCGAGCGGGAAGCCGTGCTGCTGTGCGCGGCGCCGGAACTCGATCGCAGTTATGAACGCATCTATGCGTTCATCCTGGACGATCTCAACCGGCGCTTTCCTTGCGTCGAACTGCTGGTCTCGCTGACGGCGGATTGCCTGGAGGAGCAGGTTGTCAGGCGCCACGCGCTGGCGCGCTCGGGGCGACTGCGCCGGTCGCGCGTGCTGCTGGCTTGCGGCGATCCGCCGACCGAGCTTCGCCAGGAGGTTCGGTTGGCGCCGGAGGTCTTCGACTTCCTGACCGGGGCGCGGTTGGATATTGAGTGTCTGTGTCGCGACCCGGCGGAAATTGCCGTGCCCGCCGCGATCGAGCCTCCGCCGCAGATCGGAGAGGACGAGTTCCGCCATTTGGTCAATGCCCTCGGCACCGGTCGGGTGCGGACTCTGGGGATCTGGGGACCGCTGCGCAACGGTGCGGAAGAGCTGGTGATCGCGCTGGCAATGGCAACGGAACGACCGCTGCGGCGGGTATCGGTCATCGATCTGGAGCACGGCGGCACCGACCCGGCGCAAATCCTCGACGACCAGATCAAGCGGACATCGGCGCTGCGGGCATGCCTGTGGGTGGAAGCCGATATGCTGGGCGATCCGGGCCGGGAGCGGATCCAACGCCTGCTCGCGGAGGCGCTGGCGGCGGTACCGATTCCGGTCTTGCTGACCGGGGAGCACCCTTGGCGTCCGAGCCCGCTGCTTCGGTCCGGCACCTATGCCGAAGTGGAACTCGCACCGCCCGCGTCTCAAGCGCGCGAAATGCTGTGGTCGGAAAGCCTGCCCGAACTGGAGCGCGGCGAAATCGAAAGCCTAGCCGCACGGTTTTCATTGAGCGGCTGCGACATTCGGGCGATTTCCGGGCTTGCGCGGACGCGCGCGCAGCTCTTCGGCAACGGCAAGGCGGAACCCGTCCGGGATCACATCACCGCAGCCTGCGCCATAGTGACCCGCCGGACCACCGGCCGTTTCGCCACCCTGGTTCGACCACGGCGGGGTCCGGACGATCTCGTGCTGCCAGCCAATCTCCATCGCCAGATCGTCGAGGTCGCCACATTTTTTCAGCTTCGTTCCCGCATCGACGAGGAATGGGGTTTCGGCAGGCTGGCGAGCGGCTCCGGGATGAAGGCCCTGTTCGTCGGCGAGCCCGGCACCGGCAAGACGCTAGCCGCAGAAGTGATCGCTAGTCAGCTGGGGCTCGTGCTCTACAAGGTCGACCTCGCCCGCGTCACTTCGAAATGGGTCGGTGAGACGGAGAAAAATCTCGAAGGTGCGTTCCGCGAAGCCGAAGAGAGCCACGCGGTGCTTTTTTTTGACGAGGCGGACGCGCTGTTCGGCAAGCGTGGCGAAGTTCAGCACGGCACGGATCGCTACGCCAACCTGGAGGTCAGCTATCTCCTTCAGCGGCTCGAGAGTTCGAACGGTCTGGTGATCCTCGCGAGCAATGTCAAAGACCAGATCGATGTGGCTTTCGTTCGCCGCTTCCACGCAGTGATCCATTTTCCGCGGCCCGGCCCGGCCGAGCGGTGCCGGATCTGGCGGCTCGCTATGCCGAGGTCGGCGCCGGTCGCCACTGGCGTCGAGTTCGAAGCTCTCGCGAAATTGGAAATGACTGGAGCGGCGATCGTCAACGCCGCGCGGACAGCAGCCCTGATCGCCGCCGACTCCGGTTGCCCGGCCATCACGATGGCCCATTTGGTCCATGCTACGGCTCGCCAGTTCCGCCGCGAGTCGCGCGTGCTGACGCCGTCCGAACTGGGCCCTCACGGAGCATTGCTGCAAGAGGCGTTATGAGCCCGCCGGCCGTCGCCGCCGCAGAAGGAAGGCGTCCGAGACAGGAGCCGCAGTCGAGGCTTCACCCGGCGCTAGCCGTCGCGCTGCCGCCGATGCCGGCCGCGGCTGCCAACGTGGTGCCGCTCGCCAGCAGTCCTCGCTCGCCCACCCCGATTGCCGATCGCACACCGGCGCCGCCGATGCGTCCCTCGGCGCCGCCCCCAGCGCCCCGCACGCCATCCGAGGCGATGGTGCTGCACGCCGCCTATGGCAATGCGGCTCTAGCCCGGGCCGCAACGGCGGGCCTCGTCGCGAACTTGCCGATGATGCCGGTCGCAGCGGCGCTTCCGGATGCGGCGAGAGCGCCGTCCGTCGGGCGCCGGCCGTCGAGGCCGGGACCCGAGGCGGCTACCCGCGGCACGACAGGATCGGCGACCGAGAGGGAACCCGCCACGGCGGCACCAGCTTCAGCCCCGATGACCGGATCTGGCGCACCGCCTCGGACGCCGTCAGCCGGGGATCGCATGCGAACCGCCGGAACGCCGCTGCGAGCACCTCCGAGCGTCTCGGCAGGCGCGCGGCCAGCGGCGGCCGGCGGCGTGACCGAAGCCGGTGAGCCGGGGCACGCCGCCCTCAACCCGCGCCAGGCGCTCGCTTCCACGATCGGTGCGGTAAGGCACCGCGCCGCAGTCGCGCGCCGGCGTCCGCCCCCGAACGTTCCGGTCGCGAACGCGGAGGCGGCGGGAACAGATCCGAATTTGACGGCAATGCGGGCCGCCGACCATCAGACTGTCAAGAACGTCGATGCGGCGGCGCAACAATCGGAGGAGATCAAACCCACCTTCAGAAGCAAGCTCGAGGAGACGCTCACAAAAGCCATCAACGACAACATGAAGCAGCCCAAAACGAAATCCGAGGCTGATGACCTCATGGAGAAGGGCGCAAAACAGGCCAATCAGTCCTTGGGCGAGCAACTGGCAACGCAACGCAAGGCAGCCGTCGGGCCGGTCGAATCGGCCGTCGCACACCCGGCTGAGGCGCCGCAGAGCTCTCAACCCATTCCTGAACTGCACCTCGAGCAGGCCGGGCCGCCGCCCGCGCCCGTGCCGGCGGCGCCGGCTGTCCCGGCGCCGCTGCCCGCCGAACAACTCGATTATTCGTCGGATCGGGCACCGACCGATCAGGCGATGGCGGAAAGCGACGTCAGCAAGGAGCAGCTCGAGGAAGGCAACGAACCCGCCTTCGGTCAGACGCTTTCCGCTCGCAGCGAAGCGGAAAAGCATGAGGCAACCGCCACAGCGCGCTACCGGCAATCGGAAGCGAAAGTGCAGGCCGGGGCACAGGACGCGGCCCACCAGGCCCTGGCGCACGGGATCGCGAGCGTCCATGGCGCGCGCAGCTCTCAGATAGGCCGGGTCGTCGAGCAACAACTCGGCACAAAATCAAATAATGAACAGGCGAAGCAGGCGATTACTAACCGAATCAGCGAAATCAAAAAGCACACCCTCGACGAAATCAATAAGACGCTCAACGGTCTTGAGAAGACTGCGACGCAAATCTTCGAGAATGGGCTGCGACGCGCCGAAGAGATGTACGATGATGCGTTCAAAGAGGCGAAAGGCGGCGCGTGGACTTGGGTTACCACTTGGGGTAGTAGCTGGAAGAGACATATCGAGGACTCGCTGGCCACCGCAAAAGGCGTCTACGAAAAGGAAGTCAAACGGACGATCAACGAGGTTGCCGATTTTGTCGAAGCAAAATTGGCGGTAGCCAAACGCTGCGTGGCCGATGGACTTCGCCAAGTCGAAAGCTTCGTCAACGGACTGCACGGCAGCGAAAAGGAATTCGCGACATCGGCGCTGAAAGAAGTCAGCGGCGATTTTGAACAGATGGTCAGCGATATCGACAGTCGCGCCGACCAGCTCATCGACAAGCTGACCGAGCAGTACCGAGCCTCGTACCAGCGCATGCAGGCGATGGAGGAGAAGCTCCGTGAGGAGAACAAGTCGCTTTGGGAACGCGTCTACGATGCCACGGTCGGGCTCATCAAGAAGATCATCGCCTTCAAGGATATGCTGCTCGATATTCTCGGGCGCGCGGCGTCGGTCATCGGGGACATCATCCGGCATCCGATCAGGTTCCTCGGCAACCTCATTGATGCCGTCAAGCTCGGCATCAACAATTTCGTGTCGCGCATCGCCGAGCACTTGAAGCAAGGGTTCTTGGAATGGCTGTTCGGCGAAATCGCCGCGGCCGGGATACAGCTGCCGAAGAGCTTCGACCTCAAAGGCATCGTCACGCTCGTTCTGCAGGTGCTGGGGCTCACCTACGCCAATTTCCGCGCACGTGCAGTAGCGATGCTTGGCGAGAAGGTGGTCGGCGGCATCGAGAAAGTGGCCGAGGTCTTCAAACGGGTCGCTACCGAGGGCCCCGGCGCGCTGTGGGAATGGATCAAGGAAAAGTTGGGTGATCTCCAATCAATGGTGATCGATCAGATCCAGCAATACATCATCGGCAAGGTCATCATCGCCGGCATTACTTGGCTGATCGGGCTCCTCAACCCCGCCTCCGCGTTCTTCAAGGCGTGCAACGCGATCTACGACATCATCATGTTCTTCGTCGAGCACGGCAGCCAGATCGTCTCGCTCGTCAACGCGGTCATCGACTCGATGGCGGCCATCGCCAGCGGTGCGATCACCGGCGCCGCAGCCATGGTCGAGAACGCGCTCGCCCGGGCGATCCCCGTCGTGATCGGCTTCCTCGCCGCCCTGTTGGGCATAGGCGGCCTCAGCGACAAGATCAAATCGGTCATCGAGAGCGTCCGCAAGCCGGTCAACGCCGCGATCGACTGGGTCATCGGCAAGGCGGTGCAACTGGTCAAGGCCGCTGGCACTTTCGTAGCCGGGGTGTTCGGCGGCAAGAAGGATGAGAAGCAGCAAGAGAAGAAAGATGCAACGGACAAGGATCCTGAACATACAGCCAAGGTAGAAGCCGGTTTGACCGCGCTCCATCAGGAAGAACAAGCCTACCTAAAGGATGGGCATATTTCGCGGTCCGATGCCGAGCAAGTGGCAGCCGCCGTCAAGGGCAAGCACACAATTTTCAAGTCCATTCGCGTCATTGATGGCGGAAAGACATGGAATTACGCGTACGAGGCAAGCCCGGAGGAAACGGAACCCGGAGAACCCAAAGATGCTAAAGAGGTAGAGGTAAAGGTAGATGATAAAATTGTGTTGATTGGCGAGGAAGAGGGGCGAAAACGGGTTTGGCCAGTCAGCGTCACCGCCGTTGACCCAGGCAAGTCACTATCGTATCAAGGACCCGGCGGCAAGAGACACACATACAACAAGGGAACCCTTTCTTTCTTAAACTACAAGAAATCGTGGCGGTTGGTCGAATCGGATGCAGATCTTCAAGTCCAAGAGCATCATAAAATTCCGTGGACTAACCAAAATCACTGGAAGCACCCCCTTCGGGTATTGTCCGAGGTAGATTTGGAGAATGATCATCGTAATCTGATGTTGCTTGGTGGTCACGCCGGCTCCCATTCTTCTTCCTACCATGCAGCCATAACCCAGTTGATGGACGACGCTTACAAGCAACTCATCGAGAAAACGCAGGCGGCAGCGGATAAGGCGATGGGAAAGGTTATGGCCGAGATCGAAAGGGGAATCGCCGACGGGAACTTAAAACCATACAATGACAAGGAGGTATGGATTCCGTGAGATTATTCCATGCGCTTATATATCATCAATCGTCTGAACTGGCTAAAGTGATAAATTACAAACTCGAAGGCTTCGAACATACTCTTCTGTGGGATGTAAATATAATCAAAGGAGGCGTTCCATACACAGTTTGTCTTTATCTCGGGCCAGGAGAGAGAGGGGACTACTTAACGAACCCATTGTCGTGGCCAATATGCTCAGATCGGCTCGTCCATTTAATTCACCGTCGCGGCGCAAGTGGTGTCCAGATACTTGAGTTTCGACTCCTCGATGCTAATACGGAACGCCCAGTTGAAGGCTATCGCCTTGTGAACGTCCTTACTAAAATCGAAGCCCTCGACATCGCACAGTCACAGCTGTCGCGCGACGAAAACGGTCGGATATCGGCGGTATTTAAGATCGCGGTTTCACCTGAGAAGGTCAGCAAGGATGTACATATTTTCCGACTGTCGGAATGGCCTTACGCCATAATCGTGTCTGACGCGCTCGCCCAGGATTTTGTCGGAAAGGGGCTGCGTGGCCTGGCTTTCGAACGGCTGTGAGATCATTCGCCTGACATAGATCCCGTCTGATCCGCCTCTTGAGTTTTCGCGCCGCAAGCAGCAATTTCGCTTCCCATTGAGCGCTGGTCTGCTGTCACGCCGCGTTTGCGCATCAGCTCGAAGAAGGCGCGGCGCGGCTTGCCGCTGGCGCGGGCGGCGGCGGCGATGTTGCCACCGGAGCGATGCAGGGCGCCTTCCAGGTAGATCCGCTCGAAATCGTTGACCAGCTGTTGCTTCAGCGCCTTGAGCGAGCCTGCCGCCGCGAATGCGTCCGGCGGCAGGCTCGCGTCCGCAGCGTCCTCGCCGAGCAGGGGCAGATCGTAGACGTCGATCGGCCGGGTAAGCTGCAGGCAGGTCAGGTATTTGACACAGTTTTCGAGCTCGCGAATGTTGCCCGGCCAGGAATACTTGCTCATGCGGTCGAGCGCCCGGTCGCCGATCACGATGCGCGGCAGCTTGTAGGTCTCGGAGCAGCGGTTGGCGAACGTATCGACGAGCAACCGGAGGTCGTCGGGCCGTTCCACCAGTGAAGGCACCGCGAGGGGCGCCACTCGCAGCCGGAAGAAGAGATCCTCGCGGAAGGTCTTGGCGCCAACGGCGGCGACCAGATCGCAATTGGTCGCGGCAACGATGCGGACATTGGCACGACGCAGGCGCGTTTCGCCGAGGCGGCGATATTGCTTGTCCTGCAGGAACCGCAGCAGCTTTGCCTGTGACGGCAGCGGCAGCGAGTCGACCTCGTCGAGAAGCAAGGTGCCAGCTTCCGCCGCCGCAACCAGGCCGTCGCTCTGCGGCCGGGCTCCGGTAAACGCCCCCCCGACATGACCGAACAATTCGTTTTCGATCAGGTCGCTGGGAAGGCCCCCGCAATTGACCGGCACAAAAGGCGCCTGCGCGCGGGCACTCTGGCAGTGGATGTACTGAGCATAAAGCTCTTTGCCGGTGCCGGTGGGCCCCGAGATCAGGATTTCGACGTCCGTCGGGGCGATTTTCTGCAGCTTATCCATCAGCTGGGTGTGCATCGGACTGTTCCCGACGAGCTGCGGCATCGTCAAGGGTGACTGCCGCGTCATTGCCGACCCCTGCCCGCAGCGTCGGGTTGCAGCCACGATCCGTACGGCCGGTCAGGCCCTGTCGCGATGTCTCCGTGACAATAGATACCGGTCATATCTGGTCTCCCTTGTCAGCTTTTCTTTAGCCTGGTTACCCCGCACTAAGCCTCAAACCCTCCATACTGCAAAGTTGTTCGAAATCCATGACGCGAGGCGCTCGATGACACCAACATCTACTGCTGTCATGGCGGAGGCCCTCAACATGGCTTGCCCCATTGACTATCGTCGATGTCGCGGCACCATGGTGATCCTATCATGACCATGGCACCGCGCCTCGCGATTAAACCTCGGTTCTGCGATTTCATGTGTGATCTGGTTCACACCGCGTCCGCTCGTTGTTGGCTCGGTGCCTCTACCCATGGCGCCGATTATGACCTATTGCATCGAGCAGTTCGGCCCGGATCGCTCCATGTTTGAGAGCAACTTTCCGGTCGACAAGGTATCGTTTTCACACCACGTCCTGTTCAACGGCTTCAAGCGGTTCTCCAAGAGGTACTCGGCGTCCGAGCGCGTCGCCCTGTTTCACGACACGGGGGTTCGCGTTTATCGGATCAGCGACAGTCAAATAGCATCGTGAATAATGAGCGAGTGGCGGTGCGACAGAGCCAATTCCGCTGCTGCTAGCGAACGGCGCTATGGACTAAGTCCAACGAAGTGATAATGCGGAGATCAAGCGCTGTCTTCTCAACCGGCTCGCAGTTGAATACCGAACCGGGGGCTCGTCCCCCTAGCACATAAAAGGTCGACGCGCCGGCCGGCTTGATAACCCCGATGATTGTCAGTCGTAGTACGGCCCGCCCCTTAATGGGCGAGGATTTGGCTCAGGAATAATTTCGTGCGGTCGCTCTTGGGGTTGGCGAAGAAATCCTTGGGCGGCCCGCGCTCGACAATTTCGCCGCGGTCCATGAAGACCATCGTGTCGGCGACGGTGCGCGCAAAGCCCATCTCGTGGGTCACGCACACCATCGTCATGCCCTCCTCGGCGAGCTCGATCATTACGTCGAGCACCTCCTTGATCATTTCCGGGTCGAGCGCCGAGGTCGGCTCGTCGAACAGCATGATCTCGGGTTTCATGCACAGCGAGCGCGCAATCGCGACGCGTTGCTGCTGACCGCCGGAAAGCTGGCCCGGATATTTGTCCGCCTGTTCGGGGATGCGCACCCGCTCGAGATAGAGGCGGGCGGCCTCCTCGGCCTCCTTCTTCGGCAGTTTGCGCACCCAGATCGGCGCGAGGGTCAGGTTTTCCAGCACGGTCAGATGCGGAAACAGGTTGAACTGCTGGAACACCATGCCGACCTCGCGGCGGATCGCCTCGATGTTCTTCACATCCGAGGTCAGCTCGATCCCGGCAACGATGATCTGACCGCGCTGATGCTCCTCCAGGCGGTTGATGCAGCGGATCATCGTCGACTTGC
>Ga0210396_10004200_pt1 | contig 14141 bp, 14 predicted proteins | sample IncBWH17OmetaG_FD_155466 | JGI IMG/M metagenome (GOLD analysis project Ga0210396, IMG submission 155466) | Forest soil microbial communities from Barre Woods Harvard Forest LTER site, Petersham, Massachusetts, United States - Inc-BW-H-17-O ...
CGGGCCGTGTCAGCTCGGCACGAAGCCGGCCGTGAACAACCGCATGAAACCGCCGAGACAGATCAGGTCGATGTGATATTCGTCCAGCGCCGACTGCAAAACCGCCTCGAACGCCGCACGATCCCTGCCGAACGGCTTGCTTTCAATGGTAAGGGTCGGGACACCGCCTGCCCCGGCTTTCGCAAGACCGCCGGCGTCTGCCCTGTTGGAAATCACAACCGCGATCTCGGCCGGGAAATCCGCTGCCATTGCAGCCTCGATCAGGGCGGCCATGTTGGATCCGCGCCCGGAAATCAGGATGGCGACGCGGCGCTTCATGGCCTCACCATGCGAGATCGAACTCACCATGCAAGATCGAGATGACCGTTATAGATCACGCGGTGCTCGCCCTCGACCGGGACCACTTCGCCCAACAGCGCGACGGTCTCGCCGCCCTGCGAGAGAAGATCGGTCACCGCTTCGACTGCTTCTGCTTTCACGATGGCGATCATGCCGATGCCGCAGTTGAAGGTGCGAAGCAGTTCGAGTTCGGCGATGCTCCCCTGCTCTGCCAGCCATTTGAAGACCGGCAATACCGGCAAACGCGCAAGGTCGATCCCGACGCCGAGATGCTTCGGCAGCACGCGCGGAATATTATCGGTGAAACCGCCGCCGGTGATGTGCGCCAGTCCCTTGACCGCGCCGGTCTCGCGAATCGCGCGCAGGCATGATCGCACATAGAGCCGCGTCGGCGTCAGCAGCGCGCCCCCCAGCGTCATGACCGGCGAAAACGGCGCCTGCGCGTCAAAGCCCAGACCGGACATTTCAACGATCTTGCGAACCAGCGAAAATCCGTTGGAGTGAACGCCCGACGAGGCCAGGCCGAGTACCGCATCGCCCGCCGCGATATCCGGGGACGGCAACAGCGTGCCGCGTTCGGCGGCGCCGACCGCAAAGCCCGCGAGGTCGTAATCGCCGTCCCTGTAGAGTCCGGGCATCTCGGCGGTCTCGCCGCCGATCAGCGCGCAGCCGGATTCGCGGCACCCCTCCGCGATCCCGGCGACAATCGCGGCGGTAGCCTCCGGATCGAGCTTGCCGCAGGCGAAATAATCCAGGAAAAACAGCGGTTCGGCGCCCTGTACGACGAGGTCGTTGACCGACATCGCGACCAGATCGATCCCGATGCCGCCGTGCAGGCCGGTCTCGATGGCAATCTTGACCTTGGTGCCGACGCCGTCGGTGGCGGCGACCAGCACCGGGTCCTTGAAGCCCGCCGCCTTCAGATCGAACAACCCGCCGAACCCGCCGATTTCCGCATCGGCGCCGGCGCGGGCGGTGGCGCGAACCATCGGCTTGATCAGGTCGACCAGACGATTGCCGGCATCGATATCGACGCCCGAATCCGCGTAAGTGAGCCCGTTTTTACGGTCGATCATGGCCTATTCCAGATGATGGCGGCTGGTTACGTCGGATTCCGCTGGTGCGCAATGGCTCGCAACCAGGGCGGGCCTGTATTATGTAGACAGGAACCGGCTCGCCCTGCAAAGGGTCGGATCGTTGCGAAATCAGGCCGGTAGCCGGGAAGCGCCGTGTGAGTATTCCGAACATCATTACCCTCGGCCGCATCCTGCTGGTGCCGATTATCGTGTGGGCGATTGCCTCCAGCCAGATGGAAATCGCTTTTGCGATCTTTGTCATCGCGGGTGTCAGCGATGCCGTGGACGGCTTTCTCGCCAAGCGCTTCAATATGGCCAGCGAATTGGGAGCGCTGCTCGATCCCCTGGCGGACAAGGCGCTCCTGGTCTCGATCTATGTGGCGCTTGGAATCTGGGGCGCCGTCCCACGCTGGATCGTCATTCTCGTGGTCTCGCGCGATATCATGATCGTGTCCGCCGTGATTGTGTCATGGTTGTTCGGCAAACCGATTCCAATGAAACCGTTGATGGTGTCGAAACTCAATACGGCGGCGCAGGTGGCCTTCGCCGCATTGGTCCTCGCCGCCCTCGGCTTCGGCTTCAGGCCGGCGCCGTATGATCTGATCCTGATGGGCTTTGTAACGGTCTTTACTTTGGTTTCCGTATCCCTCTATCTCGTGGAGTGGGTACGGCACATGGGCACGATCGAAACGAGCTAGAGCTTTTGTTTTGACGCGTTTTCTTCACGCGAACCGGTGTCCGCTTCGCCCGAAAAGCGCTATAGATCAAGTGCCGGTCGATCCCGGCAGGAGTGACTGCGTGGCAGGCCGCGTTCAACCTCGTCAGCTGGCATTTGCGCTGCCGCATGCAGAGAGCCTCTCGCGCGACAATTTTCTCGAAGGCCCGGCCAATGCCGCCGGATTGGCGCTGGTCGACGGTTGGCCCGACTGGCCGAACCGGATCATGCTGCTGGTGGGACCGGAGGGTTCCGGCAAGAGCCATCTCGCTGCCATCTGGGCCGAGCAAGCCGGCGCGCGTGCGATCTCTGCGCATGCGCTGACCGCGGCGGCGGTGCCGGGCGCGCTGGCGACCGGCGCGCTGGTAGTCGAAGATCTGAAATCGCCGGACCTCGACGAACGCGCGCTGTTTCACTTGATGAATCTGGCGCGGGAAGACGCCGCGTTCGTTCTGATCACCGCCCGCGCACCGCCCACAGCCCTTCAGATCGAACTGCGGGATCTGCGCTCGCGCCTGCGCGCGGTACCGACGGTGCTGCTGTTGCCGCCTGACGATCAATTGTTTCGCGCGCTGGTCGTCAAATTCTGTGCGGACCGTCAACTGATGGTCGACGAAACCGTCGTAAGTTATCTTGCGTCCAGGATCGAGCGCTCTTATGCGGCCGTGCGGCAGGCTGTGGAATTGCTGGACACCGAAGCCCTGCGGCTGGGCCGGCCGGTTACCCGGGCGCTGGCGGCTGAACTGCTGCGCGACGCCGGATGATCCGCATCTTGACGCCGCGTGCGCCGGGAATGTCAATGTCATCGAAACGTCATCGCGATAACACATTGTTTGCGCCGTCTTGTTCCGATGGCCATACCGCCTGCCCTGAGATGGATTAGACCTTGATGGAATCCGCACAAGCTATTGTAATTAAAGAAAAAGAAGCGGATCCCGAATTGGGCGCGACGATGGCCGCCAGCCCCGAGCGCTTCATCAATCGGGAGCTTTCCTGGCTGCATTTCAATCGCCGGGTGCTGGAGGAGTCGGTCAATCCCGGCCATCCCGCGCTTGAACGGGTAAGATTTCTGTCGATTTCCGCCAATAACCTTGATGAGTTCTTCATGGTGCGCGTCGCCGGCATCAAGGCCCAGGTGCGGGAGGGCATTGCCGAGCGCAGTCCGGACGGTCTGACCCCCGCCGAACAGCTTGTCCTCATCAACGAGGCGGTTTCAAAACTCGCCACCGACCAGCAGGCGATCTGGCGCGATCTGCGTAGCATGCTGGCCGAGGTCGGCATCGTTCTCGTCGACGGCCGCGACGTCACCAAGACCGAGCGAACCTGGATCGAGGATCATTTCCTCCACAATATCTTCCCGCTGCTGACTCCGCTTGCGATCGATCCGGCGCACCCTTTCCCCTTCATCCCCAGCCTCGGATTTACCGTCGCGCTGCATCTGGCGCGCCTCTCCGACGGCAAGCCGATGAACGCGCTCATTCGCATGCCCGGCAAGATCGATCGCTTCATCCGCATGCCCATGGGTAAGGATGGCGCGGTGCGCCTGATTACGCTCGAGCAGGCCACCGGCTTGTTCATCGGCCGGTTATTCCCGGGCTATAGCGTCAAAGGTCAGGGCGCTTTCCGCATCATCAGGGATTCCGAACTCGAAATCGAGGAAGAGGCGGAAGATCTGGTCCGTCTGTTCGAAACCGCGCTGAAGCGGCGACGGCGGGGATCGGTGATCCGGCTCGAGATCGAAGCCAAGATGCCCGAAGAACTGCGCGCCTTCGTGCAACGCGCGCTTTCCACCGCCGACGACGAGGTTCTGCTGGTCGATGGCGTGCTGGCGATGAACGAATTGTCGCAACTGACCCGGCTCGACCGGCCCGATCTCGAATTCGTGCCCTATGTCCCCCGCCATCCCGAACGTGTGCGCGACCATGGCGGCGACATCTTCGCCGCCATCCGCCAAAAAGACCTGATCGTTCATCATCCTTATGAGTCGTTCGACGTCGTCGTGCAGTTCCTGCAACAAGCTGCCCGTGACCCCGACGTCGTCGCCATCAAGCAAACGCTGTATCGCACCTCGAACAATTCGCCGATCGTGCGCGCGCTCGCGGAAGCCGCGGAGGCCGGAAAGTCGGTGACCGCGCTGATCGAACTCAAGGCGCGGTTCGACGAGGAAGCCAATATCCGTTGGGCGCGCGATCTCGAGCGCGCCGGCGTGCAGGTCGTGTACGGATTCATCGAACTGAAAACCCACGCCAAGCTGTCGCTGATCGTGCGCCGAGAGGCCGGCAGTCTCACGACCTATGTCCATACCGGCACCGGAAATTACCATCCGGTGACCGCGCGCATTTACACCGATCTGTCATATTTCACATCCGATCCGATCATCGGCCGCGACGCCGCGCGCGTGTTCAACTACATCACCGGCTACGCGGAGCCGAGCGACATCGAAAAGATGGCGGTATCGCCGCTCACCTTGCGCAAGCGAATGCTCGAACACATTCACGGCGAAACCAACTTCGCCCGTCACGGCAAACCCGCGGCGATCTGGTTCAAGATGAATTCGCTGGTCGATCCCGATATTATCGACGCGCTGTATGAGGCGTCGCAGGCCGGGGTCCCGATCGAATTGGTGGTGCGCGGAATCTGCTGCCTGCGGCCGGGCATTCCCGGCCTATCGGAGAATATCCGCGTCAAATCGATCATCGGCCGTTTCCTTGAACACGGTCGAATCTACTGCTTCGGGATGGGACAGGGCCTGCCGAGCGCAAAAGCGGCTGTGTATATCTCGTCCGCCGACATGATGCCGCGCAACCTCGACCGGCGTGTCGAAATCCTTTGTCCGTTGCAAAATCCAACGGTGCATCAGCAGGTTCTCGAACAGATCATGGTCGCGAATCTCAAAGATACTGAGCAGAGCTGGCAGTTGTTGCCGGATGGATCGTCAACGCGTATGAAAGCCGCGAAGGGCGAAGAGTCCTTCAACCTGCACAATTATTTCATGACGAATCCGAGTTTGTCAGGCCGTGGAAAGTCACTTAAGGAATCTTCGCCACGCCGCCTCACGCGCCGTACCGAGCGTCAGCAATCGTCATAAGGGGTATAACCTGTGAAGCGGCCGCGCAAACGCGCCTCCAGCGTCGCGGTCATCGACATCGGCTCCAATTCAGTGCGCCTTGTCGTCTATGAATTGATGACGCGCAGCCTGGTTTCCCTCTTCAACGAGAAAACCCTTTGCGGGCTCGGGCGAGAAGTTCAGAGCACCGGTCTGTTGGCGCCGGATGCTGTCGCCAAGGCGTTGACGTCACTGCGGCGTTTCCGCGCCTTATGCAAAATCATGAAGGTCGGCCGCGTCTACGCGATCGCCACCGCCGCGTGTCGTGACGCCACCAATGGCCCCGACTTCATCGCCAAGGCGGAACGCATCTGCGGCGTCAGCATTGAAATCCTCTCGGGCCCGCGCGAAGCGAAATTATCGGCGCTGGGCGTCGTTTCCGGCATCCATAATCCGGATGGAATTGTCGGCGATCTCGGCGGCGGTTCGCTGGAATTGATTGACGTGCGCGGCAACCGCATTCGCCAGGGCGTAACGCTGCCGCTCGGAAGTTTGGCGCTACAGGATGCCTCTGATAAATCGCTGAAGCGCGCCGAACGTATCGTCAAGACCGATCTCTTCGGCGTTGGTCCGCTCAAGGCTGGCCGTGGCCGCACGTTTTACGCAGTCGGAGGGACATGGCGGGCGCTGGCGCGTATCCACATCATCCAGAGCGGCTATCCGCTCCGGGTGATGCACGGCTATTCGATCCCGGCGTCCGATGCGCTCGATTTCGCCCAGCGCCTGCGCCGCCTCGCTTCGACAAACATGCTGGCCAACATCGAAGCCGTCGCCGACGCCCGGCGGCCGCTATTGACCTATGCTGCGCTCGTTCTCGAATACGTCATTCGCGTCGCACAACCGAAGACCATCGTGTTTTCAACTTTTGGCGTGCGCGAAGGCCTGCTCTACGCGATGCTGCCGCAAACCGAGCGATCCAAAGATGGATTGATCTGCGCCGCCCAGACCCTGAACGAACTGATGTCGCGCTCCGCGCGTCACGCCCAGGAACTGATCGGATGGACCGATCGCCTGGTCAGGGTCGTCAAGTTGCGGGAAACCGAGGAAGATCGCCGCCTGCGCCATACCGCTTGCCTGCTGTCTGACATCGGATGGCGCGTACATCCCGACCACCGCGGCGAAGAGACTCTCAATCTCATCACCAACGGAAATTTCGGCTCGATCAGTCATCAAGGCCGGGCGTTTGTCGCACTGTCGGTATTCTACCGCTATGCCGGCCTCAGCGAAGAAAACGAACCACCGGCGGCTGTTCGCCAGTTGGTGCCGCCGGCCATGCTGGAGCGTGCGCGCGTTCTCGGCGCGGCATTTCGCGTCGCCCATCTGATATCGGCGGCGCGGCCCGGCGTTTTGCCGGCCACCCACTTTCGCAGCGGGAGCCGCAGGCTGATGCTGGTGTTCGAACACAGAATGGTCGATCTCGTCGCCGATCGGGTGGGCAGCCGTTTCAAGCAACTGGCGCGGTTGCTCGGCCGCTCCGGCACGATCGTGCGGCGCTAGGAATCGGATAGCGTCGTTTCCGGCAGCGCGCTATGCCCGTCGCGCAGTTTGCGTTGGCGCCAGATCGACCCCACAACCAATACGGCGACTGCGCCCAGCACCGAGGCGATGTATCCGATGAGATCAGCGTCCAGGCTGAAATGCGGCGACACGCCGAAAATCGCCGACGTCGCGTCGACTTTGAGCGCAATCTGGCCATCGAGAAGCCGCTGCAAAAAAGGATGAACGGCCGGATCACTCTCGATCACGTCCCCCGCGATCCAGCCAAGCAGGAGTGCCCCCAGCCAAACCAGGATCGGAAACCGGTCAAGCACCATCATGATCACCGCCGCGCCGGCGATGATTATGGGAATGCTGATGGCAAGACCGAGGATCAACAGCGAAAGTTGTCCATTCGCGGCCGCGGCGACCGCGATGACATTATCCAGACTCATGACGATGTCGGCGATCACGACAATCCGGACGGCGTGCCAAAGACTGGTGCCCGCGGTGACGTCATCGCCTTCATCTTCCGGCACCAGAAGCCTTGCTGCGATCACCAACAACGCAATGCCGCCGACCAGTTTCAGGTAGGGCAACGCCATCAAGGTCGCGACGATGCCGGTGAACACGATCAGCAGCATCACCGCGATGCCGGCGCCGATTACCATGCCCCACAGGCGTTGCCGCGGGTGAAGCCCGCGGCAGGCCATCGCGATGACCAGCGCATTGTCGCCGGACAACAGCACGTTGATCCAGATGATCTTGCCAACCGCAAGCCAGAACGCGGGTTTTTGCAGGTCGATTTGAAATTGCGTAAAAAACGCCCCGATATTCGCGGGATCAAAGACCTGCAACAGCCAATTCACAGCCTGTCCCCTTGGCGCAACCGGCCCCCCTCCCAGCTTAATATCGACTAACGCGCACGCCGGCGTCGATTAGCCGACGATCTCGTTGCCTGAGAAAAACTGGGCGATTTCGATCGCCGCCGTCTCGGCGGCATCGGAACCGTGCACCGAGTTTTCGCCAATCGATTTCGCATGCAGCTTGCGGATTGTTCCGTCAGCCGCCTTGGAAGGATCAGTTGCGCCCATGACCTCGCGGTGCTTGAGCACGGCATTTTCACCTTCGAGAACCTGAACGACGACCGGCGCCGAGATCATGAAATCCACGAGCTCGCCAAAAAACGGTCGCGCCTTGTGCACGGCATAGAAGGTTTCGGCCTGCTCGCGGGTCATGCGAATGCGCTTCTGGGCAACGATGCGAAGTCCGGCCTTTTCGATCAGCGCATTGATGGCGCCGGTCAGGTTACGCGCGGTCGCGTCCGGCTTGATGATGGAAAAGGTACGTTCGATCGCCATGGTTTCGTCCTTGAAAACGCTGATGGAAGTTGCGGGGCTTATATCGGCGCCTTAGGTGAACGGCAAGCGATCCAGTGAAATGCCGCGGATCTTGCGACGGATCCCGAGGCACGGAATTACAACAGTTTCACGAAGATGAACCCTCTCTGAAACGATTGTCCCGGTCTCGTTCAGCTCCCCAAACATAGGCTTCAATCGACCGAACGCCTCGCCGGTAGGGGCGCTACGGGACGGCACGTTTCACCTGATGGCGCTCATAGCGCTGAACCTGAGGAGAACGACATGTTACGCAAACTCTCGCTTGTTGCAGTTGCCGCGGCTTCGCTCGGTGTGGCCGCATTGGCGCCGACCTCCGCCTCGGCCTGGGGCGGCCATGGTTGGGGCGGCGGATGGCATGGCGGCGGCTGGGGATGGGGTGGTCCACTCTTCCTCGTCGGCGGCCCGGCCTATTATGGGTACGGCGGATATGGGTACGGCGGCTGCTATGTGCGGCGGTTGGTCCCGACCCCTTGGGGACCCCGCTGGCGCCTGATCAATCGCTGCTATTGATCCGAATCATCCGATTAGGACGTCAAAAAGCCCCGGCCCCCTCATGGCCGGGGCTTTTATCTGCTTCCGGTCCCGGAACCATCCGCAGCTTTTTAATGGAAATTTCACCAAAAAGCGCGCAATTCACCGCCGGCTGGAAACATTTCCCGCCTCCATGACTTGATCCCGCGACACGGGCAATGACCAGGATGCGGAACTAGCCATGAACAGTCGAATGACCGACGACAGCGAACCGATTGATCGCAAGACCAGCCGATCGATTTGCGATGCGGTGGGCGAACGGCTGCAGCGGGACCTTCGCCCGGAGACTTCGCGTCTGTCGTCCCGCCTTGAGCATCTGATGGCCGAGTTGCGCAAACGTGACGAAGACGGGGTCCGTGCGATGTCGGGTTAGCCGCATATTGCGGCATAAGGGCCTGCTGCAAGGCTATTTCGTTCAATAAACCGGTTGCGTTTTTTGATGGCTCCGGTGAAAAGCCCGCATGCTTTCCATCACCGATATTTCGATCCGGATTGCCGGACGGCTTCTGATCGATAGCAGCTCGGCGCAGATCGTGCCCGGCGCGCGCGTCGGATTCGTCGGCCGCAACGGCGTCGGCAAATCAACGCTGTTTCACGCGATCCGCGGCGAATTGCCGATCGAAGCCGGCACCATCACCGTCCCGCCGCGCTGGCGCATCGGCAGTCTTGCGCAGGAAGCGCCCGACGGCCCGGAAAGCCTCGTCAATGTCGTGCTCAAGGCCGATCTTGAGCGCGAAGCGCTGATGCGTGAAGCAGAAACCGCGCACGATCCTCATCGTATCGCCGACATTCAAACCCGCTTGGTGGATATCGACGCGCATTCCGCCCCTGCCCGTGCCGCCGCGATCCTGAGCGGGCTCGGATTTTCCACCGCCGATCAGGCCAGATCCTGTTCGGAATTTTCGGGCGGCTGGCGAATGCGCGTCGCGCTCGCGGCCACCTTGTTTTCGGCTCCCGACCTTCTGCTGCTGGACGAGCCGACCAACTATCTCGATCTCGAGGGCACGCTTTGGCTCGAGGATCATCTGGCGAATTATCCACGCACCGTGATCGTGATCAGCCATGACCGCGATCTGCTCGACACCTCGGTCGACCAGATTCTGCACCTCGATCGCGGCAGGCTGACGCTCTACAAGGGAACCTACTCCTCGTTTGAAGAACAGCGTGCCACGCGCGAAATGCTGGACGCCAAACACGCGAAGCGGCAAGCCGACGAACGCAAACGATTGCAGGCTTTCGTCGATCGCTTCAAGGCCAAGGCCTCGAAGGCCCGTCAGGCACAGTCCCGCGTCAAGATGCTCGAAAGAATGAAGCCGGTGACTGCGCTGGTGACGCAGGACGTGCGCGAGATTTCGTTTCCCGTGCCCGAGAAAATGCTGTCGCCGCCCATCATCGCGGTCGATGATGTCTCGGTCGGTTACGATCCGAAGAAGCCCGTCCTCAATCGTGTCACGCTGCGCATCGACACCGACGACCGCATCGCTTTGCTCGGTTCTAACGGCAACGGAAAATCGACGCTGGTCAAGCTGCTCGCCAACAAGCTGCCGCCGTTTTCGGGGCATGTCACGCGGGCGGAAAAACTCTCGGTCGGATATTTCGCGCAGCATCAGGTCGATGAACTCAACCTCGATGGCTCACCCTACGATCACGTTCGCAGACTGATGCCGGACGCCCCGGAAACCAAGGTGCGCGGGCGCACCGGTGCGATCGGCTTTTCGGGCAAGGCTGGCGACACCCTCGTCAAAAGCCTGTCGGGCGGCGAAAAAGCGCGATTGTTGCTGGGGCTAGCGACCTTCTTCGGTCCTAACATGATCATTCTGGACGAGCCGACCAACCATCTCGACATCGACAGCCGCGCGGCGCTGGCCGAGGCAATCAATGAATTTCCCGGCGCGGTCATCATGGTCTCCCATGATCGCTATCTGATCGAAGCCTGTGCCGATCAATTATGGGTCGTCGCCGATCATAAGGTGACGACCTACGATGGCGACCTCGACGATTATCGTCGAACGGTGTTGTCGGCTCGCGGCATGCGCACCAATTCGCGCGACCGCGGCAGCCATGAACGCGATGCCGGGCGCGACAAGCCGGCGCGCAGCAAGGCCGAAAAGCGGGTCCCGCTGAAGCAAAAGATTTCAGAGGCCGAAGCCGAGATCGCGCGGATCAACGGCATCATCTCCAAGATCGACACGGCGCTTGCACTGCCGGATCTGTTCAAGCGTGACCCGAAGCAGGCTACCCAGCTCAGCAAGGCGCGTGCGGGTGCGGCGAGCGCGTTGCAGCGGGCCGAGGAAGAATGGCTGACGGCAAGCTCGCAATATGACGAAGCGGCCGGCTGAGCCGGTTCAGGGCCGATTGAAGATACGGAGGAGCGATCAGGTCGCGGCCGGCTTCTTCTTTTTGGGCTTGGCTGTATTCGGCTCTACCACCGGATCGGATCCGCGCTCGACCGATGTCAGGCGTCCGGCTGTGAAGGTATAGATTCCGGCGCGCTGCCCCCGCGAATAGTTCACGACCGCCACCCGATCGCCGCGCTCATTGTTCGAGAGACTGACGTTGTCGGGTGGGCCAATTCCGCGCACGACATCGCATTCGGTGTGGCCGAGCGCGACCGTTCCCGTGGTCGAGGGGACGGGCGCCGCGGCGGCTGCACCGTCGGCCGAGGCGTTGGCGTTGGACGGCGCGCCAGCGGACGTCATTCCCGGGCAAAAGCCTTCGGCGCTGACCAGATCGTCTGAGGTAACCGGCTTGTCGGGGGTTAAAGGCGGCGTTTCAATCGAAACGTTTTTGATGAAAAGCCTGCCGCTGCGGGAAAACCAGTCCGCGTCCTTCGACAAAAGATCCGACGAAAACATATCGGAGACGCCTGCACAGCCCGCCAGTATCGGGGCGAATACAAGCAACGCCAGCAATCGTTTTCCGCGACGGTATTTGTCTCGCACGATGAACTAAATCCCCTCCCCCGCCCTAAGCGGTTGTCCCACCACCACTTTGCGGCACGACCGTGGCTAGATGCAAGCTCACCGGCCGAAACTACATATTATCATTAATTACCGGATATTGCTATTGTCGCCGCTGCCACCGGCCCCGCTCGTCGGGCTGCCAGTATGTGACCTCGAAACCCCGCGTCTTGCAATCGGTCCAGGCGCTGCGCGCCGCGGCGAGCGCCTCGCCGTCGTCGCCGTTGAACACCAGAACCAGGCGATCATAGGCGTCCGAATCCGCCGGCAGGGGTGCGCTGTCGACCAGAAACCTGACATTGGCCCGATTCGGGTTGCCCTCCTCCACCGCCAGCACGATCGGCTGATCCTGCGCGTCGCCGGCGCGCCAGGTGGCGTGCGGCAAGAACGAATCGTCGCGATAGGTCCACAGATGCGCATCGAGCGCGTCGGTGCGCTCTTGCGATGTCGACTGCACAACAACCCGCCAGCCCCGCTCCAGCGACTTTTCAAGCAGAGGCGGCAAAACGCTCTCGAGCGTCATGTCCTGCAAATGGTAGAACAGAACTTCCGTCATCCGGTTTTCAGCTGTTTCTTTTGGCTATTTACTGGCTTCGTAATACTCCGCGACCAGCCGCTCCAGCAGCCGAACGCCATAACCCGAACCCCAGCTTTGATTGATCTCGGTTTTCGGCGCGCCCATCGCCGTTCCCGCGATATCGAGATGGGCCCATGGCGTGCCGTCGACGAAGCGCTGCAGGAATTGCGCGGCGGTAATCGAACCCCCGTTGCGGGTGCCGGTGTTTTTCATGTCGGCGAACTGCGAATCGATCTGCTTGTCGTATTCCGGGCCAAGCGGCGTGCGCCAGACCCGCTCCCCCGTTTCAAGCCCGACCTTGCTCAAGCGTTCGGCCAATTCATCATTGTTGGAAAACATGCCGGCGTATTCGGTGCCCAGCGCCACCATGATCGCGCCGGTGAGTGTGGCAAGATCCACCATGAATTTCGGCTTGTACTTCTTCGCCACGTGCCAGAGCACATCGGCCAGCACCAGCCGGCCCTCCGCGTCGGTGTTGATGATTTCAATGGTCTGGCCGGACATCGACGTCACGATATCGCCGGGTCGCTGCGCGTTGCCATCGGGCATGTTCTCGACCACGCCGATGGCGCCGACCGCATTGACCTTCGCCTTCCGCGCGGCCAGCGCCTGCATCAATCCCACCACGCAGGCGGCGCCGCCCATGTCGCCTTTCATGTCCTCCATTCCGGAGGCACCTTTGATGGAAATGCCGCCGGTATCGAAACAAACGCCCTTGCCGATAAAGGCAACCGGCGCGTCGCCGCGCTTGCCGCCGTTCCAGCGCATGATCACGGTCCGACCCGGCTGCATGGAGCCCTGGGCGACGCCGAGCAGCGCGCCCATTCCGAGTTTCGTCATGGCCTTGACGTCGAGGATCTCGACGTCGACGCCGAGCTTGCGCAACTGGGCGGCGCGGCGCGCAAATTCCACCGGGAATAATACGTTGGGCGGCTCATTGACGAGGTCGCGCGCGGTGATGACGCCATCGACGATGTGCGAATCCGGCACGAACGCCTTTCGCGCCGCGGCGACATCGCCGACCGCCAACGAAATGTCGGCGCGCAATGCAGCGTCCTCGCCATCCTTTTTCTTGGTCTTGTAGCGATCGAATTTATAGGCGCGCAGTCGCATGCCCGAGGCGACCGCGGCGGCCTGATCGGGCTTCATGGCCCCATCCGGTAATTCCGCGATCAGCGTCGCCGCATCATCGCCGGCGCGCAGCTTGCCGGCTGCCACGCCGCCGAATTTCAGAAAGTCTTTTTCCTTGAGATCCGAAAGCTTGCCGATGCCGAGCACGATCAGGCGCGAGACCTTCAGCCCCGCCGGCGCCAGAATATCGAGCGTCGCCCCGCTCTTGCCCTTGAAATGGCTGGTCGCGGCGGCTCGTTTGACGAGATCGGCCGCCGTCCCCAAGATCTTGCGGGTCGTCGCGCCGAGTTTCAACGTATCGTCGCAGAAAACCACCAGAATGCCGCGCGGGGCGGTGGAAAACGGGACGAAGCCGACCTTGACGGCGTCGGTCATAGGTAAATCCTCCAAAAATCAGGGCTATCGCAGGGGTGGTGACCCGCCGGGCGCTACTTCGAATGTTCTCTTCCCGGCTGCGATGTACATCCGTCAAGAGCGTGGTTCGACGTACTATGGCCTGACCGCCGCCGCACTGCCAAGCGCCCCGTGACCAGACGGCCACAGAGCCGAATTATTAACCATATCGCAAGGGTGCCATGGCTCAGCCATTTTGTTGAAGGATCAAAGGGATGGTAGTGATGGTAGTGAGAGGGTAAGCCAGCTGGACAAATGGCGGCGCGACCAAAGGGGATCCCGATTTTCGGGTTTGGCCGTAGCTGCAGTTCCAGTTTGCAAGGTGGGATCGTGCGGTAACGATGGGGTCGATCGACAAGTATATCTTTCGCACGACGCTTGCGTCGTTTGCGCTGGTTCTGGTCAGCCTGACGGGTGTGATCTGGATCACGCAGGCG
>Ga0210396_10004201_pt1 | contig 14139 bp, 15 predicted proteins | sample IncBWH17OmetaG_FD_155466 | JGI IMG/M metagenome (GOLD analysis project Ga0210396, IMG submission 155466) | Forest soil microbial communities from Barre Woods Harvard Forest LTER site, Petersham, Massachusetts, United States - Inc-BW-H-17-O ...
GAGACATTGGAATATCGCGACGCATGGCTATGAGCATATCGCTCATCCCGCGCAGCAGGCGGTTGCCGCTGCGCTGTCCGAATTGTCCGGCCTGAACGATCTGCCCTGGGGCGTTGACGGATGCACCGCGCCCAATTTCGCCCTACCCGTTTCGGCATTCGCGAAAGTGCTTGCGAAATTCGCCGATCCGTCTTCGCTCGTCTCACCGCGCAAGGAAGCCGTCACGCGCGTCGTTCACGCGATGATTGCGCATCCCGACCTTGTATCCGGCACGGGACGCGCCTGCGCCATTCTCATGCGCGCGAGCCATGGACGCGCGGCTGTGAAAACCGGCGCTGAAGGATTCTATGCGGGCATCATTCCTTCGCTGGGTCTCGGCATCGCGCTCAAAATCGATGACGGCGCAGGCCGCGCGGCCGAAACCACTATCGCGACCCTGCTCGACAAACTCGGGGTTCTCGGCGACGAGAAACGCGCCCAGGAAATCGTCTGCGCGCCCGTCACGAACACGCGTGGCGAAATCGTCGGCGAACGGCGCGCGGCCTCGGCACTCGCAGAAGCTGCGATCTAGTTCGGCGCCTTCGCGGCTTCAGCGGCCATCTTGTCCGCCTTCTCCATCGCAGGCGTGTAGAGATTGATTGCCTTGATCGGGCAACGCTCCGGGCCTGCGGGACTCTGACGGAAGAACACCTCGTCGCCGGGGCTCACGCAGGAAATCGCCATCGATCCTCTCGAGGCAAACGCGATGGCAAGCTTGAAATTCAGCCCCGTGCAATCGCCCAGCAGATCGAGCTTGAACTTCTGATGGAAATTGTCCTCGACGATGACGGCGTGGCTGCCCATCGCCTTCCAGTCGTAAATCTCGCCGATGCGAAGACAGGCGTTCTGGGCCATAGCTGGGGCAGCAAAAGACATGGTCAAAGCGGCCAGCGCGAACATCTTTTTCATTACGGTCTCCCTAACCGATGCGCGCCCTCCGATTCCCATTATAGGCCGGGCTGCGCCCGAAAACAGCGGTCTTGGCGGGACCGCCCACGCCCCCTATGGTCCGCTCACAGCCATCCCATGGAGAACGCGCATGAAGGCCATGTTGTGCACGGAATACGGCCCACCCGAATTGCTGAAACTGACCGAGGTGCCCAGCCCCAAGGCGGATGCGGGCCAGATCGTCATCAGCGTGAAGGCCTGCGGGGTGAATTTCCCCGACGTGCTCATCATCGAGAACAAATATCAGTTCAAGCCGATGCTGCCCTTCGCGCCGGGCGCGGAAGTGGCAGGCGTGGTGAAAGAGGTGGGCGCGGGCGTGACGCGCTTCAAGCCGGGCGACCGCGTGATCGCGTCCGTCGGCGCAGGCGGCATGGCCGAGGAAATCACCGCCGATCCCAACCGCTGCATCCCGATGCCAGACGGCCTCGATTTCGAGACGGGTTCGGCCATCGTGCTGACATATGGAACTTCGCATTACGCGCTGAAGGACCGCGCGCTGTTGAAACCGGGTGAAAATCTGGTGGTGCTCGGCGCCGCGGGCGGCGTAGGTCTCGCGGCTGTCGAGATCGGCAAGGCGATGGGCGCACGCGTCGTTGCAGGAGCTTCGAGTGAGGAGAAAGTCGCGCTCGCGAAGAAGCATGGCGCGGATGACGGATTTGTTTATCCCACGGGTTCGCTTTCGCGCGATCAGCAGAAGGAATTATCGGAGAGCATCAAACGCGCGACAGGCGGACGCGGCGCCGATGTGCTTTACGATCCCGTGGGCGGCGATTATGCGGAACCTGCCATACGCGCGATGAATTGGGACGGACGCTATCTCGTCATCGGTTTCGCCGCGGGCGAAATCCCGCGCGTGCCGCTGAACCTTACGCTGCTCAAAAGTTGCAGCCTCGTGGGCGTATTCTGGGGCGCGTTCACCGCGCGCGATCCCAAACGCAATCAGGAGCATCTGGCCGAACTCATGCGCTGGATCGCGGAAGGAAAGCTGCGCCCGCATATCTCCGCGCGCTTCCCGCTGGCCCGCGCAGGCGAAGCCATCCGCATGCTCGCCGACCGCAAAGCGCAGGGAAAGGTTGTCGTTACAATGGATTAGGGCTGGCCTTGCAAGAGCGGGAGCGCATTCCCATTTCTTGCGCAAGGTCATTCAGGGGGTTGAACAATGTCGATATTGGGCTGGATCTTTTTCGGACTGATCACGGGTTTCATCGCGTCGCGGATCGTCAACCGGCGCGGCGAGGGATTTTTCGTCAATACGGCGCTGGGGCTCGTGGGTGCGATTGTCGGCGGGCTGATCTTTCAGCATTTAATGAATTTCGACTCATTCGCGTTCAACCTCACCTCGATGTTCGTGGCCATCATCGGCGCGATTGTCGTGCTGCTGATCTACAATGCGGTCTCGGGGCAGCGGGGATTGAGGTAGCAACGCCTCGCCCGATTGCTCAGGCGAGGCGCACGTTCAATCGCGGAAATAATTCTTGCGATCAACAAAAGCTATCGCGTTCGATGCAGCATTTCTTAAATCGCCTACCCGACTCGCAAGGGCGCGGATCGTTACGGCCCAGCTTTTCGATCAATTCTTTGTCGCCATGAACAATGCGATGACCGCGCTTTACGTGCGTCTCGCTGTTGAAAGCCCCTCCGACGTTTACTCATCGACTCAAAAGCTGAAATCCCTGTCTTTGTTGCGCATGATCGCCTCCTGCGTTTAGTGAACACGGGCTTTTACACGATCTCTGCGGAAAAAAGAAAGTCTGCTTCAGCTTTGCAATAACTTTAAAAAATCCGTCAGTTGAATCACGTCGGCCTGACGGGGAAACACTTTCTCTGTCAGCACGCGGTGCACTTCCGCGTCGGGATCAGCACAGCAATCGGCCAGCACGAAAAGGCGATAATCATGGTCTGCTGCGTCACGCAATGTCGAAAGTACAACACCGCTGGTGCTAATGCCGGATAACACCAGCGTATCGATGCCCCACGCCTGCAGCCGCGATTGCAGCTGCGTGGTGCTGAACGCGCCTACGCGTTTCTTCGTGAACACCTCTTCGTCCGGAGCCGGGCTCAATGCTGAGCGGATCGCCGCCTCGGGGCTTCCATCGGTGAGGAAACGACGGCCGGAAAGAGCCGCAAAGCTTTTGTTGCGAGAGGGAACAGCGGCGTAGTCGGCGTCGCTGAACGCCACGCGCACATGCATCACAGCCATTCCGGCTGCGCGCGCCGCCTCTCGCGCTTGCACGGCACGTTCCAGAAGAGCCGCGCCTGGGTCTCCGAGCATGCCGACGATGGCTTGCTGAAAATCCATCAGCAGAAGCGCGGCTTTCGACGATTGAATTTCCGGCATGGCTATTCCGCCGCGTTCTTCGGCAAATAAATCTCTCCGCCGTGTTCGCGAAATTCCTCCGCCTTTTTCGCCATGGCCGCGCGGATTTCGGCGGTGGACATGCTGTCGTTGTTTCCGCGCGCGGCATCGCGGACTTCCTGCGAGATTTTCATCGAGCAGAATTTCGGCCCGCACATCGAGCAGAAATGCGCCACCTTCGCGCCATCCGCGGGCAGCGTTTCGTCGTGATAGGCCTGTGCGGTTTCGGGGTCGAGCGCGAGCGCGAATTGATCGCGCCAGCGGAATTCGAAACGCGCCTTGCTCATCGCATCATCCCAGATGCGCGCAGCCGGATGGCCTTTCGCGAGGTCCGCCGCATGTGCCGCAATGCGATAGGCGATGACGCCCGCTTTCACGTCGTCGCGATCCGGCAATCCCAAATGCTCTTTCGGCGTGACGTAGCAAAGCATCGCCGTGCCGAACCAGCCGATCATCGCCGCGCCAATCGCGCTTGTGATGTGATCGTAGCCGGGCGCCACATCGGTCACGAGGGGGCCGAGCGTGTAGAACGGCGCCTCCTCGCACGCCGCCAATTGGCGATCCATATTTTCCTTGATCTTGTGCATCGGCACATGGCCGGGGCCTTCGATCATCACCTGCACATCGCGGCGTTGCGCGATCTTGTTCAGCTCACCAAGCGTTTCGAGTTCGGCGAATTGCGCGGCATCGTTCGCATCCGCCGTGGAGCCGGGGCGCAAACCATCACCGAGCGAAAACGACACATCGTATTGCGCGAGCAATTCGCAAATCTCTTCGAAATGCGTGTAGAGGAAATTCTCGCGATGATGCGCAAGGCACCATTTGGCAAGGATCGAACCGCCGCGGCTCACAATGCCCGTCACGCGTTCGGCGGTCAGCGGAATATGCGCCAGCCGCACGCCCGCATGCACGGTGAAATAATCCACGCCCTGCTCGCATTGCTCGATGAGCGTGTCGCGATAAATCTCCCAGGTGAGTTCTTCGGCGACACCACCCACTTTCTCCAGCGCCTGATAGATCGGCACGGTGCCGATGGGCACGGGCGAATTGCGGATGATCCATTCGCGGATCGTACGGATGTGGCGGCCCGTGGACAAATCCATCACCGTGTCTGCGCCCCAGCGGATCGACCAGACGAGTTTCTCCACTTCTTCCGCCGCACCGCTCGTGACGATGGAATTGCCGATATTCGCATTCACCTTGGTGAGGAAATTGCGGCCGATAATCATCGGCTCGGTTTCAGGATGATTGATGTTCGCGGGAATAATCGCGCGGCCGCGCGCGATTTCGCTGCGCACGAATTCCGGCGTGATTTCGTTCGGGATATTCGCGCCAAACGAATTGCCGTCTGCAAGCGCGGAGCGGCCAAGATTTTCGCGCGCCGCGACAAATTTCATTTCCTCGGTGATGATGCCCGAACGCGCATAATGAAGCTGCGTGACGTTCTTGCCCGCTTTCGCGCGCAGTGGTTTGCGGCCTGCGCGGTCGAATTGCGGCACGGAAAGAAGCTCGCCTGCTTTCAGCCCATCGTCCTGAGGCTTGCGGGCGCGGCCTTCGTATTCTTCCACATCGCCGCGCGCGGCAATCCATTCGCTGCGGCGTGCGGACAATCCCTTCTCGATATCGATATGCGCGGAATCATCCGTGTACGGACCGGATGTATCGTAGAGGCGCAATGCCGACTCGCCGCCCGAAAGCGCCACTTCGCGGAACGGCACGCCTTCCACGAATACTTTGCGCGAGCCGGGCAGCGGCCCCTGTGTAATCGCAATCGATTTCGGATTGAGGATAGGTTTGTTCATTCGGCCTCTCCCTACGCCGGTTCTAACCGGATCAGGTTCAAAGGGACTCGCATGATTGCGATCTCAGCTCCGAAGAGCGCCCCTGGGATTTTTTGAATAATGGACCTGTGAGTTAAAGGATTCAAGCATCATCGAAAGCTTGCTTGTCTATATCATCACCCTTGTTCAACAGATTCGGAGCGCTGCAGAATGGCTACCTTGATAAAATGCACGAACCACGCCGGATACCCGGTTTATGTGAACATGGATCAGGTCATAACGATTGAGCCGGATACTGAGGGCAGATCCATTATTCGTGCCGCAGGCGAAGATCACGAAATTTATGTCAACGATTCTCCAAGTATCATTTTGGAAAAGGTAAAGTTCTCTCAATCGCGCCAATCTAAGAACAGAAAGAAGTAACGGTGCCCTGATCAATCGTTCGTCAATTATCAAAGCACTTGTTACGACGCCGCAAACCGCTGAAACTCCGCGATCACGCCTTTGACCGCGGCGGCAACAATCTTCTCACCCGCTTCCGGCGTGGCCTGCGAGGGATCGGAACCGATGCGGCCATCGGGAAAGCGCCTGCGATAATCCTCCGCGTCGTAAATGGGGCCGTTGGGCGCGATCTTGGGCGACATCTCCACGCGCTTCTGCGCCTGCGGATACGCAAAATACGTCACCGACACTTCGGAGGGCGTGGCATGGCTGCCCTCGCCCACGGGAAACAATTGGCGGCACACATCCATCACGCCCGGCAATTCCCACCAATTGCGCAGCATACAACGCAGCGGCGGCCGGTTCGCGCCCGCGCGGTCAAACGTGACGCCGTGATAGATTTCCGAAAACGCCGCATTGATCGTGGCGATATTGCCGCCATGACCGTTGAACCAGTAGATGCGTTCGAAACCATGCCGCGCGAGGCTCTGCGCCCAATCCGTCATCGCCGCGATCATCGTGGAGGGGCGCAGCGTGATGGTGCCCGGAAACGCCATGTGATGCTGCGCCTGCCCCACATTGAATGTCGGCCCCACGAGGATATCGGCCTGCGCGCCCGCGCGCGCGGCGATGATCTCCGGGCACAGCGCGTCGGTGCCGAGCAAGCCGTTCGGCCCGTGCTGCTCCGTCGAGCCGATGGGAATCAGAATGGCTTTCGAGCGGGTTAGATAGGCCTCGATCTCCGGCCAGGAAGACAGATGAAGTTGCATGGCGCGCCTTGCGGAATGACGCGGCATCATAGCACCATTGGGCCAATCGCAATTGGAACCCAACCATGACGGAAAATCGCGGGCCGCTGGCCGGCATAACGGTCATCGACCTGACGGAATTTATTTTCGGCCCCTATGCCACGCAGACTTTGGGCGATCTCGGCGCGGACATCATCAAGGTCGAGGGGCCGGAGGGCGACCGCCAGCGCCATAGCGGCAAATATGCCGCTAATGCCGATATGGGCTCGGTCTATATGGCGCTGAACCGCAACAAGCGTTCCGTGACGCTCGATCTCAAAAGCGAGGAAGGTCGCGCGAAATTGCGCGCGCTGATACCGAGCGCGCATGTGTTTATTCACAATGTGCGCGCCGATGCGATTGCGCGGCTTGGCTTTGGTTATGACGATGTGACGAAGCTCAATCCCTCCATCGTCTATGCGCATTGCGTGGGTTATGGGTCCGATGGGCCTTATGCCGGACGGCAGGCGTTTGACGATCTCGTGCAGGCGGCGGCGGGCGCAACCGATCTGCTGACGCGCGTGGACAAGAATGAGGAAATGCGGCTGTTGCCGAGTTTCCTCGCAGACAAGGTTTCCGGTCTGCACGCGGTTTATGCGGTGCTGGCCGCGCTGTTCCATCGCGAGCGCACGGGCGAAGGCCAATTTGTGGAAATTCCCATGTTCGAGAGTTTCACAAGCTTCCTGTTCGCCGAACATCTTTATGGCGCGACGTTCGAGCCGCCGAAATCCCATGTCGGCCATACGCCCGCGCTTGCGCCGGACCGCAAACCGCTCAAGACGAAAGACGGCCATATCGCGATGCAGCCTTACAGCCGCGCGATTGCGGCGAAGTTCCTCGAACTCGGCGGCATTCCCAATTTCTACGAGAATGAGCGTTTCGCGAATGCGCCGCCGCGCGAACGCGTGGGCGTCTATTACGAAATGCTGCGCGAAGCGGCGCTGACGCGCACCACGGAGGAATGGCTGAGGCTTGGCGAGGAAAATCGCGTGCCTATCATGCGCGCCAATACGATGGACGAAGTACTGAGCGACCCGCATCTCGAGGCGGTCAATTTCTTCGCGCTGCGCGAACATCCGACCGAAGGCGCGTGGCGCGCGATGAAGCCGCCAGTGAAATTCTCTCAGACGCCCTCCTCCATCCGCCGCGATCCACCGCGGCCGGGCGCCGATAACGATACGATCTAGAGGAACGCCATGTCCGATGTGCTCATCCCCGTCTCCGAAGAATGGCGCAAACGCACGCGCATTACCTACGAGAAATATGATGCGATGTACGCGCAATCGCTTAGCGATCCCGAAGGCTTCTGGCGCGATCAGGCACAGCGCATCGACTGGTTGAAGCCGTTCACGAAGGTGAAGAACGTTTCGTGGGATCCGGACAATCTGTCCATCAAATGGTTCGAGGATGGCACGCTGAACGTCTGCATCAATTGTATCGACCGTCATCTGCCCGCGCGCGCGAAGCAGACTGCGATCATCTGGGAAGGCGACGATCCCTCGCAATCGCGCCATATCACCTACGAGGAACTGCATCGCGAGGTGTGCCGCTTCGCCAATGTGCTGAAGGGCCAGGGCGTCGAACGCGGCGACCGCGTGACGATCTATCTGCCGATGATCCCCGAAGCGGCCTATGCGATGCTTGCCTGCGCGCGCATCGGGGCTGTGCATTCCATCGTGTTCGCGGGCTTTTCGCCGGACAGCCTCGCCGGACGCATCAAGGATTGCGCAAGCACCGTCGTCATCACGGCGGATGAAGGTGTGCGCGGCGGCAAGCCGATCCCGCTAAAAATGAATACCGATCTTGCGCTCACCCAATGCCCTGATGTGAAAACTGTTATCGTCGTGCGGCGCACGGGCGCAACCGTACAGATGCATAGCCATCGCGATGTCTGGTATCACCATGCGGTTGCCACAGCGTCCGATGACTGCGCGCCCGAAGAGATGAACGCAGAAGATCCACTGTTCATCCTTTACACAAGCGGTTCGACGGGGAAACCCAAAGGCGTGCTGCACACAAGCGGCGGCTATATTCTATATGCCGCATACACGCACGAAGCCGTGTTCGATTATCGCGACGGCGATATCTATTGGTGCACGGCCGATGTCGGTTGGGTAACGGGCCATAGCTACATCGTTTACGGTCCGCTTGCGAACGGCGCAACGACACTCATGTTCGAAGGCGTGCCGAATTATCCCACGACCTCGCGTTTCTGGGAGGTGATCGACAAGCATAAGGTCAACACATTCTACACCGCGCCCACTGCAATCCGCGCGCTCATGCGCGAAGGCGAAGCGCCCGTGAAGAAAACCTCGCGCGCGAGCCTCCGCCTGCTCGGCAGTGTGGGCGAACCGATCAATCCCGAAGCGTGGCTTTGGTATCATCGCGTCATCGGCGACGGACGTTGCCCCATCGTCGATACATGGTGGCAAACGGAGACGGGCGGGATTCTGATTTCCCCATTGCCGGGCGCGACCGACCTCAAGCCTGGGTCCGCGACGAAGCCGCTGTTCGGCATCGTGCCGCAGCTTGTGGATGCCGATGGCAAGGTGCTGGAGGGTGCCGCGAGCGGCAATCTCGTGCTCACCGAAAGCTGGCCCGGCCAGATGCGCACGGTCTATGGCGATCATCAGCGCTTCATCGACACCTATTTCAAAACCTATCGCGGCAAATATTTCACGGGTGATGGCTGCCGCCGCGACGAAGACGGTTATTACTGGATCACAGGCCGCGTGGACGATGTAATAAACGTATCAGGCCATCGCCTCGGCACCGCGGAAGTGGAATCCGCGCTAGTCGGAAATCATCATGTCGCGGAAGCCGCCGTTGTCGGCATGCCGCATGACATCAAGGGCCAGGGCATTTATGCGTTCGTCACATTGAAGGCCGACACTGCGCCATCCGATGCGCTCGCGCTCGAATTGCAGCAATGGGTCGCCAAGGAGATTTCACCGATTGCGAAACCCGATGTAATCCAATTCGCGCCGGGCCTTCCCAAAACGCGCTCCGGCAAGATCATGCGACGTATCCTGCGCAAGATCGCGGAAGGCGACATGTCCAATCTCGGCGACACATCCACACTGGCCGATCCCGCGGTCGTGGACGATCTCGTCAAGAACGCGAAAAGGCTCTAGCGATGCTGAGCTGGCAAATCGGTAACGTGAATGTCACGCGCGTTGTCGAGATGGAAATTCCCGTGCGGTACAGCACGAAATACCCCTTCATCGCGGAAGCAAAGCCCGAGGCGCTGAAGGAAATTCCGTGGCTCTATCCGCATTTCGTGACATTTGAAGATGCCCTCGTTCTATCCATCCATGCACTACTCGTGGAAGCACCGGGATTGCGGCTTGTCGTGGACACCTGCGTCGGCAACAACAAGCCGCGCCTCTTCACGCGCGGCAATGCGCTGCAAACGCCGTTCCTGCAACATTTGGCCGATGCGGGTTGGCCGCGCGAAAGCGTGAACGCCGTTATCTGCACGCATCTGCATGTCGATCATGTCGGCTGGAACACAATGCTCGAAGACGGGAAATTCGTACCAACCTTTCCCAACGCGAAATATCTTATCGGCAAGGCGGAATATGAGCATTGGCTGAGCGAATCGAACGAGGAGCAGATCCGCATCCTGGACGATTCCGTTGCGCCGCTGTTCGAGGCCGGCCTCACGCAATTGGTGGAAATGGATCATCGCGTTTCGCCGGAGATCAGGTTCATGCCGACGCCGGGCCATACGCCCGGCCATGTGAGCGTCGTGATCGAGTCCAACGGCGAAACCGCGATCATCACGGGTGACGTGATGCATCATCCCTGTCAGATGGCGCGGCCCGATTGGGCGCCCACTTTCGATGTGGATCGCGGCAAGGCGACCGAAATGCGCAAAAAATTCCTCGGCGAATTCGCCGACAGGCAGGTGCTCGTCATCGGCACGCATTTCGCGGCGCCCACCGCGGGACATATCAAACGTGACGGCGAGACCTATCGCTTCGAGACGTAGTCCTCCATCGCCTTCGCCATCGCGATATCGTTTTCGGTGACGCCGCCCGCGTCATGTGTGGAAAGCGTCACGTCTACGGTCTTGTAGACATTGAACCATTCGGGATGATGATCCATCTTCTCCGCAAGCAGCGCCACACGGCTCATGAAACCGAACGCCTCGTTGAAATCCTTGAAGACGAATGTGCACGCGATCGCGTCGCGACCCTCCACCTCTTTCCATTTGGAAAGCGATTTCAGTGCGGCTTTGCGTTTCCTGGCGTCGAGCTTTTTCATGTAGGTTTCCTATTGCAGGGGATAAACGCGCTCCGGCGTATAATGGCTCCCGTCGGAGGTGAGCACGCTCGAGAACAGCGTGAATTCGTCCACCTCGAACGGTGCGCTGCGATAAAGCGCATGATCGGTGAGGAAATACATGAGACGCTCGCGCGGGGCCGCTTTCAGCCGCGCCAGCGTGATGTGCGGCGTGAATTTGTGCGCCTCGGCGAGAAGACCGATACGTTGCAGCGCCGTTTCGATCTTGCGTCGGAGATGCGTAAGCGCATCGTTCGGTTCCACGCCTGCCCATAACGCATGCGGATTCTTGCCGCCGAATTCGCCAACACCTTTTAGTGTAAGCGTGAAACGCGAGGCGGTGATCGCGGCAAGCGCATCGTCAACCGCGGCGGCATCGCGGCCATCCACTTCGCCGATGAAACGTAGAGTCAGATGAAGTTGTTCGCGCGCCATCCATCTCGCGCCGGGAATGCTGCGTTCGAGTGGCAGGAGCGCATGCGCCACCATGTCCGGCAGGGCGAGAGCCACGAACAACCGTATCATGCGAATGCACTCCCGCGGCCGATGGGAAGCGTGCGGCGGAACAGGAATGTCATCGCGAGATAAGCGACAGTGCCGCACATCACGCCCGCGCCGAGCATTGCCGCGTCGTGCATCGCACCTGCGCCGGGCAACACGCGTGCCCAAAGCCACGCGCCGCCGAACGCGCCCAAACCCGTTGCAATCGCGCTTGCGAAAATGCCGGGCAGCGAACGTAGGAATGCGTTGTTGATCGTGAGCAGCCCTCGCCGCTCCGCCATATATACAAGCACGCCGACATTCACCCATGCCGCGAGCGATGTACCGAGCGCGATGCCGACCGCGCCGAAATGCATGCCCCACACAAGCGCGAATTTCAGCGCCACGTTCACCGCGACGGAGGCAATCGTCGCGCGCACGGGCGTTGCCGTATCGCCGCGCGCATAGAACACGGGCGACACGCAGCGCACGAGCACGAAGGCAGGCAGACCCACGCCATAGGCCATAAGCGCGGCCGCGGAAATATCGGCGGCCTGCAAATGGAATGCGCCATGCGCGAAAAGCCCGCGCATGATGATGATCGGAATGGCGAAGAAAGCGGCGACAAAAGGCAGCGTCAAATATAATCCCAACGCAGCGGCGCGGTTCTGCGCTTCGTCTGCGCCCGCGCGGTCGTCACGCGCCAACCTCGCCGCCATTTCAGGCAACAGCACCGTGCCGATGGCGATGCCGAGCGTGCCCATGGGCAATTGGTTTATGCGATCCGCATAATAAAGCGCCGTGAGATCGCCGCTGGGCAGGAAACTCGCGATGAGCGTATCCACGAACAATCCGATCTGCACGCTCGCCGAGCCGAATGTCGCGGCGCCCAACGCACCCATGAACTCGCGCACGTCTTTCGTCCAGCGCGGCCATGCGATGCGCAACGTCAATCCGCTGCGTGCCGCGGCCCATACGATGAACAGCAGTTGCAATATACCCGCCGCGAACACGCCCCAGGCGGCGGCATAGGCCGCGTTCGGGAAATAGCTCGCGCACAACAACGTGCCGATCATCGCGATATTGAGGAAGATGGGTGCTGCGGCGGCAGCCTTGAACCGCTCGATCGCGTTCAGCATCGCGGACAATTGCGTGACGACCGTGATCGAAATGAGATAGGGAAACGCGATGCGCGAAAGCGCGACTGCCAATGCCATCTGTGCAGGATCGTGCGCGAAGCCCGGCGCGAATGCGCGCACGATATATTTCATGCAGAGCAACGCCGCGAGCAGCAACACAAGCTGCGCCGCCATCTGCCAGGAGAACACGCGGTCGGCGAAACCTTCCGCGGCCTCTATGCCCTCGCGCGTTTTCACCGCCGTGAAGCGCGGCAGGAACGCGAGATTGAATGCGCCTTCGGCGAAGATCGCGCGGAAATTGTTGGGCAAGCGAAACGCGACGAGGAATGCGTCGGATGCCGGGCCCGCTCCGAGCACGGCTGCCATGAGCACATCGCGCACGAACCCCGCCACGCGCGACAGCAGCGTATAACCGCCGACGGAAAGAAGCCGCCGGAACATCTAATGCGCCCGCGCGGCGGCCACGAGCCGCTGCACATAAGGAAAGATGCGCGACACGATCACTTTCACGCCCGCAGGATTGGGATGCATGCCATCGGCCTGATTGAGCTTCGGGTTCAGCGCCACGCCATCCAGGATGAACGGATAAAGCGGCACGCTGTAGCGCACGGCCAATCGCGGATAGATCGGATCGAACGCGGCGGCATATTCGCGCCCGTAATTCCGCGGCGCGCGCATGCCGCACAACAACACGGGCACATGCGCCGCCTTCAACTTCTCGAGCATCGCGGCGATGTTCTTCTCCGTCTCCGCAGGCGGCACGCCGCGCAACGCATCGTTCGAGCCCATCTCGATGATCGCCGCGTCGGGATGATCGGCGAGCGACCAGTCGAGCCGCGACAATCCGTCCGCGGATGTGTCGCCCGAAACGCCTGCGTTGATGACCACGGCATCGATATGCGCCGCGCGCAATCGCTCCTGCAGAACGGCTGGGAATTCCGTGCCCGGCGGCGCGCCAAGCCCCTGTGTGAGGCTTGTGCCGAAGGCGAGGATCTTGAGCGGCGCGGCGAGCGCGGGCGCGCACATCAGCGCGGCCAACGCGAAAGCCGCCAAGCCTGCCTTGAAAAGCGCGCGCGCCATGCCATATCGCCTAGGTGTTCCAGGGCGGGAGAATCGCCACATGCAGCGTCCCGCGCCGGCGATCAATTTGCCAGCCATCAGTTTGGAAGACGTGCATCTGAGACTGGCGAGCGCCGCGGGGCCTGTGGACATCCTGAACGGCATTTCGCTCGCCGTGGCCGAGGGCGAAACGGTCGCCCTGCTCGGCCCTTCCGGCTCCGGCAAATCATCGCTGCTCATGGTCGCGGCGGGGCTTGAGACGGCGAGCAGCGGCCGCGTGACGGTTGCAGGCACTGACATCACACGACTCGGCGAAGACGCGCTGGCCCGTTTCCGGCGCGGGCGCGTGGGCATCGTGTTTCAATCCTTCCATCTGATTCCGACGATGACGGCGTTTGAGAACGTGGCTGTGCCGTTGGAATTGCTCGGTGCGCGCGATGCATTCGAACGCGCGAAGGCCGAACTCGAAGCCGTGGGATTGGGCGCACGCATCGATCACTATCCGGGGCAATTGTCGGGCGGCGAGCAGCAGCGCGTGGCGCTTGCCCGCGCGATGGCGCCCCAGCCTGCCGTGCTGTTCGCAGATGAGCCGACCGGCAATCTCGACGGCGCGACGGGTACGGATATCGCTGACCTCCTGTTCGCGCTGCATGCGCGCGCAAGGACGACATTGTTTCTCGTCACGCATGAAGAGGCGCTTGCGCGGCGTTGCCAGCGTATCGTCCGGCTGAAGGATGGCCGCATCGTGGCAGACGAACGCATATGAACGGCATGGCGCTCGCGTTTCGGCTGGCGCGTCGCGAGTTGCGCAGTGGACTTTC
>Ga0210396_10004202_pt1 | contig 14138 bp, 13 predicted proteins | sample IncBWH17OmetaG_FD_155466 | JGI IMG/M metagenome (GOLD analysis project Ga0210396, IMG submission 155466) | Forest soil microbial communities from Barre Woods Harvard Forest LTER site, Petersham, Massachusetts, United States - Inc-BW-H-17-O ...
CGCCGGACTAATCACTGCGGGCGTGGCCGTGTCGCTGCAAAACGTGATTCAGTCGATCGTGGGCTACTTCTTCTTGATCGGTAAATACGGGATTCGCGCGGGCGATCGCGTCATGATCGGCGGGGTCTCCGGTGAGGTCATCGATGTGGGCCTCGTGCGCATTCACCTTATGGAGATGGGCGGCGCGGGCGCGGACACTCCCACCGGCCGCGTTGTGGCGTTCTCGAATTCCATCGTCTTTCAGGCGACGCAGGGCCTCTTCAAACAGATTCCCGGCACGAGTTTTGCATGGCACGAGATCACTTTAACGCTGCCCGCCGACATGAATTTCTCGACCGCTCGCGACCGGCTGATGAAGGCTGTCGAGGCAGGCCTCGCCGATTTCAAGGACGAAATCACCAAGCAACACTCGGCCATCGAAGATGCTTTCGAAGGCAGTCCTGGGACGGGCCTACAGCCCACTGTGCAACTCCAGTTCACTTCGTCGGGGCTGGAGGCACATGTGCGGTACCCCGTAGCGCTGCGCCAGGCGATGGAAATCGACGAACGGGTAACGCGCGCCATCCTTACTGATTTCGACCTCACCCATGCCGGTAGCCCGGCCATCCGGCTGAAGACCGCGACCACAGCGTAAATGCGCCGCTATATGGAAAAAGAGGCCTGGTCCTTCCCTCGTCTTATTACCCAATTCGTTAATCGCTGCTAAATACCAAAGGTGAAGAAGAGAAGTATATGAGTGTTGAACTTAATCCTCCTGGCAGCATTCCGATACGATCACGTTTTACAAACTGCGAAGGCAGGGAGAATCACAAGCCGATCTTCTACTGGCCAATCCGTCACGAAGTCGAGCAAAAATTACCTTGTTCCGTGTCTACCTTATATCGAACTGATGCCATACTTCCCTCAGATGAAAGTCCTGCAAGCTATTGAAATAAGTGCAGAAATTGAAAGTCGGGCGCCATGGCCAGGAACTTGCCCTTAGATTTACAGTTTGGATGATTCAACAACCGTGTTTCTACGGTCCCGTTTTACCAGCAGTATCGAGGAGGGTTAATACTATGGTAAATTCCTTGAGTGTCACACTGCTTGTTGCGATGATGCTGGTCGCCGTCTCGGCAGCTAATGCGCAGATTTCTGTTGGAATTAGAATTGTACTTCTTTTTACCCGCGGGAATCACCGCAGGCACCGCTGTTGAAGTGGAGATGACTATGCCCACACAGATCACTCTGGGGGCTCCGACGAGAGTACGCTGCCAGGGACGTATCCACCGACGCGAACTGAAAGCAGGTGATGTAGCGGGCATGGCCATGGCTATTGAAAAGTACGAGTTTCTGCCCGGGACCGGGGATGCTGCACGGGGCGGAATGGCCACCTCTGACGCTGGGTAGGCTTCCTCAGTTAACCGAGGAAAAATTACCTCACCCCGATTCTTTTTTGATTCCGGTAAACAATGTATGCGATGCGTTCAATCCATTGTTCTCAATAACTTACGCCGCCGTTAAATTGGACCGGATGTTGCGTCCGTGGTTTAGTCAAGCTTTTGCTTTGGAGGTAAACAATGATCCTGCGTAATTTCGACATATTCGAGAAGTTCCCCAATGGATCGATAGCCTGGCGAACGTGCGTGTTTGGACGATACGAGGCTGAACGCAAGCTCCACGAATTGACTGAGCATTCAAACAATGAGTTTGTGGCGATTGACATTCAGTCGGGTGACCGCCTGTCTATAGGAGTGCACCAAAGATCGCGACAAGCTAATGAGAAAGCGGCGAACGCCTAGAATCCAGAATCGGGTCCAGCGTGTCCCCGCTGTTATGATATGCGCGCGCACGGTGCAGTCAATCCGGATCGTGATATTCGATGTAGACGGCGTCGGTGACCCCGTTAGTCATCCGCACACGGAATCGCTTGCGCTTGAACTAAAGGCCTAGCCCTTTGACGAATTGACAGGAGGGGCTTCATGCCTATCGATTTTTCGGCCGCCTGGAAGACCGGCATTAAGATCATCAACGATTCCATTTCACTTCTGCCAAACCTCATCCTGGCAGTCGTAATTTTTGTCATCTTCTTGATTCTTGCTTCAGCAAGCAAGTCCTTCACAAGACGTTTCACTGAGCGTTGGGGCAAGCGCCAAGGCGTTGCATTGTTGCTCGGCCAGATTGCGCATACAACCGTCTCTGTATTGGGTTTTCTCATCGCATTTTCGGTGGTCGCACCGTCGTTCCACGCGAGCGACCTTATTCGCACGCTCGGTATTGGAAGCGTCGCGATTGGCTTCGCATTCCAAAACATCCTACAGAACTTTCTCGCTGGAATTCTTCTGATGATCAATGAACCGTTTCAATTGGGTGATTGGATTAGCGTGATTGGAATCGAGGGAAATGTCGATGATATTCAGACGCGCGCAACTCATGTCACCACGAAAGAAGGCAGGGAAGTCTTCATTCCGAATGCGCTTCTATTTACCAATCCTGTGGCCGTGAGCCGAAAGGGTGTAAGAGAACAGCAGTCAGATCTATACGGCACAAGTGCGCCGCAAATGGAAAAGCACCAGTAGAAAAGCAGACGCTCTCGGGATGCGATCAGTAACTCCACTCTGCATTGAGCCTTCGCTCCCCACACGACTCCTTTGCGAGGCCCTGAGGGAGCTCCGCATCAATAACATCGATGACCTATCTGGACCGACAACTGCGCAGTGGGCAAAACAAAAGGAAATTAGACTAGCCCATTGCCCTATGGGAGGACAATCATGGCGGAGATTACGATTCGCATTTCAGACCGGCTGTTGAAAGCCGGGGTTGTTCTCGTCGCCGGGATTTGTACAGTTTTGCTGCTCACATATCTTTGGTCGTCAGGATTTTTCCGCCCTAAATATCGGTTGAACCTGTACGTTGAGGAAGCTACGAGCCTGCCCACCGGCGCATCGGTACGGGTAGACGGCCTTGACGTGGGAACCGTGCAGGCCAGGAATCTTGCAGGAAAATCAGCATCTCCCCAGCGACGAATTGAGTTGGTTTTGCGCATTGAGAAGCGTGACCGGGAAATGATTCGCAGCGACTCCACCGCAATCTTGGCCACCGATGGACTGTTAGGGAAGAGGTTCGTGAAGATTGAAAGGGGATTCAGTGGTACGCCTCTAAACGACGGAGATGAGATTGCGGCCGCTCCAACAATACCAAAAACCGTTGTGGGCTTCCTAAATTCAATTTCCAAAATGGCGGATTGCTTGAAGGAATCGAACAATCAGACGAATGATACGGGCCACTCTCCCCCTGCAACTCCCCCGAAGCCCTGAGCGTTGCCGAAGATCGACGGCTGTACGCTCCGACGGATAATGTTAAATAGTGCCATTGAGCTAGGGCCGCGAGATGGGATCATCGGAACATTCAAATCAAGGGTGAGAAGTAATCTCTAGCTTGCTTTGTATGCTGCCTTTTGGGCGCCGGTGAAATTCAAATTTTGCATTTCTGTCAGCGCTGCTGGCCGGCTGCGCGCGCCTGCCTGGATTGAACATCGGGAACGTCTAAGTGAGCCCCCGAACCGTATATTCGACTGTACACCTTTGCGAACTCAGCCCCGAAGTACAGGATCAATGCCGAATAGTAGACCCACCCGACAACGACGACGAGAGAGCTTGCCGCCCCGTATGCAGAGATGCCGCTGATCGTTCCCAAATACAGAACGATGAGAAGCTTACCTCCATCGAACATCACGGCGGTCACCATGGCGGCTGGCACAACGTCTTCCCATTCGACGGAAGTCCTGGGTAAGAGTTTGAAAACCAGCGCGAATAACAACGTGGTCGTCATCAGCGACGCGAAAAGAGCCGCGAAACGAAGAGAAAGGTTGAAACCTGGTAACGGAACGGCCGCAACCCGATCAAATGTCACCTCCGCGGTGGCGAGAAATACAGAAACAATTAGCAGAACTTCAGCTCCTATTATAAGAGCAAAACCCACCAGTCTATCTACTACCATTGCGCGCAAGTCGCCACTCCCTTTCTGCACCTGCCAGATCGTATTGAGCGCATCCTCCAACTCTACAAAGACTGCCGAGGCGCCAACTAGCAAGAGTACGCTTCCCACGGTACCTGCGAGCGTATTCACCCCTGGTTTGTGAAGATCCCGCAAGATGCCCTCGATGGCTGTGGCACCGGCTGGCCCAACCAACCCGTAGAACTGTGCCACGAGGGCCGTATGGGCTGGTCGCTCACCCAAAATCGCACCGGCTATTGCCATCGTTATCATCAGAAGCGGCGCTAACGAAAAGAGAGCATAGTAGGCCAGGGCCGCAGCAAGTCGAGGACCATTATCCCGACTCCAACTTTCATACGTTGTTCTGAACAGCCGTCTAAGAGAGTGGGATGAAGATCGTACGACTAGAAACGGAGCCGACGACTCAAAACGTCTTGTGCGACTTGATTTCAATCTGATATCCCCCGGTTTGGTCACGAATAGCGCTTACGGAATACTTCGGCGTTACTTGGTATTCCACTTGCACCACTGCTCCCTGGGTGGTTGTGACGTCCGTCGCAAATGTGAAGAACAGATTCTTCGTGACTCTCTGTTGAATGGCCAGCCGTGATCCGGCGTTACCCTGATTCCCTCCAATCTGCGGGTCAATCGTTAATGAAGAAATGCCGGTCAACTTTTCCAGGTGATTGCTCACTTGTCCGCCCACTTGACTTGCCACGACGGATTGCGCCGAAACGGATGATGCCTGTTCGGTCGTATGGCCGGTAATGAGAAGATTGATGACATCAACTTGGGATAGCGGCGGATCGGAGGTGTAGCTGGTGCGCAGCTTGTCGAGCGGCCCCACGAGATTCACCGTGAGATTGAACTGGTTTACGGTGGTTGTTGCCGAGAGATTAACCACGGGCGCGGTATGCACAGAGTTGGCAAAGGCAATTGTGGCATTCTGTATCTGAAAGCGCTTTCCGTTAAAAAATAATTCTCCCCCGGTAACGTTGGTCCGGCCAATCACCACAGGTTCTGCAAGCGTTCCCTGCACATGCAAATCCGCGGTGCCCTGCACGCTCAGCTGGTTGCTCGACACTTCAAGCGCGCGGCTGGATGAGACTGCGACGTTCAGGTTGATATTCTCTGCCATTCTAGCGGATGGTGAAGAAGGTCCGCCGAACACTTGGCTCAAAGTAGCCAGATCGAACGATTGTGTTAGAGACAGGTGATTGACTGCCACTTGTCCAGCCAGGTAGGACTTGTTGGGCTGCCCAGTGAAGTTCAGGTCGGCATCGAGCTGCGATCTGATACCCTCCGGGTAAAGCACTCGCACTCCCTTAGCCGTTATTCCCAAGTTGTAGCGGACACTCGGTTGATAAGCAGCGAAACCGTGAATGTCGAAACTTCCTCCCCCTAATTGGCCTGTCAAATCTCTAACTTGGATACGTTCTCCGCTTATGTCCAGCTGGCCTCGTATCTTTTCTAACGCGGGCAAGTTCTCGATTGACAGTCCCGCATTCGAAACAGCTATCTTTCCATTTAACTCCGGATGAGCGCGGCTCCCCTGAGCACTAGCATTCAAAGTAATTTGACCCGAGCTTCGCCATTGAGGATTCCAAAGTTGCAAGAGCTCCAGATCAATAGTCCCATCCGACGGCGCGCAAACCGGAGGGACTTTGAAGTGGCACGGCAGCTTCAAGGCGAAGATCCGTGCCAGTGCCCTTGAACCTTGTTTGTTGAATGTCTAAAACGCCCCGACGGTAATCAGCTCGAATAGGCTCAACAGCGGCAATTTGAAGCGAAGAATAGCCTACACTCAAGGAAGGAACTTCGATGTTCGCCTCAAGTCGATTCGGGTCTTTCAAAGGGCCTCTAATTGTTCCATGAATCTCAGTTTGGCCGTGAAGCCCAGTATTCGTCTGAGGCAGGAAAGTGGAAAGGAGCGAATCAAGCTGAATGACTTGACTGTCTATGTTCGCTGTCGCTTCGTAATCTCCAGTTAGATTAACGGTGCCATGAGCTTGGAGCGCTGCGCCGGAGACGCTGCAATTCAGGGTGAACTCCGATCGCTGTTTCGCGACACTCCCCTGCGCCCGGAAACCGTCGATCTTTTGGTTCCCGATTTGCAGCTGTCCGTCAAGGGCGACTTCCAGCTGGGGCGCGTTAAGGCCGCCTCGGCCCTCGGCAGATGCATTGATGACACCCGCTACCTTTTGAGAATGCGCCTCAAAGTATTGAACTTGATCCAACCGAATGCCCATTGCCGTGGCTTTGACATCGTATTCCCGGCTTTTAGGAAAATAGACCAATGCGCCGCTTGCAGCTCCCGCGGGCGTCCGCAAATCCGCTGTCGCGCGCAGATCGTCTCCGGAATTCTGCAAGGCAATCGTCAAATTCTGGATCGGTTGTTTCCATGCCGTTGCATCCGATATTCTTATGTTTCCGTGGGCATCCGGGTTTTCTTGACTCCCGCCTATAGTGAGGTTGGCGGTGACGAAACCACTGACCGGATACGGAAGTCCGGCTATCTGTTCAATATCTGTTACGGGCAGTTTGTCGGCGCTTAAGTGAATGTTCAGGGGGCAATCGGAGGTAAAATGCCAGTCTCGCAAGGCAAGTGAAACATCAAAATTGGCGCTGGCCCGCGGACCCGTTCTGATTTCTCCTTGATGAGCCGTTACGCCGTTGCGGCTCAATTGCAGGCTCGTTCGGAAAGTTCGCAAGCTTATTCCGCGGACACGAAGGGTTGTCGCAATTAGCAGTCCTTCAATCCGGGGATCCGCCAACTCCTCGGTTACTGTGCCGCTGAATGTTGCCGCGCCGGCAAGATCCAGTGGTTGCGGCGCACGGGGAGAATCTCTCCTGACGACGGTAGAATTCGCCTGAAAAGCAACAGCAAGAAGATCGAGTTCTCGCAAGTCATCGCTTCTAGCCTCAACTCTTAGATCGGCATTTCTACCCAATCCACCCTCAAGGGTCAGGTAACTGTTCGACGTATGCAGGATAGCGTTGTGAAATATGGCGGAGTGGTTTCGTCCGTCATAAGTTACTTGCGCCGTCGCATCGACTGGAAATGACAGCGAGGCTTGCTTCGCCGTGGATGCAGACGTGATCGAGCCCGCGATCTTCGCCTCGGAGGACACTTGCGGGTCCTTCAATCTACCATGCCAAGTTGCCTCTAGCCTGCCCCCCACATTCCCGCTCATTTGAAAGCCGATGTCCTGTTTCGCGCGCATAGCCTCCTGCACTGCGGACAAGGAAACATTTTGTACGTTTACCTCAAGCCGAGCCGCCGCATCGGCAGCGAGGTGCGAAATGAGGAGCTTTCCGGACGCGTGCCCGCCGAGCGCCCGAGTTTCCACGTTGCGGACTTCAAGGTTACCCCGATCCAAATGATACTCCCCAGCGACACTTTGGAAGCTCGCGCGAATCTCCGGAAGGACCTCGTTTAAAGAGCGCCCTCTGAAAGTACCGAAAAGGGACAACGCGTTGATCGCCGGCTCGTCGGCCCGTCTTTTGTATGCAACTGTCCCGTCCGTATCGATTTGGCCTTCTGGAATGGCTGAATTTCTAAATAACTCACTCAGTTCGCTTGTCGACAGCCTCGCCTCATACGATCCATCGAAGGATGGTTCCGCGTAATTCGTTACCTGACCCTGGGCCCGGATAGAGGAGGCCCGGCTCTGGAGGGTCATCGATCTCAAACTTAGTCCGGACGGAGCGGCACTGAATGTGGCTCGCAGGTCATGAGTAAATGGAGCGAGTGAGCCATAGTGGATGTGCGCGTCGTGATAACTGAGCGTGCCATCGTAAGACTTTTTCAGCGAAGCGTATGAAAACTGAGAATCTAGGTTACGGACATCAGCATTCACCATCGCGTGCCGATCATTATAGAAAATCTCTCCGTTGTTCATTACAAAATGGCCGATCGCCATGTCGAAGGCGCTTGAAGAGCCCCCCGAGGCAGAACTGCGCGAAGGAGGCATGTTCGATTTTCCGTCCGAGTCGACCGATAAATGCATCACCGGGCGATCTATGATTACCTCTTGCAGATCTATCTTCTTCGACTGAAACAAATGGATCGCCAAACCGACCCTAATGCGGTCGGCTACGAACAGAGGTGTCTGCTGTTCGGACTCTGTTCCACGTACCCTAATTCCATAAAAATCCGCGCCTAAGTTTGTGCGATGAAACGACAAATTCCGGATCTCCACGCGAGCCCCTACGGCATCTTGGATACGTTGCATAATCAGAGCAAGAACGTAGCGATGAGCGAAGTCGGTACTTAGGAGCAAGATCGTAGCGCCTAGAAGAAATGACGCGCACACGATCAAGACCAAGATCGAACGGCCAATTTGTTTCAGATGTGACATTGATTCCCCCAAATTGACCCATTTAAATCATGCTCATTCCACAGCTACCTACGCCCAGCCTCGATCAGAACGACTGACCCAGCGTTACAAATACCTGAGTCGACCTCAGTCCTGGAACTGGATTCAAGTTTCGACCAAGATCAATTCGGATCGGTCCGATGGGCGTTTGATATCGTAGGCCTACACCAACCGAATTACTGTAGTTCTGAATCAAGGCATGAAAATTAATTGCCTGGTATACATTTCCTCCATCGTAAAAAATCACGCCGCCCAAGCCCTTTTTTATCGGGATAGGAAAGCGTGCCTCGGAGTTGAAAACGAAGAGTTGCCTTCCACCAGTGGGAACGGATATTTTGGCTGTACAACTCGCGGGATCATTTTCGGCCGTACACAACAGCGCGTTGGCCTGCTGTCCGGCGCCGTTCAAGGGGAATCCGCGCAGGCTGTCGGCTCCTCCCGAAAAGAAGAGATTCGCGAATGGAACATGACTCCCCGCGAACGACGAGATCAGGCCCAAGCGAACATTGTTGGCCCACACGAGCCAGGGCCGAACCTCCTTGTAATAGGAAGCTTGCCCGAAAAAGCGCGCGACGTTGTCAGTCGACCCAAGCGATTTAGGGCTAAGTTGGAAGTCAAAGCTCTGATAAATTCCCTTGTGCGCATCGAGGGGCTTGTCGCGCGTGTCTCGCAAATAGGAGGCCGACACCGTAGACAAGTGGGTAGACAAATCTTCCGTCGGAACAAAATTCTGTATCAAAAGGTGGTTGAGGGAGGTCTGTTCAAACGTGTAGCGAAGCTGCAATCGCTGCGTCTTCGCTGCATCCAGGCTTCTCTCCAACTGGAACTGCGTCTGCCCAATACGAGCGGCAAAAAGCGGATTTTGAGTGTTGCGTTCGGCAGAAGCATTGATCAGTGATTTCCAGTTTGTATCCAGAAACTGTGGATCCCCGTACGATAAGGTTCCTTTTTGATCTAGAGAAGATATGAGTGCGGAAACGGACAGTGTCTCTGCCCTGCCACGAAGATTGAGCCGCGAATACGAGATCGATCCCAAAGGGCTGATGATCGTTTTTTCGATGATTGTGAAATTGCGGGGCAGCCCGACGGTTGGGAGACCAGGTAGTATTAGAACCCCAGTTGAAAGACTTCCGCTGCGTGGCGTTGACTCGAATCCCACACCATACGTCAACGAATTGCGTTTCGACTCATGAACCCGAACAATTACATCTTCATCGGTTTGGTGGCTAATCGCGCGGCGTGGAGACACGTTCGCCCAGTCAAATACGCCCAAGTTGTAGAGGTTGCTCTCGCCCTCGAGCAATTTATTCTCACTCATGTACGATTCCAGTTTAATGTCGACAGCCCGCGCGATCAGGTCGACGCGCGAATGTTGCTGGCCGGTATAGACGACCTCCGCAACGCGCACGCGAGGGCCTTCGTCAATGGTGTATGTGACTGAGACGCGGTGTGGATCCTGCGAAACAGGGGCTGCCTCCACCCGCAGTGTGGCATTCGGATATCCGAGGTTCAAATAAGACGCCAGGATACGGTTTTTGTCCTGCGTGACCCGATAGGGCGAATAAGGTTGTCCCGCCTTGATCAGCAGGTCTCCATCGCTCAGGGCGGTGATGTCCTGGGTTAGATTACCCTCCGTTCGAAACGAATCAACATTTGCGCGCGTGCCTTCATTTATTTCAAAAGTGACATAGATATTTGAACCGCGATTAACGACCCTCGAAGTTGTTTTCGCATCTAAGTAACCCGCGTTATGCCAGTAGGTATCCAGATTGGCTTCCGTCTTTCGCAGTAGATCCTCGCTGAACATCCCGCGTGACAGAAAGTGCGCCTTCTTCACCAGGACTTGATCTTTCAGCCCGGCCTGATCAAACGGATGATTTCCCATCACAGTGACATCCGCGACATGATGTCGACCACCGCGTTCAACGGCATAGGTCAACGTGGTTTTGGAAGACTCCGTTTCCATTTTCGGAGTAACTTTGGCCTCAAAGTACCCTTTGCCTTGGAGGTAAGAGGTTATGTTCCTCGCCCCAATATCCACGAGCTCCTGGTCTACCGCGTTTTCTTCATAGATGGGAACTTGGCTGTGCAACGTCTTCTTGGAAACCCGCGCACCAGTTGAGCGAACCACAACTGTTGGACCCAATGTGACATTGAAATCGAGTTCAGCACGATTGGTGTTCGGGTCGTACTGAGGCCGTAGTCGGACGTCGCTGGAGAGATAGTTCTCTCTGCCTAGATAATCCCGCAAGAAGCGTTGAGCCGAGCGCAGGCGGTCGGGGTCGTAACGCTTGCCCTCCTTAAGATTCGCGCCATGTAAGCGCGCACGAAGAGAATGCAACGAGCTTTGCAGCCGTTGAACCACATCGGGAGGCGGTCCGACGATCTGGATTTTTCCAAAGCGCGCTTTTTTGCCGAGCGTGACTCGATACCTGACAGCGACTAGCTGATGAACTTCATCGAATTGAGTTTCCGGTTGAACCTTCGCGGCGAAATATCCGCCTTGTGCCAAAAATTGCTCCAGCGCTGGAATAGCCTCCTGGACCTGATTCCCTTCGTAAACCTCGCCTGGACGGTATCTGACCACGCCCAACAGCTGGGAATAGCTAAATTCTCCCGCTCCGGGAAATTCGAGCACCCCGATGTAAAAGGCAGGCTCCATGATGAATTTGAGGCGCAATCCACCTTGCTCGGGAAGTACACTCGCTTCCACGTCGGCGAATTGGCCGCTAGCCTTAAGAGCTTCGACGCTTTCTCGAATCTTATCACTTGAATAAGGTTGTCCTGCCTGTTGGCTGACAAGATGCTTGAAGGATTCTGCGTCCAGCGTAGGTCTGACAACCAGTTCCACCGCGTTGATAGGTTGGCCGTCGAAGAGGGTATTAGGGGCCATCTCCTGGGTCTGAAGGGTGGGTACTAGGCACAAAAAAAGAAGTGGAATGATCGGAAGAATGTATCGGATCGCTACCACTGCTTCCTCTTGTGTGAATCACCTGCTTTTCCGAGAAGCGTTGCCGTCGCAGAACGTACGCCAGCCGATATGGCATGGGCCTCACCGAATGACACGCTAACAGCTGCCGCGAAGTCTCGCACCGCTCGATTGATTCGCTCCGCATTATTGAGAAACTCGCCGACTACCTTGTCCGCTTGAGACAATTGCCGTCTTGAAATGTTCACAGCTTGCTCAACGGTTGGTCTAATTTGTGTCAGAAATTCGTTGGCCGTTTTCGTCGTCCTGTTCAAAGCCTCCATCGTTTCGACAACTTTCCCGGCAAGGTCGCGCACTCCCGCACTCCCTGGCGCAGGTTTCAGCAGGTTCAACACGCGGATAAGGAAGGCAATGACAAAAATCTGAATGGCGATAAGTAACGCGAGGAAGATAATAATTAGCCAAATTTGGAGGTCGCGTTCCATAGGAGCCAAGGGGATCCACTACCAAGCATAGGTTTCGTCCGGGCGGGTGTTCGACCTATTCAGCCGAATCTACATAAGAGCAATGTAGACTTCAATAGGGTAAAACAGGTACACACTAATGGAACTCTCCGTTTGGGTGGGTCATGTGTAGACGCCGAGAACATGAATGCATATCGACAGGTAGATCTTCAATCTCGATCGCTGGGTTAGGGTCTGCCTCCGTCTGAAGTGGCAAGAAAGGTTCCATCTTCCAGACCGGAGTCGGATTGCGAATGCAAGAGTGCAATTTCCATCGCTGCAATCCGCACCTGATTCTCGAGAAGCTCGGGATCGAGAAGGAGGAAGTCAACTGCTGCCAGCGCTTACGAGTGACACACTTCGAGTTGAATTTGGGGAGTGAGGGTAAACATACCTTTGCGCCGCACTATCGTGCACAGTGGCTCGGTAAGATCATCGAAGTCGGCGAGCGGATATCTACTTTGTTTTTGCCGACAGCTTGAGGTCGTTGACCTAAACCTCCGACCTGCGCACCATCCGAAGCCCACTTTGGTCGAGAGGGCCGATAGCAAAACTAAACATCTTCAGAAATCGGTTTTCTATTCAGGCGACATGCGACTTCATTTTTTCCTGTTGATAGGCCGCGCGGCCAGCGTCGATTGCCGTTGCAATTTGGTCTTGCCTTCGCATGATCACTTGATTGCCGCGATCGATTAATTCTTCAGCTTGATCCTTCAGGTCTCGCACTTTGTTCCGTGCGAACTCGCTTCCTTCCTTTGCTTTCTGCATCAAAGATTCGCGAGTCTCCTCGCCGGATTTCGGCGCAAACAGGATGCCAATCAGCGACCCTATGCCTACTCCAACAAAGAAAAATGCTGCTTTGGAATCGATTCGTTCAGGCATGGCTAGCCTCCCTCTTCAAGAGTAATAGGGAATCTCCAACTATTTGCTGAATCGCTTCGACGTGAATCAGGCTTCTCGCCGAATGGATGGTGCCAATGACATTTACTGTCATCCCTTCATAGCGATCTTCCTGTTGGGGATTGCCGAAGGTGTAGCTAGATTTCGTAACTAAGTCGCTCAGCACAAAGTTCTCTCCACATTTCAGAATTGTCCCGAAGAACCTCACGGCATCGGGCTGCGCTCGCCTTGGAGGCTTGTATGCTGACTGTACGGTCGGTTGAACAGGTGTATGCATTAGTCCAAATGGCGATGCGAATTTGGCCAATGAGTGGAAAATCCGCTGAATACAGCACCTCCGGCTTGACAGCCGTTATTTAACGGAGCAATAACAATGCCAACCCCACATCTCCTTAAGCGCAATGGTATGCGTAGATTACGGTGGATTGATTCCTTAGCTCCCATGGGAATTTTTACGGCATCCGTAAGAATTATCGGGGTCTGGAGAAACGATCTAACCGGAAAGTCGCTCAAATCAGGTCGAACCTAGTCACAGATCTTCGATTCCGAGATGTGGACTTATCGGGCCTCGAAAAAGTGTCTGTTCTATCCATCGAGTTTCGGGCTTCCCCATCGCCACGAAGTCAATTTCGACGGGCGATGACGATACAAATCATAGTCACAAATCATGGTTGGAGACCAGTGGTTCAAATCGACTTGCCCTGATCATTCTTCTGTGTGGTTATCTGACCCACGCTGGCCCCGGACCGCCCCATTATGTGGGATTTGAAAATCTCCACTTGTTGATAAGACCGCTTCTCGGGAGTCAGTCTGTCTTCGCCGGGTTCTTCCCGCAGAAGCGTGTTTCGCCAAACGGCAAGCTAAGGTATAAGAGCAATAATGTCGTGAAGGAGGTATTGTCATGAATACGGATGAACAGAAGATCCGAAGTCTGGCTGAGGAATGGTCGCGGGCCGCCGAGAGCAAGGATGCGGCGAAATTCGCTTCCTTCTATTCCGAAACAGGATCGGCGATGCCTTTCAACGCGCCAATCGCAACAGGAAGAGCCAAGGTGCAAGAACTGTGGGCGAGCCTCATGGCGAAACCGGGTTTTTCATTGCATTTTACGCCCGCGCATGTCGAGGTCGCCAAGTCGAAGGATATGGCCTACGATATCGGCACGTTCGAACTCAAACTGAACGATGCACAAGGAGTATCCACGATGATTCCCGGCAAATACGTTGTAGTCTGGAAAAAGCAGAATGGTGGGGCGTGGAAGGCCGAGGCCGACATTTTTAACACCGACAAATAGTCGCCACCTCTCCCTCGCTGATGCAGGTTGAGAATTTAGCAGGATGCGGAAAAATTCTAAATTTGTGTAACGAAATAACGTAATTCGCGTCCAATGCCGCATGAGAGGATCCGATCAGCAGCAGAGCCACGTGTTCAGCTACATTTCCCCGGAGCAGCGAG
>Ga0210396_10004204_pt1 | contig 14136 bp, 11 predicted proteins | sample IncBWH17OmetaG_FD_155466 | JGI IMG/M metagenome (GOLD analysis project Ga0210396, IMG submission 155466) | Forest soil microbial communities from Barre Woods Harvard Forest LTER site, Petersham, Massachusetts, United States - Inc-BW-H-17-O ...
GCAAGGATCGCGGCATCAAGTCGGAAATCGCGGACGCGCTGTGCGAAGCCGGCCGTTTCGGCCAGAAGACCGGCAAGGGCTATTACAAATACGAGGGGGGTTCGCGCGCGCCGCTGCCCGATCCCGAAGTGGAGAAGCTGATCGACGAGACCTTGCAGCGGCTCGGACGCAAGCGCCGCGTCGTCAGCGACGAGGAAATCCTCGAGCGCATGATGTATCCGATGATCAATGAGGGCGCGCGGATTCTTGAAGAGAAGATCGCGGCGCGTCCGAGCGACATCGATGTGATCTGGCTCTATGGCTATGGCTGGCCGGTCTATCGCGGCGGCCCGATGTTCTATGCCGATCAGGTCGGCCTGAAGCACATCGCCGAGCGCTTGTCGTATTACGCCAAGGAAACCAACGATCCCTCGCTCGAACCGGCGCCGCTGCTCAAGCGCCTTGCGGCGGAAGGCAAGACCTTTGCGTCGCTGGCGCAGACGGCGAAAGCGGCGTGATGGGAACTGGCCGCACGAGTTCGGTGCATCTGTTCCCTCCCCCCTTGTGGGGGAGGGTTAGGGAGGGGGGTAGCCGCATCGGGACTGCCCGTGTGGACCCCTCACCCCAACCCTCTCCCACAAGGGGAGAGGGAGCCCATGCAGCTGTGCTCACCTCATATTCACGACGGGCATTCCCCGCATGACCCATCCCGGCGAGCAATTCTATCCGGAAGGCGTTCACTGGGACGATCCGCTCGCGCGCGGAACCTTGCCCGAGCTGCTGTCAAAGGCAGCAAGCGAGTACGGCGCGCGGCCGGCGATTGAATTCCGCGACCGCGCCATCAGCTACGCCGAGCTGGAAGCGCAGGTTGAAGTCGCGGCCTCGGCGTTTCTCCGTGCCGGTTATGGCAAGAACAATTCGGTGGCGCTGTTCCTCGGCAACTCGCCCGACCATCCGATAAATTTCTTCGGCGCGCTCAAGGCCGGCGCCCGTGTCGTGCATCTTTCCGCGCTCGACGGCGAACGCGCGCTCTCGCATAAATTGAGCGACAGCGGCGCGCGCATTCTCGTCACCAGCGATCTCGCGACGCTGTTGCCGATGGCGCTGAAATTCCTGGAAAATGGCCTGCTGGACCGTCTTATTGTCTGCGAGGACGACCATTGGGGCGCGGTTGGCAATCCACATACGCCGATCCCGGACAGTCCTGCCATCGTCACGTCCGGGAATTTCGTGGCCGGCGCAGCGCCGCCGGCGCAATGGCCACAAATCTCGCCCGAGGACGTCGCACTGCTGCAATATACCGGCGGCACCACCGGGTTGCCGAAGGGCGCGATGCTGAGCCACGGCAATTTGACCTCTGCAGTTTCGATCTACGACGTCTGGAGCAAGACGGCGCGGATGGAGCGCAACGCCATCGAGCGGGTGATCTGCGTGCTGCCGCTGTTTCACATTTTTGCGCTGACTGTGGTGATGCTGTCTTCGATCCGGCGCGGCAATTTGATCTCGCTGCACCAGCGCTTCGATGTCGAGGCCGTGATGCGCGATATCGAGGTCAAGCGCGCCACCGCGTTTCCCGGCGTGCCGACGATGTGGATCGCGATCGCGAGCCTTCCCGATCTCGACAAGCGCGATTTTTCATCGCTGGTCAGTTGCGGTTCCGGTGGCGCGCCGTTGCCTGTGGAGGTCGCCAGGATCCTCGAGCGCAAGACCAATATGAAACTCAAGAGTGGCTGGGGCATGACCGAGACCTGTTCGCCCGGGACCGCCCATCCGGAAGCGGGACCGGACAAACCCGGCTCGATCGGCCTGATGCTGCCCGGCATCGAACTCGACGTGGTCGCGCTCGATGATCCGAAGAAAGTGTTGCCGCCGGGCGAAGTCGGCGAGATCCGTATCAAGGGGGCGAACGTCACCAAAGGCTACTGGAACCGGCCGCAGGAAACTGCTGAAGCCTTTGTCGGCGACCGTTTTCTCACCGGCGATATCGGCTACATGGATCAAGACGGCTATTTTTACCTGGTCGACCGCAAGAAGGACATGATCATCTCCGGCGGCTTCAACGTCTATCCGCAGATGATCGAGCAGGCGATCTACGAGCATCCCGCGGTGCAGGAAGTGATCGCGATCGGCATTCCCAACGATTACCGCGGCGAGGCGGCCAAGGCCTTCATCAAATTGCGTGCCGGCGCCCATCCTTTCTCGCTGGATGAGCTGAAGGCGTTCCTCGCCGGCAAGCTCGGCAAGCACGAAATCCCGGCCGCGCTGCAATTCGTCGATGAACTGCCGCGGACGGCGGTCGGCAAACTCTCTCGCCATGAATTGCGCAATCAGCAATCGACGTTTCAATCCGCGCAGCAAAGACAACAACAACTCGCAACAGGAGGTCGCTCATGACCGACGCCGTAATCGTCTCCACCGCCCGCACCCCGATCGGCAAGGCCTATCGCGGCGCGCTCAACGCCACCGAAGGCGCAACCCTGCTCGGTCACGCCATCGGTGAGGCGGTGGCGCGCGCCAAGGTCGATCCCAGGGAGGTCGAGGATGTGGTGATGGGCGCGGCGCTGCAGCAGGGCACGACCGGCGGCAATATCGCGCGCAAGGCGCTGTTGCGCGCAGGGCTTCCCGTCACCGTCGGCGGCACCACGATCGACCGGCAATGCGCCTCGGGGCTGCAGGCGATTGCGCTGGCGGCGCGCTCGGTGATCTTCGACGGCGTCGAGATCGCGGTCGGCGGCGGCGGCGAATCGATCAGCCTGGTGCAGAACGACCATGCCAACAAGTTTCATACCCAGGATCCGGCGCTGCTCAAGATCAAGGGCGAGGTCTACATGCCGATGATCGACACCGCTGAAGTCGTCGCCAAGCGTTACGGCATTTCGCGCGAGCGGCAGGACGAGTATTCGCTGGAAAGCCAGCGCCGCACCGCGGCCGCGCAGCAGGGCGGCAAGTTCAACGACGAGCTGGCGCCGATCACCACAAAGATGGGTGTCGCCGACAAGGCGACCGGCGAAATCTCGTTCAAGGACGTCACGCTGTCGAAGGATGAGGGTCCGCGGCCGGACACGTCTGCCGAAGGCCTTGCGGGCCTCAAGCCGGTGCGCGGCGAAGGGTTTACCATCACCGCGGGTAATGCCAGCCAGTTGTCGGATGGCGCCAGCGCGTCGGTGATCATGAGCGACAAGGAGGCGTCAAAGCGCGGCCTGAAGCCGCTCGGCATCTTCCGCGGCTTCGTCGCCGCCGGCTGCGAGCCGGACGAGATGGGCATCGGTCCGGTATTCGCGGTGCCGCGCCTGCTCAAGCGCCATGGACTCAAGGTCGAGGATATCGATCTCTGGGAATTGAACGAGGCCTTCGCGGTGCAGGTGCTGTATTGCCGCGACAAGCTCGGCATCGACCCCGAGAAGCTCAACGTCGACGGCGGCGCGATCGCGGTCGGCCATCCCTATGGCATGTCGGGCGCGCGGCTCACCGGTCACGCGCTGATCGAAGGCCGCCGCCGCAAGGCCAAATATGCCGTCGTGACCATGTGCGTCGGCGGCGGCATGGGTGCGGCCGGCTTGTTCGAGGTGGTGCACTGATTGTTGACAGAGTGACAGCGTGTCGCAGGCGCGGTCTTACCTCTCCCAAAGGGAGAGGTCGGATCGCTCCAGCGATCCGGGTGAGGGGTTACGGTCTATCGAGAGACCGTAACCCCTCACCCCAACCCTCTCCCTACGGGAGAGGGGGTGCGCTTCCTTCGCGGATACATTTTCGATTCTAAATTCGCTTCACAGGAGGGTCCTATGGATCTCAGCTTCAGCAAGGAAGAAGTGGCGTTTCGCGATGAGGTGCGGGCTTTCTTCAGGGACAACGTGCCATCCGCGACGCGGCAGAAATTGCAGGAGGGCCGGCATCTCTCCAAGCAGGAGATGATCGACTGGTGGCGGATCCTCAACAGGAAGGGCTGGGGCGTCTCGCACTGGCCGGAGGAATATGGCGGAACCGGCTGGTCTTCCGTGCAGCATTACATCTTCAACGAGGAGCTGCAGATGGCGCCGGCGCCGGCGCCGCTGGCCTTCGGCGTCAGCATGGTTGGTCCTGTGATCTACACCTTCGGCAACGAGGCGCAGAAGAAGCATTACCTGCCGCGCATTGCCAATGTCGACGACTGGTGGTGCCAGGGATTTTCCGAGCCCGGTTCGGGCTCCGATCTCGCCTCGCTCAAGACCAAGGCCGAGCGCAAGGGCGACAAGTACATCGTCAACGGCCAGAAGACCTGGACCACGCTCGCCCAATATGCCGACTGGATCTTCTGCCTGTGCCGCACCGATCCCGCGGCCAAGAAGCAATCCGGCATCTCGTTTCTACTTATCGACATGAAGTCGAAGGGCATCACCGTGCGTCCCATCCAGACCATCGATGGCGGCCACGAGGTCAACGAGGTGTTTCTGGATGACGTCGAGGTGCCGGCTGAAAATCTCGTCGGCGAGGAGAACAAGGGCTGGGATTATGCCAAATTCCTGCTCGGCAACGAACGCACCGGGATCGCCCGCGTTGGCGTTTCCAAGGAGCGGATTCGCCGGATCAAGGATCTTGCCTCCAAGGTCGAATCCGGCGGCAAGCCGGTCATGCAGGACCAGGGATTTCGCGAAAAGCTTGCCGCGGTCGAGATCGAACTGAAGGCGCTGGAGCTGACGCAGCTGCGCGTCGTCGCCGACGAGGGCAAGCACGGCAAGGGCAAACCCAATCCCGCCTCCTCAGTGCTCAAGATCAAGGGCTCGGAGATTCAGCAGGCCACCACCGAGCTTCTGATGGAAGTGGTCGGGCCATTCGCCGCGCCCTTCGACGAGCACGGCGACGACGGCTCCAACGAAGCCATGGACTGGACCGCGCAGATCGCGCCGGGCTATTTCAACAACCGCAAGGTATCGATCTACGGCGGCTCCAACGAAATCCAGCGCAATATCATCACCAAGGCCGTGCTGGGGCTGTGAGGGGCGGAGCGCATCAAAAGTAGTAGCTGTCGTCCCCGCGAAAGCGGGGACCCAGTACGCCGCGGCTGTCGTGCTTACGAATGACAGCAATGATTACTGGATCCCCGCTTTCGCGGGGATGACAATTGAATGTTTGGCAACGGCTACGGCAATAGCCCACGTTGGTTTTGGAGAGTAAGTAAAATGGATTTCGATTTATCCGAGGAGCAGCGGCTTCTCAAGGAAAGCGTCGACGGCTTGCTCGGCGACTCCTACGATTTCGATTCGCGAAAAAAATATATGAAGGAAAAGGGCGGCTGGAGCAAAGCGATCTGGGGCAAGTTCGCCGAGCAGGGGTTGCTCGGCTTGCCGTTCTCCGAGGAGGATGGCGGCTTCGGCGCCGGCGCGGTCGAGACCATGATCGTGATGGAAGCGCTCGGCAAGGCGCTGGTGCTGGAGCCTTATCTCGCCACCGTCGTGATCGGCGGCGGCTTCCTGCGCCACGGCGGCACGGCCGAACAAAAGGTCGCGCATATTCCCGGCATCATCGATGGCAGCAAGACCTTTGCCTTCGCGCAGCTTGAGAAGAATTCGCGCTACGACCTGCAGGACGTCGCGACGTCAGCCAAGAGGAAGGGCGCGGGCTGGGTGATCGACGGCGAGAAATTCGTCGTGCTCAATGGCGAGGCCGCCGACACATTGATCGTCACCGTGCGCACCAAAGGCGGCCAGCGCGATCCCGGTGGCATCGGCGTGTTCCTGGTGCCCGGCGATGCCAAGGGCGTGGCGAAGAAGGGCTATCCGACCCAGGACGGCCTGCACGCCGCCGACATCACCTTCACCGGCGTGGAGGTCGGCGCGAGGGCTGCGATCGGCGATCCCGAGAATGGCCTGCCGCTGATCGAGCGTGTGGTCGACGAGGCGCGCACCGCAATGTGCGCCGAAGCCGTCGGCCTGATGGATGAGTCGCTCAAGGAAACCGTCGAATATTTGAAAACGCGAAAACAGTTCGGCGTGCCGATCGGCAGTTTCCAGACCCTGCAGCACCGCGCCGCCGACATGTTCGTCGCCGTCGAACAGGCCCGCAGCATGTCGATGTTCGCGACCATGGCGTGCGATTTCGACAACGCCCAGGAGCGCGCCACGGCGGTCGCGGCGGCGAAAGTGCAAATCGGCAAATCCGCAAAGTTCGTCGGCCAGCAGTCGATCCAGCTCCATGGTGGCATCGGCATGACCATGGAGGCCAGGATCGGCCACTACTTCAAGCGGCTGACCATGATCGAGAACACCTTTGGCGACACGGATTATCACTTGCGCCGCGTCACCGAGGCGGGCGGGCTGGTTTGAGTCTATCAGCTGTCATTGCCGGGCTTGACCCGGCAATCCATCGTTTTCAGAAGATGGATGCGCGGGTCAAGCCCGCGCATGACGGGAGAATCTAGGGAGACAAACCGTGAAATCCACCCCGTTCGATCTCACCGGAAAAGTCGCCGTCATCACCGGCTCCAGCCGCGGCATCGGCCGTTCTTCCGCAGAGCTGTTGGCAAAGCTCGGCGCCAAGGTGGTGATCTCCAGCCGCAAGGCCGAGGCCTGCGAGGAGGTTGCCGCCGGCATACGCAAGGCAGGCGGCGACGCCCACGTCATTGCCTGCAACATCTCGCGCCGCGAGGAAGTCGAGGGCCTGATCAAGGGCGCGGCCAGCCGTTACGGCCAGATCGACATTCTGGTCTGCAACGCCGCGGTCAATCCGTATTACGGACCGCTGCTCGACATCACCGACGAGGCTTTTGACAAGATCATGAACGCCAACGTCAAGAGCAACATCTGGCTTTGCAAGCTGACGATCCCGCAAATGGCCGAGCGCGGCAACGGCTCGGTGGTGATCATTTCTTCCATCGGCGGCTTGCGCGGCTCGACCGTGATCGGCGCCTACGGAATTTCCAAGGCCGCGGATTTTGCATTATGCCGCAGCCTCGCCGGCGAATGGGGCCCGAAGGGCGTGCGCGTCAATTGCGTCGCGCCGGGCCTCGTCAAAACCGATTTCGCCCGCGCCTTGTGGGAAAACGAAGAGCTTTTGAAACGCCGCTGCGCCACCACGCCGCTCCGCCGCATCGGCGAACCCGACGAGATCGCAGGTGCGGTTGCCTATCTCGGCTCCGACGCCTCGAGTTTCATGACCGGCCAGACCATCGTGGTCGACGGCGGCGTCACCACCGCGTCGGCGTAGGCGGTTTTTCTTCCCCTCTCCCCTTGTGGGAGAGGGTGGCTGCGATGCGAAGCAGCGCAGACGGGTGAGGGGTTGCCTCCGCGGATAGAGACCCCTCATCCGGCGCGCTTTGCGCGCCACCTTCTCCCACAAGGGGAGAAGGAAGAAACCGCGCGTCGCGGATATTGACCTTCCCCTCCCAATCCGCTTGCCTTGGCCCAACCACAAAACTCGGGAAGCAACGCCAAAATAACGCCAGGAAACCATCATGTCCTTTGTGCTGGCCATCGATCAGGGCACCACATCCTCGCGCGCCATTGTGTTCCGCGGCGACATCTCGATCGCGGCGGTGGCGCAAGCCGAATTCCCGCAGCATTTTCCGGCGTCCGGCTGGGTCGAGCACGAGCCCGAGGACATCTGGACTTCGACCACCGCGACCTGCCGCGAAGCGTTGAAGAAGGCGAATCTCGGCGCGAAGGATATTGCCGCGATCGGCATCACCAACCAGCGCGAGACCACCGTGGTGTGGGACCGCGCCACCGGAATGGCCGTGCATCGCGCCATCGTCTGGCAGGATCGCCGCACGGCGGACATTTGCGCGAGATTGAAGAGCGAAGGCCACGAGCCGGCGATCTCGGCCAAAACCGGCCTGATCATCGATCCCTATTTCTCCGGCACCAAAGTGGCATGGATCCTCGACCACGTCCCCGGCGCGCGGGCGCGTGCGGAGCGCGGCGAGTTGCTGTTCGGCACCGTCGATTGTTACCTGTTGTGGCGACTGACGGACGGCAAGGTCCACGCCACCGACGCCACCAATGCCTCGCGCACGCTGCTGTTCAACATCCATACCGGGCAATGGGACGACGACTTGCTGAAAATCCTGCGCGTGCCGCGCTCGATGCTCCCCGAGGTGAAGGATTCCTCGCACCATTTCGGTGACAGCACCCCTGATCTGTTCGGTGGCGCGATCGCGATCTCGGGTATTGCCGGCGACCAGCAGGCCGCCACCATCGGCCAGGCTTGCTTCTCGCCGGGCATGATCAAATCGACCTATGGCACCGGCTGCTTTGCGCTGCTCAACACCGGCACCACGCCGGTCGCCTCGAATAACAAGCTCCTCACCACCATCGCCTATCAGCTCGGGGGAAAGCGCACCTACGCGCTCGAAGGCTCGATCTTTGTCGCGGGCTCCGCGGTGCAATGGCTGCGCGACGGGCTTGGCCTCATCAAGCAGGCTTCGGAATCCGGTCCGCTCGCCGACCAGTCCGATTCCACCCAAAGCGTGTATCTGGTGCCGGCCTTTGTCGGCTTAGGGGCGCCTTACTGGAATCCGCGCGTGCGCGGCGCGCTGTTGGGGCTGACGCGCAACACCGGCCCGGCAGAGCTCGCGCATGCCGCGCTCGAGAGCGTGTGTTATCAGACGTTTGATCTGTGGGCGGCGATGCGCGCCGACTGGCCGGAGGCCAAGGCCACCAACATCGTGCTGCGTGTCGATGGCGGCATGACGGCGTCGGACTGGACCATGCAGCGCCTTGCGGATTTGCTCAACGCGCCGGTCGATCGCCCGATGATCCAGGAAACCACGGCGCTGGGCGCGGCCTATCTCGCGGGGCTGGCGGCCGGCGTCTACCCCGAGCCTGCAAAATTCGCCGACAACTGGCGGCTCGAACGTCGCTTCAAACCGGCGATGAGCGCGGCGACGCGCGAGCGGAAACTGGCCGGATGGGCGCGGGCGGTGAAGGGACTGCTGGCGAGCGATGAGGGCGAGGCGTGAAGCAATGATCGTGAACCGTGGAAGCAAGAGCAACAACATGAACAACACCTTCAACCGGACCATTCGAGGGCTGCTCGGCGCCGTGCTATTGTTTTCAACGATGGCGTCAGATGCGAGCGCGCGCGAGAAGGCGAACGCACTCTCCGCGGCGCGCTTGTCGAACACTAGTGTGGCCGGCCTGAAGTCTCCGGGACAAATCCTGGTCGATGTGTGGGGCATCCCGCATATCTATGCGAACAACGAGCGTGACCTGTTTTTCCTGCAGGGCTTCAATGCCGCGCGCGAGCGGCTGTGGCAGATCGATCTGTGGCGCAAGCGCGGGCTCGGACTGCTCGCCAGGGATTTTGGCCCCGCCTATGTCGAGCAGGACAAGGCGCTTCGGCTGTTTCTCTACCGCGGCGATATGGCCGCGGAGTGGGCGTCTTACCGACCTCAAGCCAAATCATACGCGCAAGCCTTCGTCGACGGCGTCAACGCCTACGTCGCCGACGTGCAGGCGGGCCGGCGCCCGCGCCCGATCGAGTTTCGGATCGCAGGCACCATGCCGGAGCTGTGGTCGGCCGAGGATGTCGTGCGGATTCGCAGTCACGGGTTGACCAGAAACATTGCCTCCGAGGTCAAGCGCTCGCTGGTCGCATGTGCGGCGGGCCTTGAAGCGGATCGGTGGCGGGTCAGGCTCGAGCCGCCCTGGACCACGAAAATCCCCGAAGGTCTCGATCCCTGCAGCATTCCCAAGGCCGTGCTCGCCCCTTATGACCTCGCCACCCGGCCGGTGGCCTTTGCTCCGCCTGCGGACCTGAAGGCGGCGCTGGCGCATGATCCGGATACGTATCTCGCGCAGGCCGACGCGCAACGCGACACCATCGGCTCCAACAACTGGGTGGTGGCGGCCTCGCGAACGGCGACCGGACGTCCGATCCTCGCCAACGATCCGCATCGCGAGCACAGCGTGCCGTCGCTGCGTTATATCGTAGGCCTCAACGCGCCGGGAATTTCGGTGATCGGCGCCGGCGAGCCGGCGCTCCCCGGCATCTCCATCGGCCATAACGGCACCATCGCATTCGGCCTCACCATCTTCAACGTCGATCAGGAAGATCTCTACGTCTACGAGCTCAATCCGGCCGATCTGAACCAGTACCGCTATCGCGACGGCTGGGAACCGATGCGGATCATCCATGAAACCGAACAGGTGAAGGGCGAGGACAGCAGGGACCTTGAGCTCAAGTTCACGCGGCACGGGCCCGTGGTCTATATCGACGAGGCCAACAAGCGCGCCTTTGCCATTCGCTCGGTATGGTTCGAGCCCGGCACCTCGGCCTATTTCGGCTCCTCCGACTACATGACCGCCAAGGACTGGAACGGCTTCCTGGCGGCGATGCGGCGCTGGGGTGCGCCGTCGGAGAACCAGCTCTATGCCGACGTCAAGGGCAATATCGGCTGGGTCGCCGCCGGACGGACGCCGCGGCGCGTCGGTTACGACGGGCTGATGCCGGTGCCGGGCGATGGCCGCTACGAATGGTCGGGCTTTCTTGGCGCCGACGAATTGCCGAAAGCCTATCGCCCGGCGCAAGGCTGGTTCGCCACCGCCAACCAGATGAATCTGCCAGGCGACTATCCGGTCGCCGAGCGCAAGGTCGGATTCGAGTGGGCCGACAGCGCGCGCTGGCAGCGCATCGCCGAAGTGCTCCAGGCCAAGGGGAAGATGACGCTGGCGGACGCGATGGACCTGCAGAACGACGATACCTCGATGCTGGCGAGACGGCTGACTGCGCTGTTGAAGCCGCTCAACTCCGAAGATGCCAACACAAGAAAGGGGCTCGAGCTTCTGAAGGCGTGGGACGCGCGCGATAGCGCCGACAGCGCCGCGGCAGCCGTGTACGAAGTATGGATCGCCAATCATTTGGGATCGGCGCTGGCAAAGCAAGTCGCCCCCAGGGCGGCCGATATCATTGCGCCCGATCCGGCCAGTATTTCGGCCGCGGTTGCCTTGCTGGAAAAGCCCGATGCCGCCTTGGGTCCCGATCCCGCGGCCGCGCGCGATCGCATCTTGCTTGATAGCCTGGGAAGCGCGGTTGCAGACGTGACGGACAAGCTGGGTGCGGATTCGACGTCCTGGCGCTGGGGCCGCTTGCACGTAGCAAAATTCGATCACGCGCTGATGCCGCTCGCCGACAAGGCCACCGCGGCGCAGCTTTCGGTCGGACCGCTGGCGTTTGGCGGCGCAGCCAACGTGCCGCGCGCGGCCACCTATCGGCGCTCCGACTACCGGTTGATCGCGGGGGCCTCGTTCCGCATGGTGCTCGACGTCGGCAACTGGGATGCGAGCCGCACCATCAACACCCCCGGCCAATCGGGCGATCCCTTCAGCGCGCATTATCGCGATCTGGCTCCGTTGTGGGCGGCCGGCCAATACGTCCCGCTGCTCTACAGCCGTGCAGCCGTCGAGGCCGCCACGGCGGAAGCGATCACGCTGACGCCGCGGTGAGGACTTGGCGGGGGAGCGGCTACAATCCACCCTTTTTTCGGATATACGCACTGAGGGCCATTTGAATGGCCTGTTTCATCATTTTCTGTTCGTCCTTCGTTGCGTAACGCCAATTGCAATCGTCTGGTTCATCGGGAAGATCGATGGCGAGTTTCGGATTCGCAACAACCTGGCGACCCGTACTTACGTACTCGCGCGTGGCCAAATATTGCTTCGCGGCGGTTGGGTTGGTTTTCAGCATGTCTTCATATACGGCGCGCTCCTGCGGCGGGACTTGCGGCTTCAGTGATGCCCCACTCGCGGCGGAAAAGATGAGAAACGAAACGAAAATCAGTAAAATGCGCAGCATTCAGTATCCTCCGCTGAAACATAGCCTCCAAGACGAGTTCAATAAGATGAAGGGTCGTAAAATCTAGCCGTCAAAACTCACCGCCGTGGTGTTGGCGCCGCAGATCAACACGGCCACCCGTTCCCCCGGCGATGGCCGGTAACGTCCCGACAGCAAGGCCGCGAAGGCCGCAGCACCGCCGGGTTCGGCGACGACGCGCAGTCCCGACCAGAGCGCCGCCTGGGCTTGACGGATAGCGTCGTCGCTGACGAGCGCCACCTCCGCGACGTTCGCGCGCGCGATCGAAAACATCAGTTCGCCGACCCGGCGCGGCGCCAGGCTGTCGGCTGCGATTCCGCCCGCTGGCGCATCCACCGGCCGGCCTGCGGCAAGCGCGGCGTGCAGCGTCGGCGCCGCTTCCGGCTCCACCGCAACGATCCGAATTCGCTTCTCGTACCAGGCGGCGATGCCGCCGATCAATCCGCCGCCGCCGACCGCGACCAGCAGCGTATCGATATCGGGCGCGTCCTGCTCGAGCTCGAGGCCAACCGTCCCTTGTCCCAACAGGGTTTCGATCTGATCGAAAGCGTGGACAGGCATCGCACCTGTTTTGGCGATATGGGCCTCGCTCGCCGCCAGCGCATCGGCATAGCGGGAGCCGGCGACCACCAGGTTGGCGCCGCAATTGCGGATCAGCTCGACCTTGGCAGGCGAGGTGATGTCCGGCACGAAAATGGTTGCAGGCACGCCTAGCCGGTGAGCCGCATGGGCGACCGCGGCGCCGTGATTGCCGCCCGAAGCCGCCACCACGCCAGCGCGAGGAGTTTCGCGCAACAACAGATTGGCGAACGCGCCGCGCGCCTTGAACGAGCCGGAATGCTGCAACATCTCCAGCTTGAAGGTCAGTAATCCCGGCGCGAGACCGAAGTCGGCGCCATCCGCCGCCACCAGAGGCGTTCGCCGGATGAAGGGCCGGATGGCTTTCTCGGTTGCCGCAATGCGTTCGCGCGTGATCGGAGCGATCTGATCCATGGCGGTCTCATACCTCACAGCGAGCTTGACATCAATTAGTTAATTAGCAAAATGGCTAAATGAAAGTCGCGATTGCGCTGCGTGCCCTGGCCAACGAACGCCGCCTTCAGATCCTGGACTGGCTTCGCGAACCGAAGAAGCATTTCCGCGAGCAGGTAGACGGCGATCTGATCGACGACGGCGTCTGCGGCGTTCTCATTGCGGAAAAGCTCGGCGTGAGCGCGCCCACCTTGAGCGAGCACATGCGTGTCCTGATCGCGGCAAAACTGGTGCGGGCCAAGCGGATCAAGCAGTGGACGATGTACAAGCGCGACGAAGACGCGATCGAGACGGTCAAGCGCGTCATTCAAGAGAAGGTTTGATGAGCGAGTGATGAGTGGGAGAGGGTAATTTTCTCCGCCGTCATCATCCGCGAAAGCGGATGATCCAGTATTCCAGAGACGGTTGTGATTGAACCGAGGGATCGCGGCGTATTGGATACCCCACTGGAGCATGTCATCGGGCTCGCGAAGGCGAGACCCGTTGGCGGGGTATGACAGAATGGCGTGAAGAGAAAGAAAGCATCCTCAGAACATGATCCTGATCGGCCAATATGATTCCCCGTTCGTCCGCCGCGTCGCGATTGCGCTCAGGCTCTACGGCCTCGCCTTCGAGCACCGGCCGTGGTCGACCTTCGGCGAAGGCGACAAGATCGCAGCCTTCAATCCGTTGCGCCGGGTGCCGACGCTGGTGCTCGATGATGGACGCGAGGCGCTGATCGAGAGCACGGCGATCCTGGATTATCTCGATGAGCTGGTGGGTGCGGAAAAGGCGATGATCGCGGCGCGCGGCCCGGAGCGCCGCCATGGCTTGAGAATTTGCGCGCTGGCGACCGGGCTCGGTGACAAGGCAGTGAGCCTCGTCTACGAGCGCGTGCTTCGCAAGGATAAGCAATCGAAGATCTGGGTCGAGCGCTGCGAGACGCAGATCGGCGGCGTGCTGGAAGTGCTGGCAAAGGAGCGCGCGGCAATCGTCTCGCCGTACTGGTTCGGCGAGCGCATTGGCCACGCCGACATCGCGGTCGCCTGCGTGCTGCGATTCACAGGCGAGGCGCATCCGCAGCTGTTCGATGCCACGCGCTATCCCGCGCTGTCAGCGCACGCTGCGCGTTGCGAAGCGCTGCCGGCGTTTGCCGAGATCGTGCAGCCGTTGCAACTGCCGAGCGGGGATTGAGCGGCGCCTTCTTCCTTCTCCCCTTGTGGGAGAAGGTGCCTTCGCGACGCGAAGGCGGATGAGGGGTCTCTGTCGGCGGAGACAGACCCCTCACCCGTCTCGCATCTGACGATGCGAGCCACCCTCTCCCACAAGGGGAGAGGGGAAGAAGACAGCCACCGATTTGCC
>Ga0210396_10004205_pt1 | contig 14135 bp, 10 predicted proteins | sample IncBWH17OmetaG_FD_155466 | JGI IMG/M metagenome (GOLD analysis project Ga0210396, IMG submission 155466) | Forest soil microbial communities from Barre Woods Harvard Forest LTER site, Petersham, Massachusetts, United States - Inc-BW-H-17-O ...
TTCGTAGATTGCGAACACTCGCTGCATGTACGCAATGGCGCGGTCGATCGTGTCGTAGCGGAGCGACTTGACGTGGACCGAGTAGTCGTCGGTGAACTTGACGCTGATGCTGTTGCTGCTTTTTTCTTTAATTGTCAAGACAACTTTAGTGTTGAGATTGTCCATGCAGAGCCACACGATCTCTTTTTTGCGTCCAGAGCACGGATTGTGGGTTTCGAGGTACGACAGGTTGTGGCGCAGGGCCGGGTGGACAGATACAAGGTGTGCAAAAATATAACGAGACCAGCGTTTGTTTAGCGTGATATATGTCGTCTTCTTGAAATTTTTGATAAAAATTTTCTTATGTGGGGGGATCGGGAACGTCACCTGGCGCGGACTCAGGTCGGTGTGCAGCACGACCATCATTTTGGGGCTGACTCTGATCTGCACGGACCGCCACATAATTTCGAGAAAATCGTTTTTGTTCATTCTCTGCAAAACATTCTCAAACGGCACGTCTCTCCGGGACCGCGACATATTTTTATACACGACCATCGTCGTTTCGTTGTTAATCACAATGTCGTGGAAATACGCCTCAAGATCGATGTCCCACAGAAACACTACGTTGATAGTGTGCGACCGATACTTTTCTTCAACGTCCTTCCGTCGCAGCTCGCTGTCGAAAATGCACTGGCAATTTCTTTTGATCATTCAGATGATTTTTGTGCTACTGAAATAATTTCATTTTTTAAAATACGACAGTCACCAAAACTACTTAAATTTTTGTTTGTTAATAATAGGTGACAAATCATGCAAGGAGATAAATACGAAGCTTATACAAAATATCAAAAGAGACTGGACATAAACGGTCTGTGGATACCAACCGGCCTTCACAAGGCATTAAATTATTTTTAAACCCGGGGACGGTACCACACAAAGTTTAGCTGCATCCACCTTCAATGGTCTCTGTTTATATTTTTTAAAGAAGCTAGTTTGTTTTACATAATGCGATGGCCATTTTTGTGAGGCATGAGTTGATATTCTTTGCGTTAATAATATAATTCTTGTCATCTGTTGGTACAATTTGTCCGGAGGAGATCATGTCGTGGAAAGCTTTCTGCGGCACGCGCTGTGCCAGTGCATCATCGAACATGCACATGTCTTTGCTGTAGAACCCTGTGAGTTCTATATATTTCTTAATCATCTTTTTGACCTTGTTGCTTGTAGTGGTGTTATGTGTCACAAGCAAATCGGAGACGTCCTCTCCGTGGTCATACAAGTAGTCGTACAAAAATTTAATTTCGTCGGTCACGCCGGCCTCGCGGTTGAATTCCGTGATGCGTCCTTTTGGCTGGTCGCTGGCTTTGGACACCGACATTAGGATGGGGTCGAGCAGATCCTTGCGGATTTTGTCATTTGACCCCACGAGGTGAACGTCCTGCCGTATCCAGTCGTAGAAACTGGACCGCGACGACAGTATTCGCAGGCACTCGACTGCCTGCATGTATGACTCCATCTGTTTCGGAGTAAATCTTATTGTGTAGTTCGTCATTGGTTCGTAGACGTGCGACGAGGCTGTCGGGATTTCATTTTAATTGAACATTTTCCGGTAGCGCAGAGAGGTCTTTGAAGATGCATGAAGTGTATGCATTCGACTGGTACACGACAGAATCCGACATTATATGCGTTGCCAAAGATTTGTCAGGCGAGACGGTGACGCTCACTATCTGGGGCTACGAGCCGTACTGCTACACAAAGGGCGGCGGCGAGGCGTTGCTCAGCTCCAACGACAATTCCGTTCCGCGGCGATATACCCGCCACCAGTTTCGGTCTTTCAAGGAATTAAACGAATTTCGCTTACGTGGCGATGCATTGATGTGTGGCGAGGAGCAGATATGCATGTTTCTCGCTAACAACTCTTTAGAATACACTGGGTGGATTTTGGTAGACGGCACCAGAGTCCACTACAAAGACATCAAGCGCTCCGCGCGCGAAACAGTGCCCCAGTTCCGAGTGCTGTCTTTTGACATCGAAGTGTATACAGACCGCATCGGCATGCCCAAGTCTTACCGCCATGACGACGAAATTTTTATGATCGGCGTGACGTATAATTACAAAACGGTTCAGAATATCATCTATAAAAGTACAGTGCGCTGCGACGAAGAAAATTACATTTACTGCGAGAACGAGCGGGACATCCTCGTCGCATTTGCTAACCTCGTAGCAGAGGAGAACCCCGACATCATCGTAGGGTTCAACATATTTAATTTCGACTTCAAGTACATTTATGAACGTATGCAGCTCCATTTACTTAATATACCGAACATGAGCAGGTTGGACGAGATTGCTGTTGAGTTTCGGGAGTTCTCGTGGCAAAACGCCAGCTACGGCAACAACAACTTTATCAAGCCCAAAATTCCAGGGAGGGCGGTTATCGATATTTTCCAATATTTCAAGCGCATGAACATCGACCGCCACTCGCTGCAGTACATTTCACAGACATTTCTGCAGGAAGAGAAATACGATTTAAACTACTCTGATATGATGAAATTATATAAAAACGGTGTTATTAAAGAAATAGGAAAGTATTGCGCACAGGATGCATACCTTGTGCTGCGGCTGATCGACAAGTTCGACATCCTCGTCGACCTGATGGAGCGCGCCAGAATCCTGCGGTGCAAGCCAGAAGATATTCTAACTCGGGGAGAGCAGTTCAAAGTGAACCACCAAGTGATGTTTGAATGCATAAGACGCAATATGATTTTAGAGCCAACACACTTTCCGCCCTGGAGCGAGCCGTACGAGGGCGCAACCGTCTACGACCCCAAGCCCGGCGTCTACGCCGACTGTGTTATCCTCGACTACCAGTCGTTGTATCCATCTGTTCTAATTGTAAATAATATCTGTCCTTCTACATATGTCAAAACAAGCAAAACTCCTGAAGACCAATATCACTGCGTCCAGATTAGCGAAAACAAATTTCACCTCTTCCGCAAGTCGCCAAAGGGCATTCTCCCCGAGCTGCTGGAGCGGCTGCTAGATGCCCGTGCATCGATCAAGCAGCAGATGAAAATAAGCGGTGATGAACTGAGACGTATTCTGGATAAGCGCCAAAATGCTCTCAAGATCGCTGCCAACTCAGTCTACGGTATTACTGGTGCCAGGTACAGCAAATATCTCAAGCACCGATGCTGCGCCGAGAGTATTTCGGGGGCGGGGCGTTATTATTTCAACAAGCTGATCGATTACATGGTGACAAAAAACCAAGAAGTGATCTACGGAGACACAGACTCATGCATCATCTCCAACCAATCCGCCGAAGCAGCCCAACAGCTGAGCGCCGAGTTCTCGCTGCTGCTGCCAAACCCCATGGTCCTGAAGTACGAGGACTACTATGATAACATCATCATGCTGTCTAAGAAAAAATATATCATGAAGCAAGGACAGAAAATTTCTTATAAAGGAGTAGCTAATGCGCGAAGAGGCTACTGTGAGCATGCCAAAAAACTCTACGAAGACGTGGTGAAGCTGATGCTGCTTGACAAAAAAATCAAGCCCGAGGCGGTGGCGGCATTTTTGACGCGGCGGTTCGACGAACTGATGGCTGGGGAAATACCCATCGAACAGCTTGTGATTTCAAAGTCCGTAAAAGATCTTTCCGAGTACAAATCAAATGTACCCCAAAAGGTTATGGCTGAGCGACTGATCAACGACGGCGAAGTCATCGAAGCCGGGGCACGCTTGGAGTATGTCTTCGTGAAGAACAGCCATAAGACACAAGGCCTCAAGATGTACCGGCCAGAGGAGCTGAGAATGAACGCTAACTTGGAAATCGACTACATGTATTATCTAGAGAAGCAGATCGCCAACAGCATCGACCAGCTGCTCGAGCTGATCGGCCTCGGCGAGTTCATCGCAACATACATCCAGATGATACGGATTGGCAAAATTCGGATTCGCTAACCCCTTGAGCCTCACTGTAGCACAGGTATAACTTTTAAAAAGTATTTACATTGGCATTTTGTCGAAAATAAATTAATCATGCCATTCTGTTCCAAGATGATTCTTAGTTGTTCATATCACTTTATCAGCCCTATCAGTCATTTTAATGTTTCTTACGAAGAAGAATATTTAATTTTAACATCTAAAAAACATAATTACACAAATCCATCAATTGAATACAAAGACGTGAAATTTTCTACAAGATAATTTTGAGAAAAATTATTTTGGCGCTTGCGACAGGCCAAGGTAGCACTATCTGTGTTGCGCTTTTAAATATATTCTTTTACCATTTGCGAACAAAATACAGTATATGAATCGGTGTCGATAATTGGGAACAGCTCGTCAGGATATACGCCTTCAGGAAAATTTTCAGTGTCCAGAAATGTGTCCAACTCGGGCTCGTCTGGCAGGAGCTCTTCGATGTAATAGTCGGCAACGTATTTGCAGATTTTATAATACTGATCTTCCATGCCGAAATACTCCAAAAAGGAATACATGTCATCCCTGGACTGGATATACCGACATATGTTCAATAAAACATTGTGCGGAAGAATCATCACAGATCTTTTTTTAAAAATCACAAATTATTCAATTTGGCAAACATGATGTATCGATAGCACATCGACAGCCGCATTTCCTGTGGCGTAAGGCTGCGGTCGCCGTCCAGAATCTGGTTGATGAACACTTTGCAGCCGTTCTGCTTCATGAAGCTCATTACGAAATCTTCGTCGATGGGACGCTCGACGACATTTTCTACATAGGTGCCGGCGATGCTGATTTTCAGCTTGCCTTTGAAGATAGAAATGCTGTAATCCTTGCACGTATAAGACGAGCCAAACATCAATTTGATCATGTTGTAATCGAAAAAAATAACAGCTATGCGAGCGTTGTTAGGCAGGTCTGCGAGGATCCGGGACAGCCCGTCGAAGTCGTCGCTGTCGAACATGTTCATGCAGAAGAATATACTTACAGACATAATTTTCTTTAAATCTACAAATTTAGAAATGTTTTCATAGTCTGCAACTGGTTTATAAAGAATTTTCGCTTTAATGCTGCGGCCGACGAGCCGCTCCTGGAACACCAGGTCGAGCGAGGCGTCTTTCTCGATGCAGTAGACTGTCTCGTAGGTTTTTTCCCACTTCAAAATATCTCCACCTTTGCCACTCCCTATGTCCAACAACGTGTCGCTAGCCATTAGTTGCAATGAATTTCGTTTGACATCGTTGTGATATTTTCTCATCCTGCGACATGTGTCGGTATCGGCGCCGGAGAATAAATTAAACGGGCGGAGCAGATTATTTTTAACAACGCCGATTTTGTTCGGGAACTTTTTGTCTGTACGCCGTTTGATCGGGACCAATACGTTGTATCTGGTTTTGCTGAATTCATAGATTCCATTACGCAAATTAGCTACATTGTATTTCCACTGAGTGATGAGCGTGTCGTCGTACGCATACAGCCTGCCGTCTCTGACCTGGAGGTCGACGGTGTTGTCGCTCTTCCACTTGTACAGCTTGGAGTCCATGTAGGGTTTGTTTTCAATCAGCACGACGCCGTCGTCTTCTCCCTGGCTGCGCCAAAATTCCTCGATATCTTTAACTGTTTTCACGCGTCTGTATTTCTTGACTCTGATATTTTTCAAACGGAGAGTCTTCATGATTTCTAGTCGCTTTTCGAACGGTAGGATGTCAGTGCGGCTCTGTTTCATGAAAAGGACGTCAAGTAGCACCCATTTGTCATCGTCCACTTTTTCGCAGTCTAGCAGAAACCAGCACCCTAGTGGATTTTCGCCAATGATCTCCGGCGAAAATATGTGGGCGTCGGTACCCCACAGCCAGCTCCGCGTTCCGTTCGTCTTGTGCGTGACATAGTAGTCGCCGTGCAGAACTTCAAGAAGGTCGTCATGATGCATGGTTACAGGCTTGGCGTATCTATTTGCAGCCGGGTCGATCGCCACGGCCTTGCAGAGCTCGGCGAAAAATAGCTGGCTCGCGTCGTATGTCAGTCGGTCGATGAACGTGCCGTTTGTAAAATACGATACAAGAGAAAAGCAAGCCTCAATAAAATCGTCCAACCCGCTTTCATTCAGTAGCTCGACTTCAACAGTAGGCTGCCCGTTTGCAGGAATCTTAATGTCGATCAAGATGCCGCCTAGCCGCTTGTAGTAGCGTTTTATTTTTACGCTCTCCGACAAGATGATATGGCTCGGGTGGTAGTCGTGAGTAATCTCAGAGGAGACATGGAGTTTGGACCAGCACAGCGGATACTTGAACAGCGAGGCCTTTGACTCCAGGGGCACTCCCGAACGTTTTCGGTATTTGATCGACGGGGCATCGCTGGACACAAATCGCTCTTCGGTGTATTTTGTATATGTGAAGCTAGAATTTATCAGTTTTTTAATTTTGTTTCGTGTAACAACGTCTCCGCTTATTCGCATTTCGACCTCAAGCGGTGCGTCGATTTTGACGTCGTCTAGCATAGACGCGACTGCCGATGTAAGCTGCTGAATGTACAATTCCATCAAAGGATTTGTTTTTTAAAATAATTTATTTCGATTTTAGAATGAGAACTTAATCTGCATCTTTCGTTTCAAACCTGACCGAGCAACAAATGAAATTTTTACAAAATGGATTTTCTAAAGTGATATGAAACACGTCAAGAGTATGCCCGAAGAACTGATCGAATGCAAAGTGTGTCACGAGAAGAAGTCAAAGAAGGAGCAATTTAAGAAAGCAAGACAAGTAACCTGTAATGACTGTCTTGAGAAGGCTAAAAACCGTCGCGCAGCCTCGGCGCTCGACCGCATCGCAGCCCTAGAAAAGCAGAACGATGAGTTAAGAAAGAGGCTGGAAAAGGAAATGGAAGAAAAGAAGTTTTATCTAAATGAATTTGAAAGCTTCGCTGGTAAATACGAAAAATTATGTATTAATATAAGTAAGATGACACTTGTTGAGTGATGTAATTGAGCTGTGATGTTTTAAAAATGAAATACAATTTGCCATCGGGCCCTACAGTGATGTCGCAGGATATAATAATTCAAAATGCGCTCAATGCATGGACGCTAAATCCTAATCTATACAGGTTGGACGACACGGCCCTTTACGATGAAAACGGTAACCTTAAGAGTGGCAGCAGCTGGACCGAGAAGCATATCAACGCGCTCCACATAATACCGGTATACGATGTCGACATAGAGGAGATACTAGTGCCCGAAAATAATGTCGACCAGTTTGCGCTGTTCTGGGTTATGTCAAGAGACGATATCTACGACGATCAGTGGGACTCCTTTTATTCCCATGCGCGGAACTACAACAGCAGCATCATCTCCGAAATAACATTTATGATCAAAAGCTTGTCGCAGCTGGTTGAGAGAAGAAAGAGCCAAGATTCAGATTTGTCTTCGACGTCGGACGAGGGCGACAAACTGGAGCAGCTGACACAGTCTTTAGCAAACACGATATGCACCGCATTTTTAAGAATGACAAAATTGTATGACAAACGATATCCCAGCTGGGATTATATGAACAACTCTTATGTAATAACTCTGCTAAGAACGATGTCCGGCAATGTGCATCCAGACGGAACAATCTCTTACAGACTAAGCAAAAGTAAAATGACAACTTATGTATGGGTAGAAGCGAAGCCGCTGCAGTACTCACCCGCACGAAATTATAGAAAAACAATACCGCAAAAAGCTGCCGAATCTATTGCGCTGGCGCAATCCCTGTGGAACGAAACGGAAATCAAAGACACTGAGATATTTGGCATAGAATTCAGCCACCGGTTTGTATCGTTCTGGCATGCTAGATTTCCTTATCAGTATCTTGTGAGCATACAGACGAATCCTGTACTCCCGCCTGAACAGTATGTCATCATGAAGAGAAGCCGCGTCCTTGATTTAATAGAGAGACCTGGCCGTCGTGAGTTCGCGCGATGGTTTGTAGGGCTGCTGGGACATCTTTCATGCGTGTAAGGTCTCGTCATTTTGTCATAAAACCCAAATAACGCAAGTGCTAAAGCAGCGCGACGACGAGCCGCGGCTGCCTATGTTTATTAAAGACAATTTGACTTGCCCACAACCCTTTAATTCTCCCAACGCAACCAACATGTTGGCATAGATTTGTAGACGCTTAGTTGTATCTTAAGAATAGACCTCGTTTAAAATTTAGTCTGAGCTTTTGCTGCAGTGTTATGCAAAGTATTTTGAAGATGTGCATTAAATAACAGCTTAAAAGTTTAATTGTGATGGTTGGGTTGCTGTCGTCGCTATCCCAAGCATGCGCCGTGATTATAAGCATAAAAATATACAATGCATATTTATTCATCTTTGTTATCAACAAAATATAGAAGCAAAAGTCATGATGTCAATTAATTTTAAGGGGTTAGGGGCCAACATGCTACCTAAACAGAGAGCTACATTTTAAAAGCTGCCCGCTTTGTATGCTCAAATTCTGCTAGCAATTCTTCTCAATGATCTCTTGTTTCGGCGGCTTTGGTGTACCATAGTTACTATATTTTAAAATGATATGATTCGGCTGTGCTCAGTGACCAAGCCATTGTAGTTTGTCACCACATCCGAAATAATTTTAGTAGCACGCCTTCCTAAATAACCTGTCTCAGACGTGCTGACACCCGTGTTCACTACGCCTTCGCGGGCAGCCATCTGGTGGAAAAAATATTCTGCAGGATTTAGTCCTTGCATGTAAGAAGACTTAATGAACCCTGACGACTCCAAATCTCCTTCTCTGACACGATTGCCTCCAATGTACTGTTGCCCCACGTAGCAGCACATCTGCATTATGTTCAGCGCCTGGCCCTTTGCGCCCGACGTGACGATGTGCGACAAATCGGTTTCGGGCCACGCGTGCTCGGCTCGGAAGTTGTCGATCGCTTGCTTGACTTCATTCTCGTCGCTGCTAACAGATATTTCACGCTCAAGAGAATCAAAATTTACATCTGTTTTATATTCCGTAAGCGATATTGACAAGCCATTGCTCATCAGCCATATGCTGGTGATTTTCTGCAGCACATTTAGAAACTTGCATCGGTCGCTCAGGAGCGGCATGATGTTTAACAACGTCTTTTTGGTTAATATACCTGTCTCCAACACACCATCCTTAATAACTACATTTTCTGAATTCAGATTAAAATCGAACGGTAGCGCCAGCGAGACAATCCCTCGGGTCGAACACGTGCGTTTGCATCTGGCAAAATGCTCGAACGGCGTGTCAGCATACATGTAATAATTATCAAATTCATAGCTTTCTACATGTGTGCCTTTGCTCATGAGGTACGACCCTGTAATTGTGTCTTGCACTGGCTGGAGAACTTCCGAGTTGTTTTTGACGTTCAGTATCTCGCGCACCTCACACCGGCTCTGGACGTCGTCCAGCAGAAACACATTCATCTCGTCTCCGTCGAAGTCAGCATTGAACGCAGTAGTAACGCATGGGTTGATCATCATCACTTTAGAATTTCCTTTTTTTATTCCAAAACTCATTAAAGAATATTTAGAAAGCGAAGGCTGCCTGTTGATGCATACCATGTCGCCCTCCTGACATGCTCGGTAAAACGTGTTTCCCGGCAGAATTTGGTGCGGCTGCACGACCTGCCCGTCTTTGGCTCTGACCTCCATCGTCCGCACGGCCGACACATTATGAAACGTAACACGGACTTCGGGGCATAGCACGTCCATCATTTCCTGAGGAAGTCGCACGCATTCTATCGGAAGAAAAGGGTCGCCAACAACAATCGTTCGCGCAGACCGGTTAACGCGTTTTCCAAATATGTTCTGCCTGAAGAGCCCTTCCTTCCCGGAAATGAGTTTGTAAAGTCCTGAATTGCGTTGCGAACCCATAATAGCTTTGACATATTCGTATTTATCTTTATTTCTCAGCAGCTTTACATACATTTTAGACAGCTCTGTTGACTGAGGATACTCCGGCGCTGTCACCCGGATCCTAGACGGTGGAACGAGGACAGAGTCAATCATCAGCGACTCTAGGCCGCTGATTTTCAGAACCCGGGCGATCTCGTCTGGACTAAGCTTCATGCGTCCCTCCTCGAATTTGTAGTTAGTTATGTTAATATGTTTGCATGATTGGCATTCCGTTTTTAACTTTTTATGAATTAAACTCTTCCCACAGTTGTGGCAGTGAGAGTTAATATGCTGCACGATCATTTTTTCAAACAGCGGGTTCGGCATCGAGTGAGGCAGCCGGATGAGCCCGCAGTGGCCTGAGCATGCAGCCCTCTTTCCGCAAGTTACGCATGTTTTTTTATCACTTGTTGTGCCCATCAAGGGGCTGGTAAGATCATTTTCATTGATTACCTCAGTAACAGAAATACGATGCTTTTCCTCGTTCGTCAGCAACGAAAATTTGATAGCCTTCATTTCATAGAGCTATCATTTTTAAAAGAAAAATATTCGATTTGCAGCATGCAGCAAATATAAATTTCAGACCAGCAAAGCGATTTTGGCGATCATTACTGCAATGTATTCAAATATTTTAGCACAAAAATTTTTATTATTCAGAAATAAAGTAGTCTTGTCTTACGGCCCAAATGATTTTGTTTCAAATCTGACTGAGCAACAAATGAAATTTTGCAAAAATGGATTTTCTTAAGTGATAAGAACATGGCCAAGGAACTGATCGAATGTAAGGTGTGCCACGAGAAGAAGCTGAAGGAAGAGCATTTCACCAAGAAGGCGAACCAAGTCACCTGCAACGAATGTCTTGCCAAAGCCAAACGCCGCCGCGCTCCGACAGCGTTTGACCGCATCATGGCGCTGGAGAGGGAGAACGAGGAGTTGAAACAAAAGGTAGAGAAGGAGCTGCAGGAGAAGCGACAGTATCAAGATAAATTTAAGTATTTTTCTGACAAGTACGAAGATTTGTGCAACGAGGTGGGCGAGAAGGTGGGCGTACACAAGAAATAATTTAACAAATTTTTAAAAACGGCTGGGCACAGATTCGCAGCAGTCGTAATCCTGCAACATGTATTTTTTCAATTGAAATATTTTATTATAAAAACAATTGACTAATCATCGAGTTTGAGCTTATCAAGATTTACCCAGTCTTCGCCTGCGAGCAGCCGGTCAAGCTTCGCTTCGATACGAGCAAGTTGCGCTTCTAGACGATCCAGACGCGGGGCCAGATCTTCCTTCTTGGCATAGCTCCCATCCAGCATTTTGCGCTCAATCGTTGCACGACGCTGGTCCGCAATGCATGCTTTACATTTAGCAGGCTGCGCAGGAAACTCATTCAGATCTTTCAATTCGCGACACGCGGTGCATTCTTTCTGATTCGTCATGATTCACGTTTTCGGCATGCACGTTATGAAAATATTCTATTGGACGCTGCACCCCTGACTCCTTGGAAAAGAAAATTTATATACATGATAAATAGAATGAAAATAATATTATTATTCTGATATTTTTCACATACAAAACACTCGATCTTACGGTAGGAAAGCGGGTGTGTAAAGAAACTTATGATATTGTTGCACCAAATACTTCTGAATGAATTTTATATTTCGAAATGCCCATGCTCTCTAACTTTTCTTGCTGGATGCCCATGAACGGAAGCGGCCCGCATAGATAATAATCCGCATTCGGGAGCAATATTTTGTTGCTAATCAAATCAAATGCGAAAATATTCATCATTTGGGACAAGCTGTACTGTCTTGGCTGAAGACCTCCCGCTGTAGTTTGGACTGCCAAATTTACGAAATAAAAATACACAGGCTATGTGGTATTTTTAAAAAATTGATTTTGTAATTTTTTGGTTTCAAAAATAACGAACACATGAAAATTACACAAGGCACGTCGGGGTTATGGTTGTTAATTTTCACAGATGGAGGACGATGTCTACAGAAGAAAGATATGCGGTGCTTCAAACGATTTCTTTAGGGATTTTGGATGAAACAGAGTTAGAAGAAATTGCTCCTGAATTAAGGGTGCCAGATTTCGATGACACAGTTGGAGATTATTTTAAGATTCAGCTTCTGTACCACGAATCGCTAGAGGAGAAATCGTCGACATCTTCAGCTGCATCTGTAATGCGTAGACAGCAAGAGAATTTGCTGCTAAGCGAGATAGTAGAGATGAATAAACAGTTTGCACGTATGATACAACAGCAAGAAAGAAAGATGGATGATCTGCAGAAAGAAGTATTTAATCATGAAAGACCTTATAACGCTAACGAGACAATCAGAGAAATTACTAGGCAAAATCGATATCTTTATGACCTGATCCAGTTTCAATATGAAGTGCAGAATCCTCAGTATGATATTATTAAAGAGATAGAAGATTGTAACGGAATGCTTACTACTTATTATGTGCAGACCCCGCAAGGGACATATGAAGAATTTTCGAAAGCTTTAGAGCATTTTCTCGGTCCGGAGTCGCCGGCAAGTGCTGTTTTACGCGATGCGCTTTCTGTATCTATTGCAGTGTATGTCGACGTAGAAGGACGCCCTACGCCATTGTATTTTGCTAGAATGCCTTCGCAGTATGGCTTATATAGGAAGTTAGAAGAAATTTTTGATAACGATAATGGCAGTGATAAAGCAGTGCAAATAAGAGCTGACATATCTTCTGTTAGAATCAACGTAGCAAGGTTAGCAGCAGGAGGAATAAAAGAAAAGACTATGGAGAAAGAAGTTATATATTTGCCATTCAGAATAAGGTACGTCAGAGATAGAGTTCTTGATACCAATTCGTGCTTTTATCAATGTTGCCGTCTTATTATGAGAGCATGCAATTGCGCTAGAATTCCTCAATACAACAGAATGAAGAATATGATCGTTGGACATGATAGAGACGAAAAAGTATTTTTAGATGAGATGATTATGAAAAAGACTGAATCAGCATTTGAAATAAAATTCATCATATTTGCAAACTCAGCTCCCAAAGTTCTAAGAACGGACGTCAAGACCGACGGCACTTATGCAAATACAAAAGCATATTGGAAAATGAGTTATGAAGTTCTATACAGCTCGGACTTGTCATCTGACGATCTTGAAGAAGCTAACAATAAACGCTTTGTCATTATCCACACTAAAATTAGCAAAAGTGACAGAGATGGTATGGTATTTTTACAAATCAAAGATCAGAAATATGCAGCGTTATTATATCATGATAACCATTATTCGGCGATTCGTGGATTTGATCGCGTTGCTGTTTGCGAAAAATGTGGCACGACTAAGCATTCATACGAAGACACACTCAGAGACAAATTTAAATTATTTGAATGTATTACGGAGTTGAAAGATTATTTAGCTTTTGATGAGTATAATAAATTTGTCAATGAAGTAGAAACAATCAAGGTGTATTTCGATATCGAAACCGTAGCCAGCGTCATGGACAATCTAATACCTTATTCGATCGCTTGGGGATATTATGAAGGCGAGGTAAAGAAATTGTTCAACATCCAAGGAAGATACTGTGTAAGAAACTTTTTATGCGAAATACAGCGTTTTAAGAAAATGGTCATCCTTATAGGATATAACAGTTCTAGATTTGACAATTTTATTATACTTCATGATTTAATCGATCAAGGCATTGTGATTAATGAATACAACTGTTGCATATTCAGGAATCAAGTCTTGTCGTTGAATCTGCCGTGGCTAAGAGTGTGGGATCTATGCCAGTTTACCAAATGTTCTCTTGAAGATGCTTATAAAACTTTCCTTAAGAAAGAAATAGGCAAAGCCCAATTCGATCATAAAAACATTCAAAATCTTTATGACGAAGCGCCAGATAGATTCTTTTCGCAGATCAAAGAAAAGAAGCTAGACAGCGAAATAAAGAAATATAACGAAAGAGATGTCGATATGCTTATGGATGTAGAGATATTAGTTTATGATGAATTAGTAAGAATTCACAACACAGATCCAACGCAGTTCAGGACACTTTCGAGTTTGTGTTACAACTCTATGGTCAAAGACAATCGCAAGAAGAACATTTCAATGGACACCGTGCCCGAGCAAATTGTCGAAATGGTTAAAACAATTCCGGCAGGGAGAACTCAAGTATTCGAACAAGGGATTTTTGAAGAGGATTTTGTTCAAGTCGACTACAACAGCTTATATCCAGATGTTTGCATTAGATACGAATACCCAGAAGGCACAGCATGGAATTTTGATTCATA
>Ga0210396_10004206_pt1 | contig 14135 bp, 10 predicted proteins | sample IncBWH17OmetaG_FD_155466 | JGI IMG/M metagenome (GOLD analysis project Ga0210396, IMG submission 155466) | Forest soil microbial communities from Barre Woods Harvard Forest LTER site, Petersham, Massachusetts, United States - Inc-BW-H-17-O ...
CTGGGCTTGCGCGACGGCCATGCCGTAGCCGGGGACAATCACAACTTTGTTGGCAGCAGCTAAGATTCCGGCGGCTTCGTCAGCGGTAGCGCTGCGCACCGTTTTTTCTTCCTGTCCAGCCGCAGCGGATGCCTGCACTTGTCCGAACGCTCCAAACAGAACATTCGTGAACGAACGGTTCATCGCCTTGGACATGATCACGGAAAGGATGAGACCGGAAGATCCGTCGAGCGCGCCGGCGATAATAAGGAGCTTGCTGTTTAGAACGAATCCCATGGCTGCAGCGGAAAGGCCGGCGTAGGAATTGAGCAGCGAGATGACAGTGGGCATATCGGCGCCGCCGATGGGAACGATCATCAGCACGCCGAACAGCAGGGGAACGGCGATCATCGCGGGAAAGAGTTGGCGCGCGCCTGGGTGAATCACGAGGTAGACGGCAATAGCAACAGAAGCCGCCAGCAAAGAGAGATTGACGAAGTTTTGTCCTTTGTAGGTGAGCGGGCGCTGCGGCAGGATTTCCTGAAGCTTTCCCGCGGCCATCAAGCTGCCCGTGAAGGTCAGCGAGCCGAGGATGACCTCCATCGAAAGAACTGCCATCATGAAGCGCGGGACATCGGGTGTTCGCAGATAGAATTCCGCGGTACCGACCAGAGTTACGCAGAACGCTCCGAAAGCGTGGCTGAGTGCGGTTCGCTGGGGGACGGCCGTCATGTGCACCAGGCCGAGCGGGATTCCGATTCCGGTTCCGAGCACCAACGCAATAATGATCCACTTGTAGTCGACGATGCCGTGATGCAGCAGCGTGCCCGCAATGGCCAGCACCATGCCGATTTCGCCGGCTCGGACACCGCGCTGGGCGGTTGCCGGAGAACTCATCCATTTCAGCGAAAGAATAAAGAGAGCGCTGGCGACGAGGTAGACGATCTCGATGATTTGCTGATTGCCCGCGAGATCGGTGTTCATGGCTTTGTTGGACGGCTGGACTTGAACATTTTGAGCATGCGATCGGTAATCAAGAATCCGCCTACGACGTTGCTAGTCGCGGCGACCACCGCCAGGAATCCGAACACGAAGGAAAGAGTGCTCTTATGTTCGCCTACCAGCACGATGGCGCCGACGACTGCGATGGCGTCGAGGGCATTGGTCAGCGACATTAATGGCGTGTGCAGCAGCGGCGAGACTCGCCGGATTACTTCGAATCCGATGAAGGCCGCCAGCATGAAAACAAACAGTCCGTCAATTAAGGCAGAACCCATCTTTCCTCCTGCACTCTTACAGACGAGCACGGGCGAGGACGCCCGCGCCTACATTGGTTATGCGCTTTGCGTGACCAGCGCTGGCAGCTTGCAAAATTCGCGGACGCGCTGGTTTACTATCTCGCCGTCACGCGTCAACAGCGTTTCGCGAGTAATTTCGTCCTGCAGGTTGAGCTGGAACTTTCCATCTTTTCCCAGATGCACGATAAACGCGGTGATATTGCGCGCGTACATCTGACTGGCGTGATAAGGGACTTCGGTCGCGATATTGATACGGCCGATGATCGTGACTCCATAATCAACTATGGTCTTGCCTGATTGGGTCAGCTCGCAATTACCTCCGCGCTCGCTGGCGAGATCAAAAATGACTGAGCCCGGCGCCATTGCTTTCACCATCTCCGTGGTCACCAGCACGGGAGCCTTCTTGCCTGGGACAACAGCGGTGGTGACCACAACATCGCTCTCTGCGATCACGCGGGCGAGTAGCTCGCGCTGTTTGGCGTAGAAACTTTCATCCTGCGCGGTGCCATATCCGCGCGCATCTTGGGCATCCTTGGCTTCGATAGGAAGTTCGATGAATCGTCCTCCGAGGCTCTGCACCTGCTCTTTCGAGGCCGGCCGCAGATCGTACGCGGAGACGACGGCACCTAGCCGGCGCGCTGTTGCGATGGCTTGGAGCCCAGCAACTCCAGCGCCAATCACCAGAACACGCGCGGGGGTTATGGTTCCGGCTGCTGTGGTCAGCATGGGAAAAATTCTTGGCAGCGTGTCGGCTGCGATCAGCACCGCCTTGTAGCCGCAGATTGTGCCCATCGAGGAGAGCACGTCCATGCTTTGGGCGCGCGTGCTGCGCGGCATCAGCTCCACGGCGAGAGACGTGACGCCGGTTTGGGCGACTTGCTGAATCACTTCCAGCGATCCCAGCGGACGCAAGAAGCCGATGAGAACCTGGCCGCGACGCATCAGCGGAAGGTCGGCTTTTCCTGTGACGTCGTTCGAGCCATAGCAGAGCACTTGCACAACAACGTCCGCAGCTGCAAAAAGCGTTGCGCGATCGGGAAGGATCTTCGCGGCCTTTTCGACGTAGAGCGCGTCCGGATAACCGGCTTCTACTCCCGCGCCCTTTTCAATTGCGACCTCAAACCCCGCCTTGACGAGGTTCGGAATTACCATGGGCACGAGCGCAACCCGCCGCTCCCCCGGATACGTTTCCTTGGGCACACCAATAATCACGGAGTTGTTCCCCTTTGAGTCGGGCAAAGCCTGCGAACGGTTTATTGTAGCGGATGGACGTTCGCAGTGCAGTGACATGTGGAAGAATGAACGTCAGTGGCGATCAATTCTTTTTGCGAAGATCTTCAGCAGGTGGGCTGGCCACGGATTGGACATCAGTTTTCTCCGGCTTGGCTTCGAGATTCTGCACGATTACGGAGATGCGACGATTGGATGCGTCCAGCGGTTCGTCTTTCTTGCGCGGCATCTGATCGGCGTAGCCCCGGATTTGAGTAACCTCGTCGCCGCGCAGACCGCTGCTCTGCATCAAGCGCCGGGCGGCGTTGGCCCGATCCGCGGAGAGCTCCCAATTCCCGTATTCGTGGCGACCGGTGTAGGGCTTGGAATCGGTATGCCCTTCGATCGAGAGGTGATTGGGAAGCTTCCTGAGTTCATGCGCCAACAGAGTCAGTAACTCTTTCCCATTGTCGTTCGGCGCCGGGCTGCCGACGTCGAAGAAGGTTCCAGTTTCGGTTTCGAGCAGTTCAATGCGCAATCCCTCCGGGGTTAAGGTCATTTCGATTTGGTCCTTCAGTTTTTCAAAGTTGGGTATAGCCCGGATCGCCTTTTCCAGTTCCTCCTTGAGCTTCGGCATGTCGTCCTTGGTGATGGCAACAGCGTCCGCCGCGCCAGCTTTGTCGGACCCGACTTTATTCGCGGTTCCAGAGGGATCCCGGAAGTAGCCGGCAACGGCTTCCTTCACAGGTTTGCTGGTGTTGAGCAGCCAGAGCACGATGAAGAGCGCCATCATCGCCGTGACGAAGTCGGCGTAGGCTACCTTCCAGGCGCCTCCATGGTGTCCGCCATGAGCGCCTTTCTTCTTGATGATGATGATGGGAGGGGAGCCAGGCATAAGGCAGCTCTATCAAGCCGATGCTGAAGCGGCAGCGGCGGCCTCGGGTTCTGCTGGCGCTCCTTCGGTTGCGGCCGGGGTTGCGTCACCGCCCTTTTTGCAATGGGTCTCTACTTCCAAGAACGAAGGGCGCACGTGGCCGGGAATTGCGCGCCGCGCAAATTCAACTGCCATGATAGGCGCATTTCCTTTCAAGAAAGAAATCATGAGCACGCGCAGGACATACAGGAAGGCGCCCTCATCTTCCGTGGTTTTCTGCATGCTGGCGGCGAGCGGCCCTACGAATCCGTAGCAAGGCAGGATGCCGAGAAACGTGCCGACCAGGGCGGCGGCAACTTTATGGCCGATCTCTTCGGGAGGTCCTCCGAGGGCGCCCATGGTGATCACGACGCCCAGCACAGCGGCGACAATTCCCAGGCCGGGCAAGGCATCGGCCATGCTGCTGAGGGATGCGACAGGCAGGCTGCTTCCGTGATGATGAACTTCCATGTCGAGATCGAGGAGTTGGTCAAGGTCAAAGGCTTCAATGCCGCTGACCGCCATGCGCATGGTATCGCAAAAATAATCCCGGACATGGTGATCCTTGATGAAGGCAGGGTATTTGGAGAGGATCGGACTCTTGGCCGGATCCTCGACGTCAGCTTCCAAGGCCATCAAGCCCTCACGGCGCGCCTTGTTTAAGAGTTCATACATCATTTTGAGGGAGTCGAGGTAGCGCTGTTTGGTGAATTGTGATCCTTTGAAAACGCCAGCGAGGCCGGCCGCGATTTGTTTCAGAATGTGCAGCGGATTGGCGATCAACACTGTGCCGATGGAGGCTCCTCCAATGACGACCAATTCGGCGGGTTGGATCAGTACTCTGAGGTTGCCATGTTCCATCAGGTATCCACCCACTACAGAGCCGAAGACAATCACGATTCCAATAATTGCAAACATGGTGGATCAGACCTCTGAGCCTTCGTAGTTTGCCTGCGAGCTTATGGCCGCCGAGACGGGCGACACCGTAGGGGATCGCGGTAGCGAATCAGTGGCTCGGTTCATGAGGGACTCCACGCTGTCCCCGGCTTGAGCCTTCGCATATCCCACCGAAGTCGTGACGGATAACTCGTCACTCCACCATCGCAGCCCCGCGCATGTGACCATCTTTCGTATGCGTTCCCAAGTCTTTTCGACGCCATGATCGCCACAATTGATCAGGATTGCTAGGAATTGATCCTCGGCCCAACGTCCCACGAAATCGCTGGGCCGGAAAGCACTCTTCATGGTCTGAGCAACCACGCGCAAGATAGCGTCGCCCGCTGGCGGGCCGTAGGCCGATCGAAAATGCGCCAAGCGATCCACCCGGATGAGGATGATGCCGAAGGGGAGATGGTAACGGGCGAAACTAGCGAGATTCTTCCCGATGTGGAACTGGGTGAACTCGTGATTAGGGACGTCGGTGCTTTCGTCGATGCAGCCGTGCGCGGCCAGAGTGTGGCAATTGCGGTCCCGCTCCGCGCCAAAACTTTGTTCGTCAAAACTCTCCGCGATGCCGATGATCGAGCCATGGAGATCGCGCAGCGGAGCCAACCGCATCAGCACGTGAACCGGATGTCCTTCTTTATGGCGCAACTGCATTTTTGCTTCCTGGGGCTTGCCTTCGTGCAGGGTGCGGCTGATAGGGCAAGTTGCGCCGCACGCGACACAACCTTGATCGTTACACTGCACCAGAATATTGTCACGACAAGAACGCCCCACGACCTCGTGCCGCTTGTGCCCGGTCACCCTTTCGGCGCCCTGGTTCCAGAACTGGATCTTTCCGTTTCGGTCGGCCACGGCCACGCCGGTCTGCAGGCTGTCCAGCACGATTCGAAAGATCTCCGGATCTTGAAGTTCCGACATAGAAGCTTTAGAGGTCGTGCTGGAGTGCTCATCGGCAGGAACCGCGCAGTACTTCAGGCTAAGCGGGGGTCATTGACCAACAACAAGGTTCAGCGCAGCATTTTTCCGAATGCCCGAATGGTCGTGTACCTCCGGGGACACTCCATGGATGTCGTCGCCAGCTTGGTTGAAAAGTGTCCATCCGGAAGTAAAGAAAAGCTCACAACTGGCCGACGGAGTGTGTGTGGCCCCTTATAGCGCCAATGCGCCGAGTGGGTGGCGCTGTTTTGGAAGTTGGAGAAATTCTATGTGCCCTCGACCGTCCAATACTTTACCAACAGTTCCACTCCACCCTGCTCAAAAAGAGCCACGAGGACGATCCCGGAATGTAATCCGCTCGCTTGCGCTCTTGGTGCTGACAGGAGCTGCGGTTGCACAGCAAGGGGCGAAAGACTTGAGTGAAGCCAGCTTGGAAGAGTTGAGCAACATCCAGGTATACAGCGCCTCGAAGCACATGCAGAGCGCCAGCGAGGCGCCGGCTTCGGTCACGGTGGTCACTGCAGACGAAATCCAAAAGTATGGCTATCGCAACTTGGCCGACATCCTGCGCAGTGTGCCCGGCTTCTATGTCACCTACGACCGCGATTACACCTTTGTCGGAGTACGCGGCTTTGGACGCTTGGGAGACTGGAATAGCCGGATTCTGGTATTGATCGACGGGCATCGCATCAACAACAACGTTCTCGGGCAGGCACTGTTGGGGAATGAGTTTCTGGTGGATGTGGACATGATCGAACGAGTCGAGATCGTCCGCGGGCCCAGTTCTTGCCTCTATGGCGCGAACGCCTTTTTCGCGGTAATCAACATCATTACCCGTACACCGAAGGAAGTGAAGGACTGGGAACTTTCTTTTCAGACAGGAAGCTTCGGCACCAACGAGGGCAGAGCGACCTACGGCCATCAATTTCACGATCTGGGCGTGCTTCTCTCCGGCACGTTCTATGACAGCCGAGGCCAGACTTTGTTTTTCCCTGAATTCCACACTCCCGCTAACCACAACGGAATTACCAGCGACACGGACCATGAATCCTACAAGCACATTCTGGCTACGCTTACTTACCACGGATTCACGCTGCGGGGGTTGTTCAGCACGCGCGATAAGGTGGTTCCGACAGCATACTTCGGGGCGGTGTTCAACGATCCCAGGGATTTCAATGTTGACAGCCATCAGTTCGTGAATCTCGGATACCAGCACCCAATCGGGAAATGGCAACTGGATGCGCACACGGGATATGACCAGGCTCGGTTGCAAGGCCCGGTCCCCGAGGCGCCCGTAATGCCCGGTGACCCGATTGTGCTAAGCACGTACTCCTTCCGCGGAAATTGGTGGACGGGAGAGATCAAAGTGAGCCGCGATCTTTTTGAAGGGAACCGGCTAACCCTGGGATCGGAGGTTCGAGACAACCTGCGGCAAGACCAGGGCGACGTGCTGAACCCTCCCAATGACTTTACTCGGGAGCCGAACTCTTCCCTGATAACTGCTTTCTATGCCCAGGATGAATTCGCCATCACCCGGCGCTTCACGCTGGATGCCGGAGCTCGTTATGACCACTATTCCACCTTTGGCGGAACTGCCAACCCGCGGCTGGCGCTGATCTACCGTGCGGCCGAGAAGACCACCCTCAAGTTTTTATATGGCAATGCCTTTAGCGCTCCCGACGTTTATCAAAGCTCCCCGGACTTCGGGGTTTTTTACGACGACAATCCCAAACTCCAGCCCGAGCACATCCGGAGTCTGGAGGGAAGAGTGGAACAAGGACTTGGACAATACTTTCAACTGTCTAGCGGTGTATATCACAACCAAATCGACAATCTGATTTCGCTCGTCTCCAATCCCGTTGACCGAAACTTTCAGTATCAAAACGACGGCAGTGCACAGGCCACGGGAATGGATGTAGAGGTCAGCGGACATGCCCCCAACGGTTTGCAGGGCAAGGCCAGCTTCGATTACGTGAATGCGAATAACGACGGTGCCGGGCACCAGGCACTGGATAACTCTCCCGGCCCCATGGCGAAGTTGAATGTGACTGTCCCGCTGATCGGCCAATGGTTGTTTGCAGGAGTCGAGGGGCAATTTTTAGGGCGCCGCCTGACACTCTTGCAGAATTCCTTAAGCAGTTATCAGGTCTTCAACCTGACGTTGCTGGGCCACACCGTCGGAAAACACTTGGATGTGGCGGCCAGCGTATTCAATGTTCTGGACAAGAAATACTTCGATCCCGGCCGCCCCGAGGATCCGGAAGATGCCATTCAGCAGGATGGAAGAAGTCTCCGGATCAAAATTACTGGCCGGTTCTGAAGGAACATGAAGCGCCGCATCATTGGACGCGTCGGTTTCAGCCTTAAGGTACGTAACCGTGCTTCGAGAGCGACATGCAGATGGTAAATGCGACTCCGGTGAAGTTTAAGGGTATGCCGAGTCCAAAACGAGTTCTATGGGTGGTGGGCGTGGTAGTGCTGTTCCTGAACGGCACGCATGCGCAATCCCCGACGGCTGGCGAGTATCAAGTCAAGGCGGCCTTTCTGTTCAACTTCGCGAAGTTTGTGGAATGGCCGTCGAGCAGTTTCGCCAATGCCTCCGCGCCACTTCGGATCTGCGTTTTCGGGCACGATCCCTTCGGAGACGAGTTACACAACATTACCAAGGACAAGACGGTGAACGGACGCAGACTCGAGGTCGATCAAGGGATCGATCTGCAGGTGGCCAGAACTTGCCAGATTCTCTTCATTGCGGCGTCGGAGACGGCACGACTGAAGCAGATTTTTGAAAGCCTGCGAGGGGCTGACGCCTTGACCGTGGGCGATACGAAAAGTTTTGTCGAGCAGGGCGGGATGATTAATTTTGTTCTGGAAAACAGCCGGGTGCAGTTCGAAGTGAACCGCAAGGCGGCAGAGGAAGGCGGGTTGAAAATCAGTTCCAAGCTGTTGGCGGTGGCAAAGCTTGTAGTCGGGTAAGCAGTATACGGGAGTAGCTAATGCGTCATTTTGGGGATTTGTCGATCCGCCACAAGCTGACCGTCCTGTTCATGGCGATCAGCGGCATCACCGCAATGGCGGTCTCCTGCCCCATGGTTGTTTATGACGTGCTGACATTCAGGCACGCGGTGGCTCTTAACCTGGCGGTCCTGGGCGATGTTCTGGCGGGCAATAGCACGGCTGCCCTGACTTTTCGGGATGCAGAAGCAGCACGCGATGTCTTGCGGGCTTTGCGGGCCGAACCTAACGTGACGGCAGCTTGTATCTACACCCCTGACGGCAAAGCCTTCGCCAAATACACGCGAGATGAAGCAGATTCAGGTTTCCTACCGCCAGTCCCGCTGGCGGAAACTACTCAGTTCAAGAATGGTCACCTGATTCAGTTCCGAAAGATCACGCTTGCTGGCGAGAGCATTGGCACGCTGTACCTTGAATCTGATCTAGGAAGACTGCATGCGCGATTGCGAGGGTATGCCATCACCTCCGTATCGACTTTGCTGGTCACATTTTGTATGGCCTTCTTGCTGGCGTCGCGTTTTCAAAAGCCCATTTCCCGGCCGGTTCTTAACCTGGTAGAAACTACGAAAGCTGTTTCTAGCCGTGGCGACTACTCGATCCGGGCTGAAGTCCTCAATCGTGATGAGTTCGGCATGCTGGCAGTCGAGTTCAACGGCATGCTGGAGCAAATCGAATCGCGTGACTTAGAACTGCAGCAACACCGGGAAAACCTGGAGGAGCAAGTTGCCCACCGCACCGCCGAACTGCTTACCACCAACACAGAACTGAAAGCAGCAAAAGAAACGGCCGAAGCCGCCAGCCGTGCGAAAGGCGAGTTTCTCGCCAACATGAGCCACGAGATCCGCACCCCGATCAACGGCATTATGGGCATGACCGAATTGGCCCTGGATACGGAATTGAACTCCGAACAGCGGGGCTACCTGGTCCTGGTAAAGACCTCGGGTGAATCACTGTTGTCGGTGATCAACGACATTCTGGATTTCTCCAAGGTAGAGTCCGGCAAACTTGATTTGGAGATGCTCGAATTCAATCTCTACGACTGCGTCGGCGAGACCATGAAGACACTCGCTCTCCGAGCTCATCAGAAGGGATTGGAACTGGCTTATGACGCGGATGCGGAGGTGCCCTCGCAACTGCGGGGTGATCCCGGACGCCTGCGGCAGATTCTGGTAAACCTGGTTGGCAATGCGATTAAGTTCACTCTGCGGGGAGAAGTGCTAGTCGCAATTGAAACGCGCTCGCAGGACGCCAAGAACGTGGAGCTTCATTTCACTGTGAAGGATACCGGTATCGGAATTCCGGCGGAAAAACAAGGACTGCTGTTCAAAGCTTTTTCGCAGGCGGACAGCAGTACCACTCGGAAGTACGGCGGGACCGGCCTGGGACTGGCAATCTCAGCCCGCCTGGTTCAATTGATGGGTGGAACCACGTGGGTGGAAAGTAGCGAAGGCAGGGGGAGCACGTTTCATTTCACCGCGCGCTTTGCTGCAGTCGAGATAAAGTCCCAACCCGCCTCTCCTGCGCTTAAAGCCGAGTTACAAGGTCTCCCGGTGCTGGTAGTCGACGACAACGAAACCAATCGACGGATTCTGACCGAGATGACTCGCGGATGGGGAATGAGGCCGTGCGCAGCGGAAAGCGGGGCCCTCGCATTGACTGCGTTGGAGACAGCGCAGCAAGAAGGAGATCCTTTCCGGGTGGTTCTGATCGACGGCAACATGCCGGTAATGGACGGGTTCGAGTTAGCTGAAAGGATACAGTCAAGAAACACGAGCGGTCCCATCCGGACTGAAGTCACCGTGCTGATGCTGACCTCCGGCGGACGGCCCGGAGAAGCCAACCGCTGCAAGGAATTGGGAATCTCGGCCTACCTCCTCAAGCCCGTGGCCAAGGCCGATCTGCTGGCGGCCGTTCTGGCAGCGCTAAGCCAGCGGCAGGCGGAAGCGGGTGTCACTTCGGCGCTGGTCACGCGCCACACACTGCGTGAATCGGCCCGCAAACTCAGAATTCTGGTGGCGGAAGATAACGCCGTGAATCAGGCAGTGATCATTCGTGTCTTGCAGAAAATGGGGCACGCTCCTGAGTTGGCGCAAAACGGCAAAGAGGCGCTGGCCCTGGCCTTTAGAGAACCGTTCGATCTTGTTTTCATGGACGTTCAAATGCCGGAGATGGACGGTTTGGCCGCCACTGCTGCCATCCGTCAAAACGAGAAGAATAGCGGACGTCACCTGCCTATCTTTGCGATGACGGCGCATGCCATGAAGGGCGACCGCGAGCGCTGCCTCGAAGCCGGCATGGATGGCTACATTACCAAACCGATCCGCTTCAGCGACATTGAGCAGACCCTGGCAAGTTTTGCGAGCACGCCCGCCACCCCCAACAAGCGGTCGGCGCAGGTAGCGTCATGGAACAAAACCGAAGCCCTCGATCGTATTGGAGGCGATCAGGAACTGCTCCGGGACCTGTGCAAAATTTTTCTGGAAGAATCTCCGAAACTGATGCAGAAATTGCAGGAGGCAGTGGCGGCCGGCGACTCTGACGGGGTCATGCGCGCGGCGCACAGCCTTAAGGGCGAATCCAGCTACCTGGGCGCGGGTAGCACATCGCAAGCTGCCCGGCAACTCGAAGAGATGGGCCGCAGCCAAGATCTTTCCCACGCCGGCAATACGCTTGCGCTATTGGAAAGGGAAGTAGCGAGTCTGCATCTCGACCTGAAAGATTTAGCGAGGGCTCAATATGAATAGACTTCGAGAACAGCTGGCCGAAGAACTGAGCGGTGAAAAGTCAGGTCTCGACGGAGGGGCGCCTCGGCTCAACACTGCGTTGATCGCAGAAGATGATCCCATTTTTCGCCGCATTCTCGAGAGCTGGTTCAAGCGGTGGGACTATCACGTCACAGCAGTGGAAAATGGCCTGGACGCGTGGAATATCCTGCAAAGTGAAGATGCTCCGCAGTTGGCCATTCTCGACTGGATGATGCCGGGGATGGACGGGATCGAACTCTGCCGCAGAATCCGCAGCCGCGACCAAGGTCCGTATCGGTACGTTTTATTGCTGACCGCCAAGGACGACAAACAGGATGTAGTGGCGGGCCTGGAGGCTGGCGCCGATGACTACTTGACCAAGCCGTTCGATGTGGATGAACTGCGCGCCAGGGTGCGTGCCGGAAAACGGATTCTCGATCTGCAAGCGGCCTTGATGCGCGCCCAGAGCGCATTGCAGTTTGAGGCGGCTCATGACCGCCTCACAGCGATTTGGAATCGGGGGGCCATCCTTGATTTGCTGCGAGGAGAGATGGAGCGCAGCCGCCGAGGCCAGGATTCTTTGGGCATCATTATGGCGGACGTCGACTTCTTTAAGAAGATCAACGACAGCCACGGACACCTGGTCGGGGACGCGGTATTGCAAGAGGTGGGCCATCGTTTGGCTTCGGGACTTCGAAGTTACGATTCGGTAGGCCGATATGGAGGCGAAGAGTTTCTGATTATTGTTCCCGGATGTGACCCATTGAACCTTGTCGTCACGGCGGAAAGGCTACGGCACAGGATCGCGGATCAACCTATTGAAACAAGTGCAGGTCCGGTTTCAGTCACTATCAGTCTTGGACTTGCGGCCGCAGAGGCAAATGAATCAGGGCTGGTGAACCGCGAGGCACTGTTACACAACGCGGACGAAGCTCTTTACGCTGCCAAGGCTCGAGGCCGTAATCGGGTGGAAACTGCTACTGCTACACGTTTGCTCGGGCAACAAACCGACGGATCCCCAGAAAAAGGCTGAGCACACCAGCGGCGATATAACGCCGACGGTAACCGCACGCAGGATAGCACCTTGGTGGGCGCATCTAGCCCGGACGTGCCATTCACAGAGACTAAGGGAAGATTTACTTTCCTAGGTGAGCAGTTCTGGGGGAGGGCTGCCCGGGCGTCCAGTGACTCGAAAGAGTCGGACGCCCGTTTTATTTGCCCAGGATTTTGTCGCTATCGGTACGCTCGTTCGATAGACCAGTAACAAGGGAGTGGCCGCCATCCTGCTGAATTGATCAATAGGTTGAGATGGTGAAATTCACCGTGATGCGAGCTTCGGTTTCCACCGGTCGACCGCCCTGGTAATAAGGCTTGAAGTGCCACTGCTTTACGGCTTCGCGGGCAGCCTCAGAGAGAATTGCCGGCCCGCTGACCACCTGTATATCTTGAATGCTGCCAGTCTTACCGATCAAAGCCTCCAGAACGACAGCGCCCTGAACTTTCATCTGTTTCGCAAGCAGCGGATAGCTCGGGTCTACCCGGGAAACCACTTGCGCGGCCCCGGGCGACAATTGGACGTGCGCCCCAGCGTATAGCGCCGAGGAAGCATTGTCCTGACTCGGAGGCGGAGCGGGGGCTTGCTCGGAGGCATCCTCGGTACTGGCTTGCGTGTCTAGTTTCACGGAGCTGTCCCCCGGTCTGACGGCCCGATGTTGATTGCCGGCTACAACCTCGACCTCAAGCGGTGGGAGTACGGCGCGGTTCGTCGCCGTAATGACCGGCGACATGCCACCACCCTGCCGTTCAGTCGTAGTCGCGATTGCCGTGGGTCGCTTTGATTTTGGCCGCGCGTGGACCGGTGGCGGAGCCAAATGTTTTGATGCGGCGTAAGGGGTCGCAGTCTTGGCTGGTGTATTTAAGGGCTTGCTCTGGGGGACACTCTGCTCCGGAGTTTCAGACTCAGCGCTCGGACCAGGCGGGAACCAGAATTGGCGGTCTTTGATAAGAACAGAAATCAGCGCTAGCAGTAAGACGCAGAGGGCCACAAGCATGCGTCGTCGTTGCTGCTGCTCCGAAGCCTCTTGCGGCACGGGGTTGCCAATCTCTGTACCGCTATTCTGCTCCAGCATAGGCATACACGAACTCCCCTGCCCTTGGGGGAACCCGGGACTCGCTGCCTAGTATGCCCTGAATTAGCCAGTAAAGCTAGCGGCGGAGGGCAAGTTTCCTGACTGGGTTTTGCCAATTTGTGACACCGACTGGATGGCCCTAGCAGGCCAAGTGTTCGCGGCTCAACTTCAAACCGTTCAAATTGCCCAGAACGGTGACCGCGATTGATTCGCTCAAGAAGAACTCATTGGCAAGTTCCTTCACTTCTTCCGCGGTTACGCTTTCGATTTTTTCGATCAGTTCGTCCATGCTGTAGAAGCGATCGAAGTACATCTCCTGCCGAGCCAGGCTGGACATGCGAGCGGTCGAGGACTCCAGCGACAACATCAAGCTCCCTTTTAGTTGGTCTTTCGAGCGGCGAAGTTCTTCCTCGGGAACATTCTCTGACTTGAGTTTACGGAACTCGGAAACAATACTCTGCACCACCTTGCCTGCCGATTCCCGCGAGGTTCCGGCATACACCGAAAGACATCCGGTATCGCGGTACGGATTCAAGTCGCTGTAAATCGCATAGGCAAGTCCCTGGCGTTCACGGATGTTCTGAAACAGTCGCGAACTCATGCCGCCGCCCAGCAGCGTATTCAGAATGTAGGACGCATGCCGCCGTTCGTGCGCGATGGGGTGAGAAGGCACGCCCACGCAGATCTGCACCTGCTCCAGCGACTTCTTGTTGCGCATGACGATGCGCGGAACAATCTTTGGCTGGGGACTGTGAAATCCGTTTTTAATCGGTTTCATGTGCTGGAAGTGTTTCGCCACCAACTCCACGAACTGTTCGTGCTTAAGGTTGCCGGCAGCGCAAATAATCAGATTGCCTGGAGTAAATCGCTTATCGTAGAAGTCCAACACCGGATCCCGCTCGAATGTCTTAACACTGTCTTTGGTGCCCAGGATCGGTTTGCCCAGCGCGTGATCCTTCCAGAAATT
>Ga0210396_10004207_pt1 | contig 14134 bp, 12 predicted proteins | sample IncBWH17OmetaG_FD_155466 | JGI IMG/M metagenome (GOLD analysis project Ga0210396, IMG submission 155466) | Forest soil microbial communities from Barre Woods Harvard Forest LTER site, Petersham, Massachusetts, United States - Inc-BW-H-17-O ...
GCATCCGGCGAGCCGCGGCGTCGGGCTGCTCGGCGACAAGGTCTATTTCGCCGCTGCAGACGCGGTGCTTATCGCGCTCGACGCCAAGACCGGCAATGAGGTGTGGAAAGCGCCGGTAGAGGATTACAACAAGGGATATTACATGTCCTTGGCGCCGCTCGTCGCCGACGGCAAGGTCATGGTCGGCGTCTCGGGGGGCGAACTCGGTGTCCGCGGCTTTGTCGCGGCGTTCGACGCCGAGACCGGCAAACCGGCGTGGAAGACTTACACCGTCCCGGGCCCCGGCGAGCCGGGCAGTGAGACCTGGCCGAAAGGCGACGAGTGGAAGACCGGCGGCGGCTCGGTATGGATCAGTGGGACCTACGATCCCGAAACCAACGTCGCCTTCTGGGGCACTGGTAATGGCGGGCCATGGATGGGCGACCAACGACCGGGCGATAATTTATTCACGTCGTCGACGATCGCACTCGATGCCGCAACTGGCAAGATCAAGGCCTACTACCAGTACCATCCGAACGATTCGTGGGATTGGGACGAGGTCAACCCGCCGATCCTCGTCGATTACCAGCACGACGGCAGGACCGTAAAAGGTCTCGTATACGTCGCCCGCGACGGCTATCTATGGATGCTCGAGCGCACCGCCGACGAGATCAAGTTCATCGACGGCAAACCGTTCGTGAAGCAGAACGTGTTCAAGAGCCTCGATCCCAAGACCGGGCGACCGGACGTCGATCCCGGCCACAAGCCCGAGACTGGAAAGAAAGCCGAATTTTGCCCGTCGCTGTGGGGTGGCAAGGACTGGCCGCCGGCGGCCTACAGTCCGAAGACACACGTCCTCTACATCCCCGCCAACGACAATTTGTGCGGCACGATGACCGGCGAACCAGCCACGTACACGCCTGGACAGCGTTATGTCGGCGCGACCTCGACGATGTATATCGCACCAGGGGCCGATCACATTGGTGAATTGCAGGCCTGGAACCTCGACACCGGTCAAAAGGTGTGGAGTCATCCCTTCTCTACTTCGCAGCTCTGGGGACCGGTGCTGGCGACCGGCGACGGCGTTCTGTTCGCGGGTGGCACGAACGATCGCTACTTCCGCGCCTTCGACGCCTCGAACGGCAAGACCCTGTGGGAATTCCGCACCGGGTCGGGGGTCAATGGCGTGCCGGTCTCCTTCCAAATAGACGGCAAACAATACATCGCCGTCCAGTCGGGCTGGGGGGTCGACGCCGCACGCATGCAAGCCCGCCTCAACCTGGCGCGGCCGTGGGAGTACCCGGATGTGCCGCAAGGCGGTGCGGTCTGGGTGTTCGCCGTCGATTAGCCCCCGTAACCGCTGAAGGGCGGCAGATCCTATCCGGCGGCCCGTTGCGGTGCATGCGTGAAGGCCTGCGCAATCGCCTCGAAGGCAGGCTTGGGTTTCAAATCGACATCAAAAGGCAGCGGCCGCGACAGCATGCCATCGGCACGCCATTTCGATTCATTGGTCTCTTTCCGAACGATCCAGCTGTGCCGATCCGACAATCCCCAGGTCACCACCACTTTAACCGCCGGTTCGTCGAGCGCAGCGTCGAGGAAGCGGCTGTAGGTATCGGATACTAGCCGGTCGCGAACGGCTTCGTCTGCCGGCGCTCTTTCATCGGTGACGTCGAGTTCGGTGATCTGAATCGTCAGGCCGAGATCCGCCAGCTCGGCGAGAAACCGGCGCAGCCGAGCTGCGGAAAAGGGCGGTCCACCGGCGCAGGAAAGGTGCGCTTGGACGCCGACGGCGTCGACCGGTGTCCCGGATCGCCGCATCCGCTCGAGCAGGTTGAGCAGCGTCGTGCGGCGCACTTCCTGTTCCGGTGTATCGAGCTCGACATCGTATTCGTTGACGACGAGGCGCGCCGCGGGATCAGTCTCCCGCGCCGTCCGATAGGCGAGGTCGAGATAGTCCGGCCCGAACATCTCGAGGAAAACCCCCGTACGCAGACCGTCCGGCCTTCCGTCCTTGGGCTCAATCGGTTCGTTGACGACATCCCAACTATGCACTTTTCCGCGGTAGCGGCCGGCCAGCCCGCGTATGCGCTCGACGATTGCGCGCTCGATCTCCTGGCGGTTGTCCAGATCGAAGAACCAGCTCGGGGTTCGGTTGTACCAGAGCAGATTGTGACCGCGCAGCGCGAGGTCGTTTTCGAGCGCGAAGGCGGCGACCGTATCGGCAGGACCGTAATCGTCATCGCCGCGTGCGCCGCGGTTCATGACCTGCCATTTCATGTCGTTCTCGGCAACGACCAGCCCCGTTTGCTGCAACACGAGATCGACAAAGCGTGAGTCTCCGGAAATCTGTCTGGCTGAAATCGTGGTCCCGTAGAGCAGCCCCTTGTCCGACGCCAGCTTGCGGAGTGCCAAGGTCTCTTCAGCATGGCTGGACAACGGCACGGCCGACATGACGCCACCCCCGAGCGCCGCAAGGACCCCGGCAATAAAATACCGCCGACTTGAATGATCAAATTTACAGCGATTCATGAGTTGCTTGAAATTGAATCGAGCCGATTGTTCGGGTGCTTCGGCCGCCGGCAGGATCTACTGCCCTTCGGCCCGATATTGCCATTGCGATCGGCTGCTTTCGAGATGATTCGGCGCCCGGCCTGCGCTACGGCGACGCACGGCTCGTCCTTTAGACCGGTGGCGAGTGGGTATCCGAAGCAAGGTCGCCCGGGCTCGCCGGATCGGTCGTCGCTCCCGCCGGTGCCGGCTCCGCCGAAAGAACCCTCGACGGCGGCAGGATCACCGTTGCCGTCGTGCCGCGCCCCATCTCGCTCTTTAGCGTCAGCGAGCCGCCGTGGAGCTCGGCCAGCTTTCGAGCGAGCGGCAGTCCCAGACCGCAGCCTTCCTTTCGACGAACAAGGCCCTCGTCGACCTGGCCAAACCGTTCGAGGGCTGTTTCGACCTCGGCCTCTGTCATTCCACGGCCATTGTCCCGCACGACCAACGCGGCCCCGCCCTCTTCTGTGCGCCGCACGAGAACGTTGATCGCCCCGCCAAGCTCGGTGAATTTGATGGCGTTCGACAGCAGGTTGAGCAGGATCTCTGTCAAACGCGTCCGGTCGGCCGTCAGCGGGGGCATGTCTCTTTCAATATCGACGGCCAATTTCAGCAAGCCGGCGGCAGCACGATCCTTGACGAGGGCCACGGCGCGGGCGATCAGACTGCCGGGCTCGAGCACTTCTTCGTGCAGATCCAGCTTGCCAGCGTCGATCCGTGCCAGATCGAAAATATCGTCGATCAGGTGCAGAAGATGCTCGCCGCTCTGGCGGATGAGACCGACATATTCGCCTTGCCGCGACTGGAGCGGTCCCGCAATCCCGTTCTCCAGCACCTCGGATAAGCCGAGGATCGCATTGAGCGGTGCGCGCAGTTCATGGCTCATATTGGCGAGGACCTGCGATTTAGCGATGTTGGCGGCTTCAGCGGCGACTTTTGCGTCGTGCGCGGCTCGTTCGGCCAAAACCTTCTCGGTGATGTCGCGAGCTGTTCCTCGATAGCCGAGAAACCGCCGCACCTCATCAAAGAACGGGTTGCCGCTGACGGAAATCGCGCGTTCCGGATCGTCGCCGATCTTGCGTTTATAGACGAAGTCACGGAAGGGCTCGTGGCGGTTCAGAACCGCCAGATGTTCCTGCCATTTGGCCGGTTCGATGACGAGATCGGTCGCCAGGTCGGTGCGGGTCCGGCCGATCCGCGTCTGGGCGTCCTGGCCAAACGCGCGTTGGTGATCGGAAAGATAAGTGAACCGATGCCTCTCATCGGTCTCCCAGAACCAATCGGATGAGGTCAGAGCGAAATCGCGACATCTGGCTTCGCTTTTGCGCAAAGTCGCCGTGGAGCGCTCGAGCGAGCGGGAGCGCGCCCCCAATACCCGAAGCAGCAGTGCGAAACCGATCGCCGTGCAAACGATGCCGGGGGCAATGAGCAGCGATTGGCGCCCCCAGTTCGCGACCACTGCGTCTTCCGCTGCCGAGACTGTAGCGACAAGGGAGAAATCGCGCAGCGGATGGGACGAGACGATGTGCCCCAGTCCATCGACGTAGCCGGGCCCTTCTTCGCGGCGATCCCAGACGGCTAAGCCGGCCGTAGTGACGATGACGACGAGCAGACCAATCCCGGCAAACGACAGATGTCGGCTGGCGCCAAAACGTCCCCTCTGGAGGCGATTGTGTTTCACCACGTTTTGACGCTAGCAAAAGACGCTTAGTAACAAATGAAGGGAAGTTTATGGACGTCAACGTGATCTCCCCGGATCTGCTTCCCTGTTCGATTGAACGTGTTCGATGTTCGCCTTGGCAGCCATGTCCGCTTGGCTGCCGGGGGCCAATTGGCCGACACGTTCCCAATCCTGGCGGGCTCCCTCGTTGTCGCCCTTCAGGCTTCGGATGTTGCCGCGTTCCAGGAGCGCCGGCGCGGAATTCGGCCCCCGCGCAATTGCCTTCTCGACATCGGCGAGCGCGGGGTCGAGCCGATCCAAGGCGCGGTTTGCCGAGGCGCGGTAGATCAGCGCGTCGACGCGCGACGGGTCAGCCTTCAAGACATGGTCGAGATCGGCTATCGCTTTGTCGTAGTACCCCGCCGATGCGGCTGCTTGCGCCCTGTCGATCAACAGGTCGAGGTCGTTCGGCTCCAAGGCAACCGCCGCCCCGGCCGCCGCATAAGCCCGCACCGGATCGCCGGCCAAGCCCCATGCCTGACCGGCCTGATCGAGCACCTCGGCGCGCAACCCGGCCGACGCCGTTATCGCTTGCGCCAGCGCTTCGAGGCGAAGCGCTGCCTCCTTATACTGCTTCAGGCCGATCAGCGCGACGGCGGCGCAATGATCAGCCGGATGCGCGCCGCCGCGCTCGTGCCAGCTCTGCGCCAAGCTGCGGGCCTCCCCCGGGTTTTGCCGGGCCAGCTTCATGCAGCGCTCATAGGTCGCCGCCTCGGCCGCCGCGTCGCGCGGCGCAAGAGATTGGGCGGGCGCCTCGGCGGCGGAGGCTTTCCCGCACGCCACGATCAAGAAGCCGCACAAAATGAGGTCTGTAAGGCGGTGCCTGGTCGCCTTGTGGCTAGGTGGCGTGCTGATAATCGCTGCCCCTAGGAAAAGAAGAGGATCGCACCGCTCGCTTCACGTGCCGGCACGACAAGGCAGCCGTCCGGCAGCTCTTCAAACGAGACCTGCCGCCGGGTCAGGTAATCGGCCGTATCTTCCCGCCGTGCGACTCCAAATTCGACCGAGACGATCCCGGGCAGCGGGAAATCCGACGCGACATCGAGTGCGGGATACATGGTCGAGAAGTCGTCCGGCGTGCTGAACACGACCCGGTGCGGCCCGGCATGAACGCTGGCGACCGCATCGGTGGTGGTCACCTGCTGTATGCCGAACAACCGATCATAAGACTCCAGCAGCGCAGCCGTACTCTCGACCAGCACGTGGATGCCCCTCAGAGCGAGTGCGCCATTCGGATGAAGCAACCATTCGGGACGCCGCATCAGCTCCGGCGTCAGATGGGTGCAGATAAAACAGTCGAGCCCGGGGGTCTCATCCGCCGGCAGGGACATCAAGCTGAAGCGCGGCACGACGGTGCCCTCCGGCAGCTCTAGCTGGCGGCTGAGCGGCCGCGGTTCGGAGGGGTGAAGCTCGAGGCCGAGCAGCGCCGGGCGCACATCTTCGGGGGCGCCGGCTGGCGCAAACGCCGCCGCCATCAAACCCTCGCGTTGCGCCAAAAAGGTGTCGAGCCGCTGAACAAAATCGTTCGGATCGACGATGCCGAGGAGTTCGACATAATCGGACGCAAACATGATGCAGTAATTCGCGGTTCCTTGTCCGATATGCCGGCCGCGGGGCGACAAGGTAAATCCGAGCCGGCTCCACCCCAGCCGCGCCCGTTCGAGGTCGCGGACCCCGACGATGACGTGGTCGATTCCCGCGATAACGTTGTCCATGGTCGCCTCTGGGGTGCGCTCACCGGTAAGCTTAACCGCTCCGTGCCTCGCGGGCCAGGGGACCGATAGGGGGAGAGATCGATGCGTTTCGGCGCCCTGCAACAGCTGTTCCGCCACGAGGCGGCGAGCGGGATCGTATTGATGCTGGCTTCGGCACTCGCGCTCGTGCTCGCCAATTCGCCGATGGCCGGGTTTTACGACCTGCTGCTGAGCCTGCGCGGCTCGGTGCGCATCGGCAGTTTTGGCATCGAGAAGCCGCTGCTGCTGTGGGTCAATGACGGGCTGATGGCAATCTTTTTTCTGCTGGTTGGGCTGGAGATCAAACGCGAGGTCCTGGCCGGCCAGCTTTCGGACCGCGGCCGGGCGATCCTGCCCGCCGCGGCGGCGATCGGCGGCATGGTCGTGCCGGCACTGATTTATCTTGGCATAACCTGGCACGCCCCCGGTGCCCCAGCGGGCGCTGCATCGGGCTGGGCGATCCCGGCGGCGACCGATATCGCGTTCTCGCTCGGCGTCATGGCGCTGCTCGGCAGCCGAGTCCCGAACTCGCTCAAGCTCTTCCTGACCGCGCTCGCGATCATCGATGATCTGGGGGCCATCGTCGTGATCGCCATTTTCTATACCGAGGAGCTCTCTTGGGTGTCGCTAGCGGTCGCCGCGGCGGCACTGGCCGTCCTCGTCGTGCTGAACCTCGCCGGGGTTCGGCGGATCGTCTGGTACGTCCTCGTCGGCCTGGTGCTGTGGGTGTTCGTGCTGAAGTCCGGCGTGCACGCGACCTTGGCCGGCGTCGCGTTGGCCCTGGCAATCCCGTTCGAGGCCCGGCCGGGCGACGAGTCCCCGCTGATCCGCGTGGAACCTGAGCTGGCGCCCTGGGTTGCGTTCGGTATCCTGCCGGTGTTCGGGTTCGCCAATGCGGGGCTGTCCTTCGCCGGCTTGTCGTTTTCCTCCATTCTGGAGCCGGTGCCGCTCGCCATCGCCGCCGGCCTGTTTTTCGGCAAGCAGATCGGCGTCTTTGCCACCGTCGCGCTGGTGATCCGCGCCGGCTGGGCCGAACTGCCCGCGAATGCCGGCTGGGTGACGCTCTGGGGCACGAGCATCCTCACCGGTATCGGTTTCACGATGAGCCTTTTCATCGGCACGCTCGCCTTCGGAGAATCTGATACCGAAGCCGTCATGCGCCTAGGCGTCCTCGTCGGCTCCGCCCTCTCGGCGATCGCCGGGGCGGCAGTGCTCGGACTGCCGCCGGGACCGTGGCGGCAGAGAAGATAATGCGCCCGCATTGGCTGCCTGCCCGCTTCGTATTTGCGGCGGCGAGCGTCGGGGATCACGCGGACACCAACATCCCATGGCGGTTCTGGCTGTTTTTACAGCGAGACAACAGCCAATTGGTAATTATTGTCCAATAAGCAATACATGAACTTTTGCTTGCCTATGATCCCGACACTGGAAAACCCGGCGAAGCGCCGGGCACGACGAGTTTAGACCGCGTCGCATACCGCAGAGACCGTTTTTCGTGGTGCTCAAAAACTTTCCCCCGACAACCGTGCGAATAACGAAAACGTGTGATACTAGCATATTTATGCTAAAATATCAATATCAATCAGTCTGAATAACCCGATGCAAGCGCGAAATCGAACATGACTTTGGGCGAGCGCCCCCGGTGGCTCACCCGTTCAGGAACATCCGCGCATGCTCCAGAAAGCCCCCCGCGTGCTGTGACTGCGCCCCGTGGCTGGCGTCTGGATACATCACGAGCTGGGCGTCGGGCAGGTGCTGCGCCAGGATGAAGGCGTTGATGGGCGTGACGACGACGTCCTTGTTCCCATGCACGACCAAAGTGGGCTGGCGGATCCTGTCCAGCATCGCGTACCGGTCCGTCGAGGGGATGACGCCCCACTCGCGGATCGCCTCCAGCTGGGCGCCTGCCGCCTTCTTGGAGATCGGCGCGTCGCGGTCCGCGGCGCGAAGTTTCAGCCGTTCAATATACGCTCGCCCCGCGGCCTGGCTGGCCTCGCTGGGTGTGAAGAACGCCCCCATGAGCAGGGCGACCGGATCGTCCAGCTCGTCGGCCGAAAGTTCGGTGAAGGTCATGCCTTCTCCGCCCCGCGGTCCCGTGCCCAGCAGGATCATCCGCCGGATCATGTCCGGATGATCCTGCGCCAATTGCTGGGCGATCATGCCGCCGAGCGAGAAGCCCACGACGTCAAAGCTCATAAGATCGAGCGCCCGGCAGAAGTCGACACAGTCCTTAGTCATCGCCGCGACCGTCGGCGGCGTGTCGCCCGTCGAGCTGCCGACGCCGGCGTTGTCGAACAGGATGACCTCACGCTCGCGCGCCAACCCGTTCGTCACCAGGGGGTCCCAGTCGTCCAGGGTCGCGGCGAAGTAATTGAGCAACAGCAGAGGGAGGTCTCCAGGCCTGCCGAAGCGCCGATAGGCGAACCGGACGCCTCCGACCTGAACGAATTTGGTGGGAGCCGTTTCATGCGTAGCATTGTACATAGGGATATTCCTTAAAGCGGGTTCTATTCTCCGGCGCGCGGCAAGATCACTCCGGGAACTTGTCGCCGAACATCGGCAGGCCGCTCCGCGACTGCTCGCGCGTGGCCTCGTCCTGGATCACGTCCCAGTGCTCGGCCAGTTGGCCGTTCTCGAGGCGGACGATATCCAACACGATCCAGTTCGCCGGCCGGCCTAAGCCGCTAAACCGGCCGTGGAGGAGCACGTAGTCGCCATTGGCAACGGTAAGCCTGTTCTCGTAGTGCAAAGCTTCAGGGGCCCCTTTGATCAAAGCGAAAAGTCCCTCGCGTCCGGGCGGAATGTGCGCACTGTGCTGAATGTAGTTCGGAGACCAGAAACGCTCCGCGGCGGCGTAGTCCCGCTTGTTGAAAAGGGTTTCGAAGGCGTTCAGGACGATCTGCACGTTGTCGGCCATGGCCGTGCTTCCTCGATCAGCTTGATGATTGACGATGCTGGAAGAGAACTCTCGACGGCCTCAGCTCCGGTAGTCCGGGGGGACCGAGAAGATCACTTTCTCTGGATCGTGCAGGTCCTTGACGCCGCCGGGCAGTAGGGCCTGGGCCGCGGCGACCACGTTCAGAGACTCCCGCAGCAGCTTGATCTGGCCGTTCTCGGCCACGAGACGGGCAGTAAACAGGTGATGGACGGTGCGCCCGGTCGCCGCCGCCGTCGGGTGGGCCATGTATTCGGCGAACACCTGCTCCGGGGTGTCGATCAGGACGTGGGCGTCCTCGGGCTTGAAGGCGAAGTCCAGATAGAGCCCGGCGAGAGAGCCTTGGAGTTCGCTGATCGCCTGGCGACCCCGGTGGCGCCAAGGGATGCCCACCGAATGGAGGAACGGCAGTTCGACCGCCCCGTCCTCGTCGAACAGGGCGGCGACGTCTTGGCCGCGCGTGACGGCGGCGAGGAATTCGAGCAGCAGGGTCTTGGCGTCTTTCATTGTGATGGCCTTTCGGAACCGGGCGTCACGGCAGCAGCACTGCCGACGCGCCATGACATAATTCGTTCCGCGATTGAGGTTTACTGGGCGAGAATGGAAACGATCATTCCGGAAGACGGAACGATCGTTTCCGAGGCCCCTGATGGAACGACCCTAAATGGATCGATTGGAATCAATGTCGATCGTGCTGGCCGTGGCCGAGGCGGGCAGCCTCGCCGCGGCTGTCCGGCGACTGAACACCCCGCCAGCGACGGCGAGCCGCAAAATAACCGAGCTTGAAGAACATCTTCGCACCAAGCTCTTCGATCGATCGGCGCGACGGCTGGTGCTGACCGATGCCGGCTCGTCCTATGTCGCCGGGCTCAAGCGGATCCTTGCGGACATCTCCGAGATCGAACGTGCCGCCTCCGGCGAATACACGGCGCCGACAGGCGAATTGGTTGTGACCGCCCCGGTCGGGCTTGGACGCATCCATCTCGTGCCAATCGTGGCCGAGTTCCTCAGCGCCCATCCCGACATCACCGTGCGCCTCGTCCTGGGCGACCGCATCCTCAACCTGCCTGAAGAACATGTCGATGTGGCGCTGCGCCTCGGCGTGCTCCCCGATAGTCGGCTCATGGCGCTCCGGCTTGGCAGCACCTCTCGGGTCGTGTGCGCCAGCCCAGCCTATCTGGCCTTACATGGAACGCCGGGCGCGCCCGAGGACGTTGCTGGTCACGACTGCATTCTTTGCGAGAGTTTTCAGGCGCCTGAGGTATGGACCTTCGCGCACGGACAGGCCGACATGACGATCGCGATCCGTCCTCGCCTTGTCGTCTCGAACGAAGAGGCGGCGTGTGACGCGGCCCGGGCCGGCATCGGCCTCACGCGCGCGTTCTCGTATCACGTCGCGTCTTCCATCGAGGCAGGAACGCTGACCACGGTGCTCGACGAGTACCGGCCAGCACCCCTGCCGGTGAGCTTCGTTTATCCAGCCGGCCGGTTCTTGCCGATCAAGCTCCGCGCCTTCCTCGATTTTGCATCGCCTCGCCTCAAGGCTCGTCTGTCGAGGTGACGGGCGAAAGAAGACCGGGCCAGACCCGAGGACGAGCGTTCAAACCGAGTCCCTGGACCAACGTTTGACATGAAGAGGACTTTGGAGGCTTGGCCCACCTTTTGGGCCAGACGGGCGTCGAACCACGGTCGCAAGCTGATCCGACCCGCCTAGCGACACGGCCGGAATGACCGCTTCCGGCGCCAGGATTGGCAGGGCGCGTTTGTCGTCACACATATCGGCCGCGCCCGGCTGATAGTGCAGGGTGATCAATAGACAACCGGTTTACTCACCACAGCCGCCCCATGAGCGAACATCCTCCACCGCAAGAAGCGCATTGGCCCGAGGACGTGATCTTCACGCTCGGGCATTCGACCTTGCCGATCGAGGCCTTTCTGGCGCTGCTGCAAGCCTATGGCATCGAACGGCTCGTCGACATCCGTACGATCCCGCGGTCGCGCCATAATCCGCAATTCAACGACACCGATTTGGCCAGCAGCCTGAAAGCCCGGCATCTCCAATATGTGCATCTGAAGGCGCTGGGCGGCCTGCGGCGTCCCCGCAAGGATTCCCCGAATACCGGCTGGCGAAACGGAGGTTTTCGGGGCTTTGCCGATTATATGCAGACCGAGGAATTTCGCGACGCGCTCGTTGCGCTCATTCGCACGAGCCGCGAAAACCGCGTCGCGATCATGTGCGCCGAGGCGGTGCCATGGCGCTGCCACCGTTCATTGGTGGCCGACGCGCTCATGGTGCGCGGCGTACCGGTCGTCGAGATTTTATCAGGGAGCAGCTACCGGATGCATGAGCTCACGCCATTCGCGCAGGTGGAGGGCGTGCGAATTACTTATCCCTCCGACCGAGCTACGTTGCTCTAAGGACCGCTACTCTCCTGAAACCCGCCGCGCTCGCTCGATGAACAGAGCGAGGAGGCCGTCGTGGGAGGCGGGGCAGATGCCGCGCTCGGTGATGAGCGCGGTGACGAGCCGGGCCGGGGTCACGTCGAAGGCGTAATTGGCGGCGGGGCTGTCGACGGGCGTCAGGCGGACGGCGACGCGCCGGCCCTCCTCGGTCCAGCCTTCGATGTGGGTGACCTCGCGCGGGTCGCGGCGCTCGATCGGGATTGCCGAGCCGCTCTCGATCTGCCAGTCGATCGTCGGCGAGGGCAGTGCGACATAAAACGGGATGTCGTTGTCGCGCGCGGCAAGCGCCTTGAGATACGTGCCGATCTTGTTCGCGACGTCGCCGCCGGCCGTCGTGCGATCGGTGCCGACGATGCAGAGGTCGACGAGGCCCTCGCGCATCAGGTGACCGCCGGCGTTGTCGACGATGACCGTGTGCGGAACGCCGTGCTCGCCGAGCTCCCAGGCGGTCAGGCCGGCGCCCTGATTGCGCGGCCGGGTCTCGTCGACCCAGACATGGATCGGGACGCCCTCATTGTGGGCGCGGTAGACCGGGGCGAGCGCGGTGCCCCAGTCGACGGTGGCGAGCCACCCGGCATTGCAGTGTGTCAGCACCTCGACGCGGTCGGTTTCGCGCTTGCGCTGCCAAGCCTCGGCGATCAGACCGGAGCCGTGCTCTCCGATCGCGCGATTGATCGCGACGTCGGCATCGGCAATCTCGCCGGCCCGCGCCATCGCCGCGGCAAATCGGCGGTTTTCCGGCACCTCGGACAACGCTTGCTTCATCTCGGCGAGGGCCCAGCGCAGATTGACCGCGGTCGGGCGCGTCGCGGCGAGCTTTGCTATTGCCGCCTCGAGCCCGCGATCCGACGGGTCCTCGGCGGCCGCGAGTGCCATGCCGTAGGCTGCGGCAGCGCCGATCAGCGGGGCGCCGCGAACCTGCATCGTGGCGATGGCCCGCGCCGCGTCGTCGAGCGTCTGCAGCCCGACAATCACCAGCTCGTGCGGCAATCGCGTCTGATCGATAATCTCGACCGTGCGCCCGTCGGCAGCGGGCCAGATCGTGCGCATGGCCCGGCCGCGGACGTTCACGGCGCCTGCTCCCGCAGCACGCGCCCGGCGACCGCGTCGAGGCGCGCGAGCATCTCGGGGTCACGTCGCTCGGGCGCGGTGATCAGCGAGGGATCGAGAGCCCGCTGGCACCCCTGCCGGCACGGGCCGGCATGCGCCGACAGCGCGGGCACCAAATACCTGACGAGCGCTTTCGCCCGTTCCGCATTGGCGTGCAATACCCCGACGATCATATCGACCGTGACGGCGTCATGGCCGGGATGCCAGCAATCATAGTCGGTGACCATCGCAACGGTCGCGTAGCAGATCTCCGCCTCGCGGGCGAGCTTCGCCTCGGGCATGTTGGTCATGCCGATCACGCCGCAGTTCCACGACCGATAGAGCTCGCTTTCGGCAAGGCTCGAGAATTGTGGTCCTTCCATGACCATGTAGGTGCCGCCGCGCTTCAACGCCATGCCCGCTTCGGGCCCCGCTGCGGCCAGCGCGTCGCCGATCCGGCCGCAGACCGGGTGCGCCATCGAGACGTGCGCGACGCAGCCCTTGCCGAAAAAGCTCTTCGCCCGCGCAAAGGTCCGGTCGATGAACTGGTCGATCACGACAAAGTCGCCGGGTCTTAGATCTTCGCGCAGACTGCCGACGGCCGACAAGGAGACGATGTCGGTGACCCCGCAGCGCTTCAGCGCATCGACATTCGCCCGATAATTGATCTCCGACGGCGGCAGCACGTGGCCGCGGCCGTGGCGGGGAACAAACACGACCCGCTGGCCGTCCAGCGTTCCGAAGCAGAATTCGTCCGATGTCGCGCCGAATGGGCTTTCAATCCACCGCCATTCGACATCCGCAAGCCCGTCGATCTGATAAAGCCCACTGCCCCCGATAATGGCGATAACGGGCTCGGTCATCCAACTGACCTAATGCGCGGTGGCCCAGATCTTGCGCTTAGCGGCGTAAAAGATGCCCGCCATGATGATCAGAAACAGCATGACCTTGAACCCGGTGCGGTGGCGAGGCTCCAGATTGGGCTCCGCCGCCCAGGTCAGGAAGGTCACCACGTCATGCGCCATCTGCGGCACCGTAGCGGAAGTGCCGTCGGCAAAAGTCACGGCGTTGTCGCTGAGCGGGGGCGGCATCGCGATCTGGTGACCGGGGAAGTATTCGTTGTAGTACATCCCGGTGAGCAGATTGAATCCAGGCGGCGGGTCCTTGTAGCCGGTCAGGATGCCAAAAACGTAATTGGGCCCACCCTCGCGCGCCTTGACAATCATCGACAGATCCGGCGGTAGCCCGCCGTTATTGGCGGCGCGGGCCGCCTGGTCGTTGGGGAACGGGCCGGGGATCGGGTCGGAGGGCCGGCCCGGGCGCTGGAACATCTGGCCCTCGTCGTTCGGCTGCTCGTTGGTGACTTGATAGGTCGAGGCGATCGCCTTCACCTCGTCCTCGGTGTAGCCGATATCTGTCAGGTCACGGAAATAAAGATGCTTGACCGGGTGGCAGGCGGAGCAGACCTCCTTGTAGACCTGAAAGCCGCGCTGCTCCGCCGCCCGGTCATAGGTGCCGAAGATCCCGTCAAACGACCATTGCTGGTGCGGCAGTGAAGGAGGCTCTTGGGCATTCGCGCAAAGGGATGTCAGCGCCGAGACCAGCAGCACCAGCGCGGCAAGGATGGGCTTCGGCATCTCAGGATTTCGCCAGCGGCGCGCCGGC
>Ga0210396_10004208_pt1 | contig 14133 bp, 8 predicted proteins | sample IncBWH17OmetaG_FD_155466 | JGI IMG/M metagenome (GOLD analysis project Ga0210396, IMG submission 155466) | Forest soil microbial communities from Barre Woods Harvard Forest LTER site, Petersham, Massachusetts, United States - Inc-BW-H-17-O ...
TGCGATGGCGTTCGGCTTTTCGCCGGCGGGGAGCATGGTGAAGAGCGATCCGATGACTACCGCCCCGTTCGCCGCGTAGGTCTGGGTTCGTACGACCGAGACGTCGCCTGAGCGTGCGTCGACAGCGAGCAATAGAAATCCATCGGTCGAAAACGCCAGCGCATCGGGACCGCCGCCTACATGGACGGTATTGATGAGCTTTCCGTCGTCGATCGAATAGACCCCGATTGAGTCAGCATTGAAGTTGCTGATCCAGAGAAACGCATTGTCGGCGGTCACGATGCCGCAGGAGGGATGGGCGCCGACGAGGTAAGCGCCGCCGACTTCGTTGGTTCCGCTGGCGATCTCGGAAATCGAGTCGCTTTCGAAATTGGAGACGAAGATTTCCCCGCCATCGGGCTTTAGCGCCAGGTGCACGGGGGTTTTGCCGACGTCGAGGAAGGTCAGCAATCTATCAGTGTGCTCGCTGTCGTTCGGGCTGGCGGGACGAGCGAGTCCGATTGCCATCACCTGGTGTCCTCCGGAGCAGGCGACGAAGGCCTTTGATGAATCCGGCAGGATCACCGCGTCGGTCGCCTGAGGGCAGCCTGCAAATACCGCGCGCACTTTGAACTTGTCCGGGTCGGCTACCGACACGCTGCCACTCACCCGGTTGGTGACGACCAGACTCTTGCCGTCGGGCGAGACCTTCGCCAGCCCCGGAGCCTCACCTACACCGATCGCGCCGATCTCGCGGCGCTTTTCGAGATCGATGACCGAGACGTTGTTCGAGTCGGCATTGGCGACGTAGGCGCGGCGGCCGCTGCTATCCACATCAATGAAATACGGCTTGCGGTGCACGGCAATGGTTGCCGCGACGCGATTTTTCTCGGCATCGATTACGCTGATGGTGCCGCTTGCCGAGTTCACTGCGTACACTTCGTTTCGTGCGGGGTTCGCCGTAATGCCGGTCGGGGCCGCGCCGACCTGCAGTATCCGCTCCTGGCGCAGGTTCACCAGGTCGAGCACGGTCACGGTGTTGCTGCCGCCATTTGTGACGTAGGCGAATTCGCGATAGTCGGCGGGATATTCGGGAAAGCCCCTGCGGCGGCAGCTGGTGAGGCCGAACGCGGCGAGACCCAGCGCAATGCAGACAAGAAAAAGGCGGCGTAATTGCAGCCGCCCCCCGTTCTCTATGCTCAGACCGTTCTTCACAGCCAGGTTAGCGGACGACAGACGTGGCTCCGGCGGTCTCCGTCATCTTGACCCCGCGGGGAACGTTGCGGCGCAGCACCGCTGCGATCTGGCTGGCCTCGTCCATCAATTGCACGAACTGATCGGGATAGATCGACTGCGCGCCGTCGGAGAGAGCCTTGTCGGGCTGGTGATGCACTTCGACGAGGATTCCATCGGCACCGACGGCGACCGCCGCGCGCGCCAGCGGCAGAACTTTGTTCCGCTTGCCGGTTCCGTGGCTGGGATCGACAAGAATCGGCAGGTGGCTGAGGCGCTGGACAGCGGGCACAATGCTGAGGTCGAGGGTGTTCCGGGTGTGGTCGGCAAACGTCCGCACGCCCCGCTCGCAGAGGATGACCTGGTAGTTGCCCTCGCTCATCACGTACTCGGCTGCCATCAGAAACTCTTCCAGCGTAGCGGACATGCCGCGCTTGAGCAGCACCGGTTTGCGCTTGCGTCCAGCGGCACGGAGCAGGGAATAGTTCTGCATGTTGCGCGCGCCAATCTGGATGACGTCGGCGTATTTGTCTACAAGTTCCAGCGCCTCGTTGTCGATGGCCTCGGTTACGATACGCAAGCCAAAGCGCTCGCGGATCTCCGCCATGATCTTCAAGGCGTCTTCACCCAGTCCTTGAAAGGCGTAGGGGGAAGTTCTTGGTTTATAAGCGCCTCCTCGGAAGAACTGTGCTCCTGCAGCAGCGACCTGCTCGGCCACGGCAAAGGCCTGCTCTCGCGTCTCGATAGAGCAAGGTCCTGCGATCATCGCCAAGTCGCGGCCGCCGATGGTGGCGTTGGTTCCGGGAAAGCGGATAACGGTGTCATCTTCCTTCACGTCGCGACTGACGAGTTTGTAGGGCTTTGAAACGGGAATGACTTCCGCGACGCCGGACAATTCTTCGAGAGTGCCCGATTCGACCTGTCCCTGGTTGCCGGTGATACCAATCGCTGTGCGCGTGGCGCCGGGCATGGGATGGGCGCGAAATCCCAACTGTTCAATGTGTGCGCAGACGTTGTGAATCTCTTCCTGCGTTGCCTGCGCCTTCATTACTACGAGCATGACCTGCCTGACCTTTCGTTGCCGCCGTAAATTCAAGTGTAGCGGTTGGTTGCGGGGCCCGGCAATTTAGATGTCGTCATATTGTCATTTCGGGCTCGCGCCTATTTCGAGCCTTCCTGCTTCTTTAACTCGGCGAGAAATGCCTGCTCGCGGTCGGCTACATAAGCCTTGTATCCCCCGGGATCGATAAACGGATTCTCGCCGCCGTCTTTCAATCGCGCGTACTTCGCCTGCATGTCGTAATAGCCGCCATGGGCGCCAAGGAAGACGTCGCAGGGTAGAGCCTTGAGCACGCGAAAGGTCTGCTCATAATCCTGCGCGATCTGCGGGTACGCCTTGTTGTTCACCAGCTTGTATCCTGGATTCACATTCGGGCTGCCAACGATGACGACGTTGTAGCTTTTGCCTTTGTCGACGACAGTCAGGGTCCACGTTGTGCAGCCTTTGGTGTGGCCGGGAGTCTTGTGCGCAACGAGAACCACGCCACCCAGCCGCACCTGGTCGCCGTCGTGAAGGACGCGGTCTACTTTGGTTGGAGGGTAGTGCGAATCCTTCGAGTTGCCGTACTGGAAGTCTGTTTTGCCGCCGCTCTCCACAACGGATACGTCGCCATCCATCACCATGTATTTGGCGTGGGTCCACTGCTTGATGAGTGAGCTTCCCGCGCAGTGATCGTAATGGGCGTGGCTGATGAGCAGAATCTTGACATCGCTGAATTCCAAACCGAGTTGCTCGATGCTTTTCCTGATCAGGTCGGGAGAACTCATCAGGCTGCTGTTGATGAGGATGTGTCCCTGTGGGGTGGTGATCAGGTAGGACGTCAGATCGCCGCTGCCAACGTAATACACATTTGCGATCACGCGATGCGGCGGGAAGGGCTGAGTCCAGTCAGGCGGGGTCTGCGCCGAAGCGATGGTTGTCAGGGCGAACAGGAAAATCAGGATGCGGGAGAGCATGGCCAGGAGTATTGCACCGGAATTCACGTGCCGTTCTATATTTCATGTGGAAAAAGATTGCCGATCAAGATACCCATCTGGGCCAGTGATTTCAGCGGCTGCCGGCGATTGTCGGCAGGGACTGATGTAGCTCCTCCGGTGCGTTCTCGAAGGCACTCACCAGCATAGGATCGAGCAACGCGCTGTGCGCTGTGTTGAGCAGGACGGCGTCGGTTGTATCCTCGCTCAGCTCCCAGATCATGACTCCGCCGAGGTGCTGGTTGGCCGCGTAGCTGACTTTGTAGCGAACCGATACGGCGTCTTCGTAGGTCCAGAAGGTTTCCCCGTCATAGAGCCAGGGAGCGCGCGAGCGTGGATCGCGATAAATCGGCGAGTTGGCGGTCAGTGTGCTGATATATCGATACGGCTCATCTCCGCGCACTCCGTGCCCGGTCTGGAAGAGACCATTGTTGGTGCGCTCGACTCCGGTCCAGCTATAGCCGTAAAAGGGCACTCCCATCAGCAGCTTCTCGGCGGGTACGCCCGTAGCTTTGTAGTCGGCGATGTTCTTATCGATGCTGTTCGAGTGGCGAGGATCGGCGGGATCGGTGAAGAGCGGAGCAAGAAATCCGGTGGTCTTGCTCCATGGTCCGGTGTAGTCGTAATTCATCACGCCAATCTGGTCGACCAGCGGAGCGATTGCCGCAAAGTCCACGCCCGCCTGCATATGCGGCGAATGTCCCACTGCGATCGACAGCCGCAGCCCGGGGCGAACAGCGCGCATCTGTTTGCGGAATTCTTCGAGCAGCGCGCGGAAGTTTGCCGCATCGGCGGCCTGCGGATATTCCCAGTCGATGTCGAACCCGTCGAAGATGCCAGGCTCATGAATGCCGGGCGCAAAGTTTCCGTGAATAAATGTGTCCACGCACGAGGCCACAAAGGCCTTGCGGTTCTCAGGCTTCGCGTCCTCGGCAAAGCCCGCGGCAGCGCCCTCAAGCGAAATCACAATCCTCAGGCGCGGGTGGCGCTCCTTCAATTCCCTAAGCTGGTGGAAATAACCACGAAAGGGCGACGATGGATCGTCCGGTTCCCCGCTCACGCTGTTGGCGGCGGAGTAGGTAGTGTTGAGATCGGCCCTGGGATCTGCCACCGAACACTGTCCGCCTGAGACAAAGCCTTGTGCGTAGTTGATCTGGTCAAGCAGCGCAGCGCTGCCATTGTCGACCAATTGCTTTACGTAGTACGGCTGGTCGTAATACAGTCCCCATTGCGGGAAATATCCCACGAGCAGTGGGTGTGGGTTCTGCACTTGCTTTCGGCGCGGCCAGGCGTGCCCGCGAGTCTGAAATAGCGGGAGGCAAAGAATTGCGAGCGCGGGAATGGCAATCCATCTCAGGCGAAATCGTGCAGAGTGGCCTCGCATGCACTAGAGACGATTGTAAATGGCGATCCGTTGACAAATTTCGATGACAAGCGCCGCGTTGCGCTACACCTTGTCTGCAAAGGCGAGCAGCGTTTGAAAATGCGGTACTTCGGCTTCCTTGTGCACCACCGATATTTCAATTCCGTGAAAACCTGCCTTTTCCATCGTTGACTCCAGTTCGACTTCGCTGAAGCCGAGCCACTCGTCGGCGTAGAGCTCGCGAGCTTTTTCAAACCGGTGCTTCGCGAGGTCGAGTATTGCGATTCGTCCGCCTGGTTTGAGAATTCGCCAGGCCTCGGCGACAGCGCGCTCCGGATGAAGAGAGTGGTGCAGCGATTGGGAGAAGAAGACGAGGTCGACGGAGGCGTCGTCGATCGGCACCTCTTCCATATCTCCAAGCCGGTACTCGACATTCTTCACGCCCTGCCGTTTCGCCTGCTGTCGGCCAACTTCAACCATGCGCGCCGAAGTGTCCACGGCAATCACCTGCTTCGCCCTCTGAGCGAGCAGCAACGAAAATGCGCCCTCACCGGCGCCGAGGTCGGCAATGACCATGGGAGGCATCAGCTTCAGCAAGGCTTCGGCCACACTTTTCCACGATTTGCCTGGAACATAGCTGCGACCGAAGCGGCCGGCAACGTCATCGAAGAAGGCCCGCATCTTGTCCTGCCGCTTGCGGAGCACGCGCTTCACCGCTGCCTGATCGGGTTTGGACTCGGGAAGCTCCTCACGGGCCTGGTTAAGCAATTCGCCCAGAACCCCCGCACCGTTCTCGCGCTTGAGGCGATAGAGATTGTTCTTGCCCGTTCGCCGGTCCTCGACCAGTCCGGCCTGTTTGAGCTGCGAGAGGTGCGTCGAGATCGTGCTCTGGCCCATCGCGAGAATCTCCTGAAGCTCCGCGACGGACAGCTCCTCGCGTTCCAGGAGCAGGAGGATGCGCAGGCGGTTGGGGTCGGCCACCACGCGCAGAATTTTCACAATTGACGCCATCGTCTCTTGAGTTATTATATCAATGTATCTTGATTTAACGATATGAGGTGGTGAACACAATGGCAACTGCAACACTCGAACGCGCCGCTACCGACTACAAAGTCGCTGACCTGTCGCTCGCCGACTGGGGCCGCAAAGAAATTTCCATCGCCGAGCACGAAATGCCCGGCCTGATGTCCATCCGCCGCAAGTACGCTGCGCAAAAGCCGCTCGCAGGCGTGCGCGCCACCGGTTCGTTGCACATGACCATCCAGACGGCAGTGCTTATCGAGACGCTTGTCGATCTGGGCGCCGATGTTCGCTGGGCAAGCTGCAACATCTTCTCCACGCAGGACCACGCCGCCGCCGCTATCGCCGCTGCCGGCGTTCCCGTCTTCGCCTGGAAGGGCGAGACCCTCGAAGAGTACTGGGAGTGCACCTACCAGGCGCTCAGCCACAAGGACGGCAAGGGACCGCAGCTTGTCGTTGATGACGGCGGCGACGTCACTCTTCTGATCCACAAGGGCTACGAGCTCGAAGAGGGCGACAAGTGGGTCAACACGCCTTCCGGCAATCATGAGGAGCAGGTCATCAAGGATCTGCTGAAACGTGTCTATGCCGAAGACCCGGAACACTGGCACAACGTTGCGAAGGAATGGCGCGGCGTGTCTGAAGAGACCACGACCGGCGTACACCGCCTCTACAAGATGAAGGAGCAGGGCAAGCTGCTTGTTCCCGCAATCAACGTCAACGACTCAGTCACCAAGTCGAAGTTCGACAACCTCTATGGTTGCCGCGAGTCGCTCGCGGACGGCATCAAGCGCGCCACCGACGTTATGGTTGCAGGCAAGGTCGCTGTCATCTGCGGTTACGGCGACGTCGGCAAGGGCTCATCGCACTCGCTTCGCGGCATGGGCGCACGCGTCATCGTTACCGAGATCGACCCCATCAACGCTCTGCAGGCGGCGATGGAGGGCTTCGAAGTCACCACCATTGAGGACACGCTGGGTCGCGGCGACATCTACGTCACCTGCACCGGCAACCTCGACATCATCACGCTCGAGCATATGAAGCGCATGAAGGACCAGGCCATCGTCTGCAACATAGGCCACTTCGACAACGAAATCCAGATGGACCTTCTCAATGCTGAGGCTGGCGTCGAGAAGATCAACATCAAGCCGCAGGTCGATAAGTACACCTTCCCCGATGGACACGCGATTTTCGTGCTCGCTGAAGGCCGCCTCGTCAATCTCGGCTGCGCCACCGGACACCCGAGCTTCGTGATGAGCAACAGCTTCGCCAACCAGACGCTGGCTCAGATCGATCTCTGGAATAACAAGGACACCTACAAGATCGACGTCTACACCCTTCCCAAGAAGCTGGATGAAGAAGTCGCGCGCCTGCACCTCGAGAAGATCGGCGTCAAGCTGACGACACTTTCTCCGAAACAGGCTGAATACCTCGGGGTCTCGCAGGAAGGGCCTTACAAGCCTGAGCACTACCGCTACTAAGTCTTCTTCCAAGCTGCAGTCCAGGAAGGCTCTGCCCACCAGCGGAGCCTTTGCTTTTTGTGCCAGACGGCAATCGCTATTTCACAAAGAGGTACGCCCGATTTCGTCCCGGCTTTTCCTCAGTGCTGCCACGTTCTCCGCTTCGAACACCTTTGCTCACGAAGACTAAAATTAATTCAGCACAATGGCTGAATTCACCCACCTGCATCTGCACACCGACTACTCCCTCCTCGATGGCGCCTGCGACGTAGAAAAGCTCGTAGATCGCGTCGCCAACCTTGGCCAGCAGGCCGTCGCCATTACCGATCACGGCAATATCTACGGAGCCGTCCACTTCTTCGAGGCCGCGAAGGCACGTGGCATCAAGCCCATTCTCGGGTGCGAGCTCTACATCTGCCAGAAGGAGGATCATCGTGCCGAGCCGCAGGGCGACGACTACAACCACCTGCTGGTGCTCGCCGAGAATGAAGAGGGCTACCGCAATCTGGTCCGCATCACGTCCGAAGCCTCGCTCCACGGCTTCTATCGCAAGCCGCGCGTGAGCAAGAAATATCTCGCCGAGCACTCGGCGGGACTGGTCGGCTTCTCTGGCTGCCTTGCGGGAGAGCTCTGCGAGAACCTGATGAAGGGGAATTATGAGGCCGCGCGCTCAACGGCGGCGCAGTACCAGGACATCTTCGGGCGCGGCAACTTCTTCCTCGAAATTCAGGACCAGGGGCTGGAGCTCGAAAAGAAAATCCACGCCGATCTCTTCCGCCTCGAGAAAGATCTCGACATTCCACTGGTCGCCACCAACGACAGCCACTACCTCTGCGAAGACGATTCGCATGCGCACGAGGTGCTGCTCTGCGTGCAGACGCTCGCCTCGATCAACGATCCCAAGCGCTTCAAGTTCGACTCCGATCAGTTTTACGTGAAATCCGCGGCGGAGATGGAGCGCCTGTTTTCGCATGCGCCCGAGGTCGTAAGCCGCACCATGCAGTTCTCCGAGCGCTGCTCGCTCAAGCTCACCAAGATCGAGAATCCCTTCCCGGAATTTGCCGTTCCTGCCGGGCATACCATCGACAGCTATTTCGATCAGGTTTGCCGCGAGGGCCTGAAAAAGCGGCTGGAGACAGCGGTGCGCCAGCTGGAATTGCGGGGAGTCCTGCGCACGCCGCTGCATGAATATGAGTCGCGGCTGAATTTCGAAATCGGCATTATCAAGCAGATGAAGTACTCGGGATACTTCCTGATCGTATGGGACTTCATCAAGTACGCGCGGGATCACGGGATTCCCGTGGGTCCGGGGCGCGGCTCCGCAACCGGGTCGCTGGTGGCCTACGCCATGGAGATCACGAACATCGACCCCATGCAGAATGTGCTCCTCTTCGAGCGATTTCTGAACCCAGAGCGCGTCACGATGCCCGATATCGACGTGGACTTTTGCCAGAACCGGCGCGGCGAGGTCATCGACTACGTCACCCGCAAGTACGGACGCGAGCAGGTCGCGCAGATCATCACCTTCAACACTATGGCCGCAAAGGCGGCGATCAAAGACGTGGGCCGCGCACTCGACATGCCTTACGGCGACGTCGACCGCATCGCCAAGCTCGTCCCCACTACCATCGGCGTCACCATCGAGCGGGCGCTCAAAGACTCGCCGCCGCTCCAGGAGGCCTACGACGGCAATCCGCAGATCCGCGAGTTGATCGACACCGCCCGCAAGCTCGAAGGCCTCGTCCGCGGAGCCGGAGTTCACGCGTCTGCCGTAGTGATCGCGCCGCGGCCACTGAACGAGTTGGTGCCGCTCAACCGCGCCAAGAACGACGAAATAGTGACCGCCTACGACATGAAGGCTGTCGAAAAAATGGGCCTCCTCAAGATGGATTTCCTGGGTCTGGCGACGCTGACGGTGATCACGGATTGCCTGAAGCTGATCGAGCAGACGAGCGAAGAAAAGCTGGACATCGAGACGGTTCCGATGGACGATCCGGAGACGTTCAGGCGTGTATTTCACACAGCGCTGACGTCGGGGATTTTTCAGTTTGAATCACCTGGGATGCGGGACATTTTACGTCGGTACAAGCCCGATACGGTGGAGGACCTCACAGCGCTGAACGCACTCTATCGCCCTGGGCCGATGGATATGATTGACGATTTCATCGAGCGCAAGTGGGGACGGCGAAAGGTTGAATTCCTGTTGCCGGAGCTTGAGGGCATCCTGAAGGATTCGCTGGGGGTGATCGTCTATCAGGAACAGGTGATGCGGATCGCCAATGTGCTGGCGAGCTACTCCCTGGGCGAAGCAGATCTGCTTCGTCGCGCGATGGGGAAGAAGGATCCCGAAGCTATGGCAAAGCAGCGGGACCGCTTTATGAACGGTGCTGCTGCGCTCGGGCACCCGAAGGCAGCAGTTGCCGAGATATTTGATCTGATGGCGAAATTTTCCGGATACGGCTTCAACAAATCGCATTCGGCGGCATATGCGCTTGTTGCCTACCAGACCGCCTACCTCAAGACCCACCATCCCGTCGAGTTCATGGCCGCCCTGCTGACCGCAGAAATCTCGAAGCCGGAAAACGTCGTGAAGTACATCAAGGAATGCCGCGAGATGAACATTCCGGTCGAGCCGCCGGACGTGCTCTTCTCGGACGCGGACTTCACGCCGCATGGGAATGCGATCCGTTTTGGTCTGACCGCCATCAAGAATGTGGGTCGCAATGCCATTGACTCCATCCTCGCCGCGCGGAAGGAACTGGCCGATCAGAACCTCAGCTTCGCTTCGTATTGGGAGTTCTGCGAGAAGGTCGATCTGCGGCTGATGAACAAGCGGGTGCTCGAATCGCTCATCAAGGCTGGCGCACTTGACTCATTCGGACGCCGCTCGCAGCTCATCGCCGCCGCCGACAAGGCGATCGAGCGCGCACAGAAGACACAGCGGGACGAAGCCGCTGGCCAGCACGGGCTTTTCGGCATCTTCGACGACCATCCTGCGACGGCGAAGGCTGACGCGCTCCCCAGCGTCCCTGACTGGGATGAGAACCAGCGCCTACAATCGGAAAAGGAAGTGCTGGGTTTTTTTGTCTCCGGGCACCCGCTCGACAAATATTCGGAAAAGCTCCGCAATCTACCCGGTGTGGTCGACACAGCAACCGCGCTGGAGATGAAGCCGGCGCCCTCCAACGGTCGCCGCGGGCAGGCTCCCGAAAACGAAATCGCCATCGCCGGCGTGATCGTTGGCCTCAAGGTGGCGAAGTCCAAGCGCTCCGGCGAGTTATATGCGCAGGCTGCGCTCGAAGACACCGTCGGCAAGATCGACGTCATCTGCTTCCCGAAGGACTACGAGCGCCTCGCACCCAGCTTGCGCATAGAAGTTCCGGTACTGGTGCGTGGCCAGCTCCGCGCAGAAGAAGACGCTGCGCCGAAGCTCGCCGTCTCCTCTGTGCAGGCTCTGGAAGACGTGAAGGTTCGACTACCGCAGAACGTCCGCATCCGCGTACCTCTTGAGCGCGCCAGCGAAGCCACTCTTTTCGAATTGCAGAAGATCATTGCTGCGGCTCCGGGAACTGGCAAATTCATGCTCAACCTCGAGCAGGCGGGCGAATACTGCGTGGTTCTCGAGCCTGCAGGTACGGCAATAGCCGCCGATCGCGCCTTCATCGACAAGGTCGACTTGCTCCTCGGCCGGGGGATGGTGCAGGCGTTGGACTAATGGGTACTTCGAGCGTTTGCTCAGTGCTCAGCCGCCCCATACAATCAAACGAGCGACCGGACTCCTCCATCCTTTCCGGCGGAGTCGCGGTCTCACTTGTGTTATGACTGATCAAGCTCCAGGCGCTCCCCAATCGAACCCGGCAGCCACAGAAACAAAGCCGCTTGCATGGATCAAGACAGAGCTGGCCCGTCATCCGCAGCGGCCCGACCCGATGAGTTTTATTGAAAGCATCTTCACCGATTTCAGCGAGATTCACGGCGATCGAGCCTTTGGCGACGATCCGGCAATGCTCTGCGGCATGGCCCGCTTCGAAGGCGAAGAGGTCATGGTCATCGGCAACCTCAAGGGCCGGTCCACAAAGGAAAAGGTGCTGCGCAAGTTCGGGATGCCGGACCCCGAGGGCTATCGCAAAGCCCTACGCGCCATGAAGCTGGCGGAAAAGTTTGGCAGGCCGGTCTTCACCTTTATTGACCTGATGGGAGCCAACCCCGGCATCGGAGCCGAGGAGCGCGGCCAGGCCGAAGCCATCGCCCGCAATCTTCGCGAGATGTCGCGGCTGCGCGTGCCCACGATCGCTACTGTCACTGGCGAAGGTGGTTCCGGCGGGGCGCTCGCCCTCGCTGTCGCCGACCGAGTCCTCATCCTCGAGAAGGCCATCTACTCAGTCATCTCGCCTGAGGCCTGTGCATCGATTATGTGGCGCGACGCTTCGAAGCGCGCCCAGGCCGCAGCCGCTCTCAAGGCAACAGCTGCTGACATACGCGAGCTTAAGTGCGTCGATGACGTAGTGCCCGAGCCTGGTGAGGGAGCGCACGAGAATCCCGAGGAAGCGGCGAAGCTGCTCGCAGAAAAGCTCCGTTGGCACCTCAACGAGCTCAAGACGCTTTCAATCGACGAGCTCATGACGCAGCGCTACGAAAAATTCCGCAACATCGCGCAGTTCTATACCACTGGATGACTCTGCACCACCTGTACCAAGTCGTCGCTATCACCGCGGGAGCGCGGCCATGACGTTCGCCGCGCGCTTCCGCGCATTCGCATGGTTCATCGTCGCGGTGGTCTATTTCATCATCGCGAAGTCGCTGGCCGAGCATGCCGCTCTCGGTCTTGCCTCCGGAGATTGGTTGGAGCTGGCCAACCGTACGATTCTGCTTTTTCTTCTGGTCGTCGGATATGCGGGCATGGGGTACGCTGGCCAGCACCAGCGCGAGCCCATCAAGACGATGGGCCTTGTTCGCCGCCCCGGCTGGGGCAGAGAGTTTGCTCTCGGCTCTGCGTTTGGATGGGGCGGAATGGTCGCTTGTGTGCTGCCGATAGCGCTTACCGGCGGACTTGTTGTCACGCTCTACACAACCCAGCGCCAGTTCGCGCTGATCTTTCTCGATCTAGCCGTGCTGGCCATCGCCGCACTTGCCGAGGAAGTCGCTTTTCGGGGATATCCCTTCCAGCGGCTCATCGACGCCACCAACCCCGCCTTCGCGACGATCGCCGTATCACTTCTTTTTGGCTTCATCCATCTTGGAAATCCGGGAGCCACCTTCGCAAGCACCATCGTCACCGTATTCGCCGGATGGCTCCTGTCGATCGCCTATCTGCGCACCCGCGCTTTGTGGCTCGCGTGGGGATTTCACTTTACCTGGAACGCCACGATGGGAATACTTTTTGGGCTTCCAATCAGCGGCCTCACCAGTTTTTCGCCGGTCGTTGCATCGAACGCCGTCGGCCCGCTGTGGATCACCGGCGGCGACTACGGCCCGGAAGGTAGCCTCGTGTGCGCGATCGTGATACTGGTCCTGATCTTCGTGCTGATTTCCGCGACGCGCGACCTGAAGTATCGCTACGCGCAGCCGGTCATCATTCCGGGAGGCATCCCCGTCGATATCGATGCCATTTCCCGCCGACAGCACGAAGAGGCGATGGGTCCGCAGACGCCCGCGCCGCCGCAGATCGTTCAGATCAGCGGGATACAGGCGCCGGATAGCGGGGAAGAAGCGGGACTGGCAGGTCTTGACGGTGAAACAGTTTCGGGGCCCCGCGCCTCCGGAGAAGCTGCTTCCCAGAATTCCGGACAAGCAGAGTGAGCGTGCGAAAAGGAAATCCTAATTAGCATAAGTCTGCTGCTGCGTCTTCAATAACTTTTCGATCGCAGTCAATCGTTCTGTGCACAGTTCCAGCAACTTGGGTCGCCCGGTCTTCGTTGCAAAAACCTTCACTTCATAATGAAACTCATTGTGGACAGATTTCTTGAGCAATCTTCTGATTCGCCCATCCATTGCCTTCAACCGCCCGCCTCTCCGGGCTAGCTCCGCGACGCGCGCCAACTTGCGGTCGGTCGCACGGCATAGATACTCGGTCGAAAGGAATCGCCCTAGGACCCTTTCAAAGAGAACCGTTGGTAGGGACTCTAGATCGAATACAGAAGTCGGTTCAGCAGCGGTAGGCCCCCGTTCCATGATTGCGCAAGTTCTCCTCTGGATATTTGAAGATACTGCTCGACGAACGCTCTCACTAGTTCAGGCTTTTTGTTGTCTCCCTTCTCAGCAAAAATTGCCTGAATCTTGCGGTATCGGTTCTCTTCCAACGCAGAGGCGGTCCAAAGTTCGACTTTTTTCTGATTAACTCATAATCCGTAACGATCCAGTTCCCTCGTTAAGAGCAGCAGAAGAGTGTCTCTGCAACCCGGGTCGTTTGTAAGGATCATCTGGTCGTCGGCGTAGCGCAAATAAAGCGAGTTTGTGGATTCACAAAGCCGTTGCGCGAATTTGTCATACTTTTGCAAATAGAAGTTCGCCAAGATCCGAGAACAGTCAGCAAGCGCGTCTTGAGGAATCCCCACCACTTGAGGGTGCAATCCCGTGTTGGCACGATTCCACTGATTCAAGAAATAAAAAAGCAGGGTTACAATCCAACCTTTCTTGGCATCCGCTTGCTCACGTATCCACCGTTCCAAAACGTCAAGCCGTACGCTGTCGTAGAAGTTTGAAAGATCGAACTGTAAAACATGCGAATATCGTGCTTCATCGAGTTGGTAGAAAAGAATCGAGTTAAACTCGCCAAACACCTCAACCCATGCCATTGGATTGAACGAGTAGCGCCCATATTCTGTGAGGTCCGATTCGATCTCAGAGTGTTCTTTCGTCCGAAGCTTTCCGCCTAGGCTCCAACCCCCGAATGTATTCGGGGTTCGATTGACGCAAAGAACGTCCTCGAGTTCCTTGATGCAGAAGTAATAAACACAATAGTCTTGAATACAAAAGATCGGGACGACCCTTGTAACACCTTTGCCCTTGTTTATAAAAAGTTCACCCTCAGGGATGCGCGGCGAA
>Ga0210396_10004209_pt1 | contig 14131 bp, 13 predicted proteins | sample IncBWH17OmetaG_FD_155466 | JGI IMG/M metagenome (GOLD analysis project Ga0210396, IMG submission 155466) | Forest soil microbial communities from Barre Woods Harvard Forest LTER site, Petersham, Massachusetts, United States - Inc-BW-H-17-O ...
ACGCGGATGTCGCGAGACATCGCGACCACCATCTTGCGGACGGTCTCCGCCTCGGCCGACTCCCCGTACTTGACCTTGTCCAGCTTCGTGACGCCGTCGACCAGTTCGGCGATGTCCTCGCCGAACTCGCCGCGCAGTTCGGTCAGCGTGTACGGGGTGTCTTCCACCGTGTCGTGCAGCAGCGCAGCACAGATGGTGTCGGTGTTCATGCCGAGCTCGGCCAGGATCGTCGCCACGGCCAGCGGATGGGTGATGTACGGGTCGCCGCTCAGCCGCTTCTGCTCCCGGTGCCAGTAGGCGGCCTGGTCGTAGGCGCGCTCGATCAGCCGCACGTCGGCCTTGGGATGCGTGGCGCGCACGGTCTTGATCAACGGGTCCAGCACCGGGTTGAACGTGTTGCCACGCTGGGCTCCCAGCCGGGCCAGTCGCCGCCGGACTCCGACACCGGACGCGGCGACGTCGGCCGCCTGGCCCTGTACCGCCGCGACCGCGGCCCGGGCCCGGCTCGTCCGGGCCTGGGTGCTTCCGGTGCTTGCGGCCTGGGGCTGGCGGGGCGGGGCGGTATCGTCCGCTAGGTCCTCAGAGGCCTTGGGGCCCTCCGGACCCTCCGGGCCCTCGGGTGCCTGGGCGGTGTCGTCGGCCGTGCGGTCACCGGGCACGTCGGGTGCCCCTGCCTCGGCCTGTTCCGCATCGGTTACGGGATCGGAACCCCGCGGCGCGTCCATCCGGGCAGGATCGGCAGCCCTCGTGCCGGTCGTGATGACATCACCGGCCACTGTGCTCCTCACATCTGCCAAGCCATCATTCTACTTAGTTGGCTTAAACACCTGATCACATGCGTGAGATTCCCGGTCGTTACGGGGCCCAGCCGGTGGTCATGAGGTAGATGCCGAACCAGGTGGACGCGGCGGCCAGGATGGCGATCACCGGAATCAGGACCCAGATCCGGGCCCGGGCCAGCAGGCGGGCCAGCGGCAGGCCGAGCAGCATGGCGGGCAGCAGGAAGCGCGGTTTGGAGCCCAGGAAGTACGGCCCCGGGGTCAGCGCCAGCAGGACGACTACCAGCGTGTAGGCATGCAGATAGACGGGAATGCGCTCGGCCAGGCTGTACGCGGTGAGGATGATGGCGGCCGCGATCACCAGCAGGGTCAGCGCGACCGAGGCGTTCGGCCCGTAGATGATCGCCTGCTTGGCGGCCAGGATGATGCCGTTGCCCCAGTCGAAGCTGTTGTGCGCGTTCTCCTCGACCCAGGCGAACCCGGCCAGGTGGTGCGTGGCCAGGGCCGAGTACGCCCAGTAACCGGCCAGGCCGAGCGGGGCGATTACCGCCGCCACCGCGGGGCGCCACCACGCGCCGATGGGCTCGCGCGCTCGCACGGCGCTAATCACCGGGAAAAGCGCGGCGACCGCGACCGCCGCGATGAGGGCGATGGCCGTGCTGCGCACGGTCCCGGCCAGGATGGTCAGCCCCGCGGCGGTCAGCCAGCGCCGCTCCACTAGGGCAACCAGGGACCAGACGGCCAGGGCGCAGAACAGGGCGTCGGAGTAGAGCATGATCCACGCCAGCGAGCCGGGCGCGACCGCCCAGAGCGCGACCAGGAGCAGGCTGATCCGGCGGTCACCGGTCAGCGCCAGGCCCAGCCGGGTCAGCCCCCACGCCGCCGCCAGCCCGGCGGCAATCGTGACGGCGAGGGCGGCCCCGTCGGCACGGACCCCGGGTATCCAGGACAGCGCGTCGATCGCGGCGGGGTACCCGGGGAACCAGGCGAAGATGACGTCCAGGCGCAGGTTGCCCGGCACGTAGGAGTAGCCGTGGGCCGCGATGTGCAGGAAGCGACCGCTATCCCAGGACGCGATCAGCTGCCACAGCGAATAGTGCAGGGCGTGGAACTTCCCGCGCGGCAGCAGGAACGCCGAGACGCCCAGGGCCAGGAGCCGGATGCTCGCGAAGATCGCGACCCCGGCCAGGGCCAGCGGAAATCGCGGGCTGATGCCGCCCCCGTCAGCGGCCGCGGGGACCGGCGGGGCGACCGGATCGCTGTAGGCATGCCCCGGGCGTGACATCGGTGCGCACCCCTAGACGGTGATCAGCGCGGTGACCGGGAGGTCGGCGAGCTTGGCCCGGCCGTGCAGGAAGGACAGTTCCAGCAGCACGGCGATGCCTGCTATCCGGGCCCCCGCGCGCTGCACCAGGTTGGCCGTGGCGCGGGCTGTGCCGCCGGTGGCCAGGACATCGTCGATGACCAGGACGCGATCGCCGGGGTCGAAGGCGTCGGTCAGCACCTCGATCGTGGCGGTGCCGTACTCGAGCTGGTAATCCTCTGCGAACGTGACCCCGGGCAACTTGCCCTTCTTCCTGATCGGGATGAATCCCGCGCCCAGCCGGGCCGCGACCGGAGCGGCCAGGATGAAGCCGCGCGCCTCGATGCCCGCCACCTTGTCCACGGGCCCGTAGGTCTCGGCTAGGACGCCGATCACCGCGCGGAACGCCTCGCCGTCGGCCAGCAGCGGGGTGATGTCCTTGAACACCACGCCGGGCTGCGGGTAGTCCGGTACGTCACGTATCCGGGCTGCGATGAGGCGGGTCAGCTCGCGTTCCCCGGCGGGAGCCTCCGCCTGGTCGGCCATGCTCAGCGCCGCTTCTTCTTGCCCGCGGGGCGATGCCGGGCCGAGCCGCCACTCCGACGCGGCTGCTGCCGTGGGCCGGGGCGGGCCGTGCCCGGCGTGCCCCGGGCGGCCGGGACCCGCGACGCGCTGGCGGTCAGCGCGCTCGCGGGCGGCGCGGCGTCGTCGTCGTAGTCCGTATCGGCCTCGACGTCATCCGCGTCGTCCTCCGCCAGCGGCGCTTGCACGGCCGCGGTCCCGGAGCGGCTGCCCGCCTTGGCGGCGGTGCGCTTGGCCGCCCGGCGACCGGCCGCGCGCACGCTGACCCGCTTGGCCAGCGCCTTGTACTGCGGCTCCCGCTCCTTCAGGTCGGCCAGGACCGGGGTGGCGATGAAGATCGAGGAGTAGGTACCGGACAGCATGCCGACGAACAGCACCAGCGCCAGGTCCTTCAGCTCGCCGGCGCCGAGCAGGCCGCCGCCGACGAACAAGATCGCGGCCACCGGCAGCAGCGCGATCAGGGAGGTGTTGATCGACCTGACCAGGGTCTGGTTCAGGGCCAGGTTCGCGGCCTCGCTGTAGGTGCTCCTGGCTCCGCCGAGCAGGCCGGCGGTATTCTCCCGGACCTTGTCGAACACGACCACGGTGTCATACAGGGAATAGCCGAGGATGGTCAGCAGGCCGATGACGGTCGCGGGGCTGACCTGGAGTCCGGTCAGCGCGTACACGCCGGTGGCGATGACCAGGTCATGGATGAGCGCCACGAAGGCCGCCACCGCCATCTTCCATTCGAAGGCGATGGACAGGTACAGCACGATCACGATCAGGAACGTGATCAGGGCCTCGACCGCCTTGGTGGTGATCTGGCCGCCCCAGCTCGCCCCCACGAACGAGGTGCTCATGTCCTTGGCGTCCAGCTGGCTGGTCAGCGCGTTCTCGACCGTGAAGGTCTCCTGGCTGGTCAGCGAGTTGGTCTGCACCTGCCAGGACTTGTTGCCGAGCTTGCCGGTCAGCTGCTGGACGACCGCACCGCTGACGCCCGTGTGGCTGACCGTGTCCTGGACCTGGGTCTGCGTCGCCGCGGGCGCGGAGAACTGGAAGACCGCGCCGCCCTTGAAGTCCACGCTGAAGTCCAGGCCCCGGGCGAACAGGGCCACGATGCTGATGAGCAGGATCGCCCCGGAGATCGCGTACCACCGGCGCTTGCGGCCGACAAAGTCGTAGGACACCTCGCCGCGGTAGAGCCTGCCGCCGATCTGGCCGAGCCGCGACATCATGCCTCCCCGGAGTTGCGGGACACTGTGCTGCGGGGCGCGGCACCGGAGCTGCGCTTGACCTGGGTGCGCTGGACCGAGGATCGCCACGGGGTGCGGGCGCCCAGCCGGGCCGGGTCCAGGCCCGACCAGCGATTGCCGTCGCCGTAGAACTTGGTCCGGGCCAGCAGGGTCACCATCGGCTTGGTGAACAGGAACACGACGATGATGTCGATGAGCGTGGTCAGGCCGAGGGTGTACGCGAAGCCCTTGACCTCGCCGATAGAGAAGTAGTAAAGCAGGATCGCGGCGATGAACGACACCGTGTCGGACACCAGGATCGTGCGTCTGGCCCGTTTCCAGCCGGCCTCCACGGCCGGCCGCAGCGCTTTTCCTTCGCGGACCTCGTCGCGCAATCGCTCGAAGAACACGACGAACGAGTCGGCGGTGATGCCGATGGCCACGATCAGGCCCGCGATCCCGGACAGCTCAAGAGCGAAGTTCTGGTACTTGGTGAGCAGCATCACCGATAGCAGGGCCAGCCCGCCGGCGATCACCAGGCTGAACACCGACACCAGGCCGAGGCCCCGGTAGTACAGGAACGAGTAGATCACCACCAGGCCAAGCCCGATCGCGGCCGCGATCAGGCCGCCGACCAGCTGGGCGTGGCCGAGCGACGCCGACACCGTATCCGCGGTGAGGATCTTGAAGTTCAGCGGCAGCGACCCGTACTGCAGCACGTTCTGCAGCTGGGTGGCCTGCGCCTGGGTGAAGCCGCCGGTGATCTGGGCCGCGCCGTTGGGGATGGCCGAGGTGGTCTCCGGCGCGGTGATCACGTTCCCGTCCAGGACGATCCCGATGGTGGCCAGCCAGTAGTCGTTGGTTTCGGGATTGCCTTGGCCAGCGGAGTAGTACTGGGAGGCCTGCTTCGCGGTCAGGGTGGCCCAGGGGCCAACCGCATCGCCCTTGAAGTTCAGCAGGACTTCCCACTGGTTGCTGGTCGTGGACAGCTCGGCGGTGGCGGTGGCGATCTGCTGGCCCTGCACCTTGGCCACGTCCAGGGCGTACTTGCCGCCGCTGCTGTCGCACGAGACGATCTGCACGTTCGGGTTGTCGTAGTCCTCGGGAGTGGTGTACCCCGCCTGCTCCTTCCACTTCGTGGTGTCACCCGGCGTGCACTGCACCTTGTCGAACAGGGCGAGCGTTTGCTTGTTGACCAGACTCGCGTCGCCGAGGGCAATGGCGCTCGAGGGCTGGCTCGCGCTCGGGCTCGGGCTGGCCGACGCAGAGGCGGAGGCGCTAGGCGAGGCGGTGCTGGTCGCCTTGGGACTGGCGCTGGTACTCGCGGCCGGGACGATCTTGGCGGAGGTCTTGGCCGTGCTAGTGGCGCTGGCCGACGGGGACGGCGTCGGCGTCGCGGCGGAGCTCGAACTGGCCGAGGGGCTCGCGCTGGCCGACGCGCCTGGCGTGGACGTCGACGACGGGCTGCTGCTGGTGGCCCCGTAGGGCAAGTAGAGCAGCGTCTGCCGGAAGTTCAGCAGTGCGGTCTCGCTGACCAGTTTCTCGGTCTGCTCGGTGGTCTTGCCCGGGACCGACACGTTGAGGATGTTGTTGCCCTGGGTCTGGACCTGGGCGCCGGTGTTGCCGCTGGCGTTCACCCGGGACAAGATGATCGTCTTGGCCTCGTTCAAGTCGGCGGCTGACGGGGTGCCCCCGGTCAGCGTGGTCGCCTGCATGCTCAGCTCGGTGCCGCTGGACAGGTCGAGCCCGAGGCCGATCCGGAAGTCCTTGTGCCACTGGCCTGGGCTGAACAGGTTCCCGCCGACGAGGGCCAGAAGCATGATCACGATGAGCGCGATGAGCGCCGCAAGCGCCCGTCCCGGATGCGGGACGGTCTTGGTAGGGGCTGCCACTTCTCCGCCTGTCCCTAGATCGGTCGTTCCCCGTAAGACCCTGCTGCCAGCCGCCGGGTCAGAACACGTTGTTCTTGTCGGACTTGGCGCCGTCGTGGACGTCGGCGTCGTCGTCGTCCTCGGCGTGGTCGTGGTCCTCGGCGTCCTCGTGCGCGTCGTCGTCGACGTAGTCGTCGGCGTCTTCGGGCTGATCGTCCTCGACCGTCTCGGTCTCCTCGTCCTCCCCGGGGGAGATGACCTCCATGACGGAGCGCCGCATGTAGCGGACGTCCACGCCGGGCGCGACCTCGAGGATGACGTCGTCACCGTCGACTGCGGAGACCGTGGCGTACATCCCGGCCGTGGTCCGGACCCGAGCCCCCGGGTTGAGGGTACGCTGCTGCTGCTGAGCCTGCTGCTGGCGGCGCCGCTGCGGCCGGATCATCAGGAAGTAAAAGCCGACAAAGACCAGCACGATCAGGAGCAGGAACGTATAGGAGCTGCTGCCTGATTTACTCGAGGTCGCCGCGACGACCGCTGTGAAACTCCCCATGACCGGGGCATCCTTCCAGTTGGTTCTGCATGCATGGTCGCGGCGAAGGCCAACGACCAACTGCCGAAGTTTAGCCGCGCTTTGACCGCGCACCAACAGGCTACGAGGTTTTGCGGGCGATCGTGACCTCGGCGCGATCTTGCCGAGCAGGACTAATCAAACAGCGAGGGCAATTCGGCCAGCGACGGCGGCGGTGTGAGGCCGAGATGAGCCCAGCCGGCCGCGGTGGCCACCCGGCCCCGCGGGGTCCGCGCCAGCAGCCCGCACCGGACCAGGAACGGCTCCGCCACCACCTCGACTGTCTCCGCCTCTTCCCCCAGCGCCACCGCGAGCGTGGACAGGCCGACCGGCCCGCCGCCGAACCGGCGGACCACCGCCTCCAGCACGCCCCGGTCGAGTCGGTCCAGGCCACGCGAGTCCACCTCGTAGAGCTCGAGCGCGGTGCGGGCGACGTCCCGCGTTACCACCCCGTCGGCCCGGACCTCGGCGTAGTCCCGCACCCGCCGCAGCAGCCGGTTCGCGATCCGCGGCGTGCCCCGGGACCGGGTGGAGAGCTCGGTCGCGCCCTCGTCGGTGAGCGTCACCCCAAGCAGCCCGGCGGACCTGCGGATAATGTGCTCGAGCTCGTCGGGAGCGTAAAAATCCAGGTGCGCGGTGAACCCGAACCTGTCCCGCAGCGGCGCGGGCAGCAACCCGGCCCGGGTGGTCGCCCCGACCAGCGTGAACGGCGCGATCTCCAGCGGGATCGCGGTCGCGCCGGGTCCCTTCCCGATCACCACGTCGACCCGGAAGTCCTCCATGGCCAGGTAGAGCATTTCCTCGGCGGGCCGGGCCAGGCGGTGGATCTCGTCGATGAAGACCACCTCACCCTCGCTGAGGGTGGACAAGATCGCGGCCAGGTCACCGGACCGCTCGATCGCCGGACCGCTGGTGATGCGCATCGGCGCCCCGAGCTCGGCGGCGACGATCATCGCGATGGTGGTCTTGCCCAGGCCGGGCGGGCCGGCCAGCAGCACGTGATCCGGCGGCCGACCCCGGCGTAGCGCGCTCTGCAAGATCAGCGACAGCTGCTCGCGCACCCGGGCCTGGCCGGTGAACTCGGTGAGCCGCTTGGGTCGCAGCGCGCTCTCGATGACGCGCTCGTCGGCGTCCGCCAACGCGGACACCATCGCGTCGGTTTCGCGGTCCATCCGCCCGCGGCGGGCGGCCAGCTCGGCGTCCTCAGCCCTGGCCAGGGAGTCCCCGCCCGCCTCCCCATCGCCGTTCATGGTCATTGCGTGCTGAGCCTGCGCAGCGCGGCCCGCAAGACCGCGGCGACGTCCACGGCCTGGCCGTTGGCGGTGCCGATGGTGCCGTCCTCCTCCAGAGCGGCGATCGCCTGGTCGGCGTCACGGGCGGCCCAGCCCAGGTTCACCAGGCCGGATTGCACCTGGTCCCGCCACTGGGCGGCTCGCTGCGGCCGGGCGCCAGGCAGGCCGCCCGCCACGCCGCTTTCGCCGGGCGGGCCGAGCCGGTCCCGCAACTCGAGCACGATCCGTTCCGCCCCCTTCTTGCCGATGCCCGGGACCATGGTCAGCGCGCCGAGATCCTCGGTCGCTACGGCCCGGCGCAGCGCGTCGGGCGTATGCACGGCCAGCATGGCCAGCGCCAGCCGGGGACCGACGCCGCTGGCGGTCTGCAGCAGCTCGAAGACGTTCCGCTCGTCGTCAGAGCCGAAGCCGTAAAGGGTCAGCGAGTCCTCCCTGACTACCAGGGAGGTGGCCACCTGGGCGGGCTCGCCCGGCGTGAGCGTGGCCAGGGTGCCTGGCGTGCACTGGACCCGCATCCCGACGCCCCCGACCTGGATGACGGCACCGTCGGGCGCCACCGCGGCGACCGTGCCGTGCAGATGAGCGATCACGTCCCAACCCCCCTCATTTTGCTGGCCGCGAGCGGCACCCCGGTGCTCATCGGGGACCCGCCGCGCCAGATGTGACAGATGGCCAGCGCCAGCGCGTCGGCCGCGTCCGCGGGACGGGGCGGATCCGAGATCCGCAGCAGTTTGGTCACCATGGTCGTCACCTGGTCCTTGTCGGCACGCCCGTTTCCGGTTACGGCGGCCTTGACCTCGCTGGGGGTGTGGGTGGCGACCGGCAGCCCGCGGCGGGCGGCGCACACGATCGCGACCGCGCCGGCCTGAGCCGTGCCCATCACCGTCCGCACGTTCTGCTGGCTGAACACCCGCTCGACGGCCACCGCGTCGGGCCGGCACGCGTCCAGCCACTGCTCGATCTCGGTCTCGATGGCCAGCAGCCGCACCGCGATGTCGTCGGCGGCCGAGGTCCTGATCACCCCGACCCGGACCAGGCTCAGCGCCCGGCCCGGCGCCCCGTCCACCACGCCGACGCCGCACCTGGTCAGCCCGGGGTCGACGCCGAGCACCCGGAGCGGGTGACGCGCATGGGTCAGGCCCACGAGGTGCTCCATTCGGCGCGCGACGTCCACGAACATCTGTTCGTCACGAACCTACCGGTCCGCGGCGGCCCGGTCGCGCACCGGGAGGGCGTGTTGCGTGAATTGCCTTTCAGAAGGCATCGAGCATGTACGCGATTCCGGCGAACGCCGTGTCCAGGGCGGCGTCGTCCGCGGGCGAGCCGCCGGCGGCCAGGCCCGCCTGGCGCAGCGTGCTGACCGGGGTTCCCGCGTACAGCGCGGCCAGGCCGCGCGCCCCCAGGGTGAGCGGCGGGTCCGCGCGGGCGGCCCGCGGGGTTAGCGGGTCCAACACGCCCCGGCCCTCGGTGACGCTGAGCGCCCAGTGCCCGGAGTTGGCCGGCCGGGCGTCGTCGTTGATGGCCAGCGGCACGGTAACGGACACGCCGGCGGGGAAGCCGCGAGCGGCGATGGCGGCCCGGGCGTCGACCACCCGGAGCATCCACATCGAGCGGTGGCGCACGTCCGCGTCGCGCTCCCGGGTCAGCAGCCAGAACACGCCGGCCGGGCCGACCCGCGCGTACACCTGGTCCGCGATCGAGGCATGCGAGCCGACGTGGGCCCAGAACGCGCGCTGGGCCGACGCGGAGGTCGCCTCGGCGCGCTCGACAAGCAGGGCGTCGTGGTTCCCGCTGTGCCAGCGATAGCTGAGGACGCCGTCCTCGCACAGGTAGGAGTACAGGTCCGGGTCGGCCAGCGAGCGGGCCACCGATGCCGCGTCCCAGGTGATCGGGCCGCAGTCGCGGGCCCCCTGATGCACCCGGCCGATGACCGCGATCACCGCCTCGGCGTCGCCGGGCGCGGCCCGCCGCAGGCGCGCCGACCCGGCCGTGACGTCCGGGTCCGCGGCCTGTATCACGGGATCGGGCGGCGCCGGGTCGCGCAGGGACCGCGCCGGGATCACGGCGGTCTCCCGCAGGCCGGCCAGTTCCCAGCCCAGCGACCGGTACAGCGGCATCGTCGCCGGGTACAGCGCCGACAACGGGTAACCGCGCGCCGCCATCTCATCGAGCACGGCGGTCATCAGCCGCCGGCCGACGCCGCGGCCCCGGTCCTCGGGGGCCACCATGACGGCGGCCACCCCGGCCATCGGCACCGCCCGGCCGCACCACCACTGCCGCATGTCGTGGAAGATGGCCCCGCCGGCCGGACGGTCGCCGTCGAAGGCGCCGAGCGACCGGCCCCCGGCGATCGGGTCCGCGAGCGCTCGCCGACGCCGGTCACGCCCGGCCGGGCTGATCGGCCCGAAGGACCGTTCGGCCAGGTCTAGCTGCGCATCCAGGTCGTCGTCGGAACGGACGGCACGGATCAGGACGGGGGTCGCGTCGGGTTGGTCGGCCACGACCACCCACCGTACGGCAGCAGCCGGGCGGGCCGGCTACCGCCCGGCGTCAGCCTTCGAGCTTCTCCATGATCTCGTCGGAGACCGAGTAGTTGGCGTACACGTCCTGCACGTCGTCGGAGTCTTCGAGCGCATCGATCAGCCGGAACACGCGCTTGGCCTGATCCTCGTCCACGTCGATCTCGACGCTGGGCAGGAAGGCCACGTCCGCCGAGTCGTAGTCGATCCCGGCGTCCTGCAGCGCCGTGCGGGTCGACACCAGGTCGGCCGGCTCGGACACGACCTCGAACGACTCGCCGAGATCGTTGACCTCTTCGGCGCCCGCTTCGAGCACGGCGGTGAGCACGTCGTCCTCGGTCACCCCACCCACCTCCCCTTCCCCCCTCTTGTCGACGACGACGACGCCCTTGCGGTGGAACAGGTAAGACACCGATCCCGGGTCGGCCATCGAGCCGCCGTTGCGGCTGAACGCCGTGCGCACGTCCGAGGCGGCCCGGTTCCGGTTGTCGGTCAGGCACTCCACCAGCACCGCGACGCCACCTGGGGCGTAGCCCTCGTAGGTGATGTTCTCGTACTGCGCACCGCCCGCCTCAGCGCCGCTGCCCCGGCGTACGGCGCGGTCGATGTTGTCGTTCGGGACCGAGCTCTTCTTCGCCTTCTGGATGGCGTCATACAGTGTCGGGTTCCCCGCCGGGTCTGCGCCGCCGGTACGCGCGGCGACCTCGACGTTCTTGATCAGCTTGGCGAACAGCTTGCCGCGCTTAGCGTCGACCACCGCCTTCTTGTGCTTGGTGGTGGCCCACTTGGAGTGGCCGCTCATGTGTTGTCCTTCACAATGTCTACGAATAGCTCATGGATACGCCGGTCCGGGGTCAGCTCGGGGTGGAAGGCCGTGGCCAGCAGTTGCCCCTGCCGCACGGCGACGATCCTACCGGTGCGCTGCTCGGTGCCCAGGACGGTGACGTTCTCGCCAGTCTGCTCCACCCAAGGGGCCCGGATAAAGACCGCCCGAAGCGGCATGGCGTCGCTTCCGTCCAGGCCGGACAGCGTGATGTCGCTCTCGAACGAGTCGACCTGACGGCCGAACGCGTTCCGGCGCACGGTCATGTCGATCCCGCCGTAGGTCAGCTGCCCGGCCACGCCGTCGGCGAGCCGGTCGGCCAGCATGATCATCCCGGCGCACGACCCGAACGCGGGCAGGCCGGACGCGATCAGCTTGCGCAGCGGCTCGAGCATGTCGAACGCGACGGACAGCCGCCACAGCGTGGTCGACTCGCCGCCCGGGATCACCAGGCCGTCGAGCTGGTGGAGCTCCTCGGGGCGGCGCACCGGCACCGCCCGGGCGCCGGCGGCCTCGAGCGCGCGCAGGTGCTCGGGCACGTCACCCTGCAAGGCGAGCACTCCGATAACCCGTGCAGTCATCACCCCTCCAGACGTAACCAGGTTAAAACACCGAAACCGCCGCTCTTCTTCCCGCGATCGCAGCCCGACCACGTGGTGGAACCCGGGGTTCACCTGCCTCTGGGGCGGCGAAACCCGGGGTTCACCTCGTTAGGACACGGGCGGGCGGGACCGGGCGGGTTACCAGCCGCGGTCGGCGTAGTGCTGGTCGGGGGGGAGGGTGTCCAGGTTGATGCCGACCATGGCTTCGCCCAGGCCGCGGGAGACCTTGGCTATCACGTCCGGGTCGTCGTGGAACGTGGTGGCCTTCACGATCGCGGCGGCGCGCTTGGCCGGGTCGCCGGACTTGAAGATGCCCGAGCCCACGAACACGCCCTCCGCGCCGAGCTGCATCATCAGCGCGGCGTCCGCCGGGGTCGCGATGCCGCCCGCGGTGAACAGCACGACCGGCAGCCGCCCCGCCCGGGCCACCTCGGCCACCAGCTCGTACGGCGCGCCGAGCTCCTTGGCCGCGGTGAACAGCTCCTCGCTGGGCAAGCCGGACAGCCGCGCGATTTCGGACCGGATGGACCGCATGTGCCGGGTCGCCTCGACCACGTTGCCCGTCCCGGCCTCGCCCTTGGAGCGGATCATGGCCGCGCCCTCGGCGAGGCGCCGCAGCGCCTCCCCCAGGTTGGTGGCGCCGCACACGAACGGCACGGTGAACTTCCACTTGTCGACGTGATGGGCCTCGTCGGCCGGGGTGAGCACCTCGGACTCGTCGATGTAGTCGACCCCGATGGCCTGCAGGACCTGCGCCTCGGCGAAGTGCCCGATCCGGCACTTGGCCATGACCGGGATGGACACCGCGGCGATGATGCCGTCGATCATGTCGGGGTCACTCATCCGGGCCACGCCGCCCTGGGCGCGGATGTCGGCGGGCACGCGCTCAAGCGCCATCACCGCGACCGCGCCGGCGTCCTCGGCGATCTTGGCCTGGTCGGACGTGACCACGTCCATGATCACGCCGCCCTTGAGCATCTCCGCCATGCCGCGCTTCACCCGTGCGGTCCCGGTGGCCGACTCGGTGGCCTGCGGGGCGGTCTGGGGGGGTCGTCCCCCCGGGATAGCGCTGTCAGCGTTGACGGTGGACACTCGAACCTCGCTTGATCAATCAGGACTGCTTCAGACCATCGTATGGCCAGCCGGACCCATCCAGGCGCCGGGCTTGTCCGCGATGAGGGAGTCGTCCATCTCGAAGAACACCGGGGCTTCCGCGTGGCCGGATAGGTGCAGCACGCGGGGCAGCGGCCGGCTCCGGGCGTCCCGGGTCACCGCGACCAGGTCGTTGTAGAACTTGCGGGCCACGAACACCTGGTACGCGGCCTCCTCGACCTCGGCCAGCAGCTCGTCGGCGCCCTCCTTACCGCTCAGCGAGGCGCGGAAGTCCGGCTGGCTGAACGCGGCCTGCAGGGCCCGGGTCAGGTCGCTCTCGGCCAGGTCGCGCGGCCTGTCCCCGCCCGCACGGGTGCCGTCCACGGCGCCGGCCAGCAGCAGGCTGGTGGCCGGGTCGAGCAGCCCGGAGGTGGCCAGTTCCTGGGCCACCGAGCTACGCCGCAGCAGGGTCACGTCCAGCGCGATGCGCGCCATGTCCACCCGCGCGTGCAGCCGGTCGATCCGCCCGGCACGCCAGGACACGTACACCCCGACGAACAGCGCGCCCGCGATGACCAGGATGATGTCGGCGATCACGGGAAGTCTCCGGTGTCCTGGGCCACGGCCACGCGGGTCCGGCCGAGCATGACCATCTCGTAGACGCGGATCACGTCGCGGGCCACCACCGACCAGTCGTACTGGGCGACGGCGGCCAGCGCGGCGGCCGACAGCTCGGCGCGGCGCGCCGGGTCGTCCAGCAGGCTCCCGGCCGCGCGGGCCAGGTCGGCGGGGTCGCCGACGGTGAACAGCTCCCCCGCCTCGCCGCCGTCCAGCACCTGGCGGAACGCGTCGATGTCGCTGGCCACGACGGGCAGCCCCGCCGCCATCGCCTCGGCGGTGACGATCCCGAACGACTCGCCGCCGGTGTTCGGCGAGCAGAACACGTCGACCGAGTGCAGCACGCGGACCTTGTCGTCCTCGCTGACCTGCCCGAGCATCGCGACCCGGTCCCGCAGGTCGGCGCGTACCCGGTGCCGTACCTCTTCGGCGTCCGCGGCCGGGCCGGCCACCAGGAGGCGCAACCCAGGTCGTTCCGGGCCGAGGATCTCGAACGCCTTGAGCAGGACGGCCAGGCCCTTGCGCGGCTCGTCCAGCCGGCCCAGGAAGCCGATGGCGCCACCCGGGCCGGGCCAGCCGGGCAGCGGCTCGGCCTTGCGGTAACGGCGGGTGGCCACGCCGTTGGGAATGACGACCGCGTCGCCGCCGATGTGCTCGACCAGCGTGGTGCGGGCCGCCTCGGAGACCGCGATCCGGCCGTTGATTTTCTCCAGCGCCGTGCGCAGCACCGGATAGGTGACCACGAGCACCCGCGAGCGCGGGATCGCGGTGTGCACGGTGGCCACGATCGGACCCGAGGCCACCCAGCAGGCCAGCAGGGACAGGCTGGGGATGCCGGGTTCGTGGACGTGCAGCACGTCGAACC
>Ga0210396_10004210_pt1 | contig 14130 bp, 12 predicted proteins | sample IncBWH17OmetaG_FD_155466 | JGI IMG/M metagenome (GOLD analysis project Ga0210396, IMG submission 155466) | Forest soil microbial communities from Barre Woods Harvard Forest LTER site, Petersham, Massachusetts, United States - Inc-BW-H-17-O ...
GTGACGACGGAGGGGCATTACGAGCAGCTGGTCCGGCGCCAGCGTGCCGAATTGCAAGATGCGTACTTGAAGGGGGTGCGCCGGCTGCGTTGGGACGCAGGGCGTCTCGCCGCAGAACGCGAACGGCGTCTTCGGGAGCTGCTGGTGCACGCCGCTGATCGTTCGCCGTTCTGGCGGGAACGACTGGCGGGCCGCGATCTGGCGAACTTCACCGAGGCCGACCTTCCCTCTCTGCCGGTCCTGACCAGAGCCGAGATGATGGCGGAGTTCGACCGGGTGGTCACGGTCCCCGGATTGACACTTGCCCGGGTCCAGCAACACCTCGATCTGCCGGACGGCGACCGCGGGTACCTGGACGACGAGTACCAGGCCATCATCACGTCTGGATATATAGGAACCCAAGCAGTCCACGTCTACGGTTGGGACGCGTTCGTCACCTTCGTGATGCAGGGCTCGCGCTGGACCGGGCGACGCGGCGAAGACCCGGAAGCGGTGCTGGCGCAGGCCTTCGCCACCAGCACTCGGCATGAGTCGGGGATTTTTCACGACTTCAGCACCTTCGAAAGCGGAGGGCCGCAATCGCACTGCTCCGGCGGCACCCAATCCCTGGACGAGATCGTCGACGGCCTCAACAACGCGCGTCCCGCGGTGCAGGCTCTCCAGGCGTGGCCGAGCCTCATGCGGGAGCTGGCGTTGGAGTCGATCGCAGGACGACTCACCATCAAACCGACCTGGGTCAGCGTGGCGGGCGAGGTCTGCACCCAGCCCGTGCGAGAGGCCATTCGGTCCGCGTGGGGTATCGAGACTTCCGAGTTCTGGGGCTGCTCAGAGGGCACCTACGCCTTTCCATGTGGCGTTGGAGAAGGCATGCACGTCGCCGACGATCTGGTCATTCTCGAGCCGGCGGATGCCGATGGCAACGTCGTGCCCTACGGGCAACCTGCGGAACGGCTGCTGTTGACCAACCTGTTCAACCTGACGCAGCCGCTGATCCGCTACGACCTCGTCGACGCGGTGACGATGTCCGACGAGCCGTGTCCGTGCGGGTGTGCTCATCGCCGCATCACCGCGGTCCACGGTCGGATCGACGGAGCCTTCGAGTACGAAAACGGTGCTCGGGTGCCCCGGGCTGCCCTCGAGCAGACAGTCCTTGCCACCCCTGGCGTCGCCAACTTCTTTGTGGGCAAGACGCAAGGTGGTGTCGACCTGTCCGTGGTGACCGACGGTACAAGCGACCTCCAGCATCTGCGGACGGAACTCATCGACGTGCTCCGCCGGCACGGCGGGCCGGAGTCGGAAGTCGTTGTGCACGAGGTCGGTTCCATAGACCGACTGTGGTCTGGAAAGTCGAAGCAGTTCGACGCCAGGTGATCTAGACGGGGCACCACGCTGCGAATCACCCACTTGCACAAGATACTTCGCAGCGGATCTGGTGAGTTCGACGTCGGTTTCAATGACAGCGATTCTTGCTCGAGGACGCTATCCCCTGGAACCACCACTAAATCTCCTGTGCGGCAAGCTAATCGATGCGGCACAGCTGGAAACGCCGACCGTTATTCGGAGCTGAAGTTGCGCCGAAGCGTCTCCCCGTTCGGCTTCCCGCCCAACGCGGCAGAGATCTGATCCCAGGACCAGTCAGCAGCACGAGCCTCCCGCACCGCCAACTCGATCGCCTTTTGAGCGATGCGCCTGGCATCCGTGGCGGCTTGGATCAACTCTTCGACAGATGTCGTCATACCACAGATATTGGTACATTTTGTGCCATAATTCAAGGATGCGCCTTCGCGGGGGTCGCACCGGTATCGGGTTTCCCGTTATGCCCGCGCGGGAAGCCCACGACCGGAATAACGCAAGCCGGCTCGGCGCGGCGAAACCGGTCGTAAGCTGCGACTTAGCAACGAGGACAGACAACGCGAGTACGACGCATGAACCGACCCGGTGGCTTTTTGCGACGAGCTCCCCGACGCACCTTCCGCGACCGTCGGGAAGCTGGCCGCGTGCTGGCCGAGGAGTTGGCGGCCTACCGCGACAAGGACGGACTGCTCGTCCTCGGGCTGGCTCGCGGCGGCGTTCCGGTCGGCTGGGAAGTCGCCGCAGCCCTGCATGCGGAGTTGGACGTGTTCCTGGTGCGCAAGCTCGGCGTGCCGAATTGGTCGGAACTGGCGATGGGGGCGCTGGCCAGCGGCGGCGGCGTCGTCATGAACGACAACGTGGTGTCCAGCCTTCGCATCGGCGACGATCAGGTGCGCGCGATTATCGACCGCGAAACGATCGAACTCGGTCGGCGGGAGCGGGCCTATCGCGGCGGACGGCCCGTCGCTGACCCGCGCGACAAGACGGTGATTTTGGTTGACGACGGGATCGCCACCGGCGCAAGCATGCTCGCGGGAGTACGCGCACTGCGGGCCGGTAATCCGCGATCGATCGTCGTCGCAGTGCCGGTGGGTCCGCTGTCAGTCTGCCAGCAGCTGGCGCGGGAGGCCGACGACGTGGTGTGCGCGACCATGCCCAGCGACTTCGAGGCGGTGGGACAGGTTTTCGTCGACTTCCATCAGGTCACCGACGACGAGGTCCGTGAACTGCTCGCCACCCCACCGCGGCAGGGCGAGCCCTAACGGCTGCTGCTAGTGCGTGTTGTGCTCGTCGCTGACGCTCTCCGCGGCTTCTGCGTCGGCTTCCGAATCCGCAGCAGGTGCTGACGACTCATCGTCGTCGACCGCTTCCGCAGGGTAGTCCGCGGGTTCTTCTGCCGGGCCGGATTCCTTGGTGGGCGCACCGGCCTCGCGTCGCTGACGTTCCCGGAGCGCATCGATGATGAGCAACACCACGCCCAACACACTGGCCCCGATGCATACCCAGGCGACCAGCTCATTGCTCGTGACAACCGCGAACACCAACGCGGCAAGGCCTATCACCGCTAAGACCAGCGCAATAATCAGCATCGGTAAACCTCCAGCCGACTGGGCAAGACTGCCAACACAGCAGGATACGCACCGCCGTTGCCGGCATATCTTCGGCCGAGTTAGTTATTGCCCCGATTGAACTGGTTAAACCCCGCGGCTTCATTGGTGGCGCTGGAGTCGACCGGTGCCGCCGATCCGCGCTGGCCAAGCTCCTCGAGCTGAGACTCCAGATACGTCTTGAGCCTCGTGCGGTACTCGCGTTCGAACGTGCGCAGTTGTTCCAGCCGACCCTCGAGCACAGTTCGCTGCTGGTTGATCGTGCCCATGATTTCGGAGTGCTTGCGCTCGGCGTCGGCCTGCAGTGCATCGGCCTTCTCCTGAGCCTGGCGCAGCTGGGTCTCGGAGCGGGTTTGCGCATCGGCCAGCATCGCGTCGGCGCGCTGGCGGGCTTCGGTGACGGTGGTCTCCGCCTCGCGACGTGCATCGCCGACGATCTGTTCGGCGTTGACGCGGGCGTCGGCCAGCAGCTTGTCCGACTCCGCCTTGGCGGTGCCGGTCAGCCGGTCGGCGGTGTCCTGGGCCAGGCTGAGCACCCTGGCCGCCTTCAACGCCTGCTCCTCGCCAAGGGAGCTGGCCGCGGGGGCGGGCTGGGGGGCTGGCTGCGGGGCGGGCTGCGGCGGCTTGACGGGCTCAGGCTCGGGCTCATACACCGGAATGGCTTGGGTGGCTTGCGCACTCGTGCCGCCGCCGGCCCGCGCACTGGCCAGCTCTTGGTCCAGCTCGTTGACCCGCTGACGCAGGTCCGAGTTCTCCTCGATGAGCCGGGTCAGCTCGTTTTCCACCAGGTCGAGGAAGGCGTCGACCTCGTCTTCGTTGTAACCACGCTTGCCGATCGGCGGCTTGCTGAACGCCACATTGTGGACGTCGGCGGGTGTCAGCGGCATTCTTAGCCCCCTTGAGTGTGGACGATCAAACCGACTAGGAAAGTGTAGGTCGGCGCGAACGTTGTTGTAGCCATACTGCAACTGCCGCCCATCCTGTCACACCAGACCCGGCGGTTGCCGATTCGCCCGATAAATAAGACCGAATTTCAAAGTTTAAGAGCCGACAAATCAACGCCTTAATCGAACGAAATCCGGCCCCGCAAACCGTCCCGGGCCCGCAGTACTCGACAACCCGCGGCAGGTTCGCGGTTCAGGCGCGGTAATCCAGCGCCATTGTCATGCCGATGAACGCCAAGAGCAGCAACACCATGATGGACAGGTCGAAACGGACGGCACCCACCGTGAGCTGCGGTATCAGCCGACGCAGCAGCTTCACCGGCGGATCGGTGACCGACAGGATGATTTCGAGGACCACCACGGTGGCGCCGCGCGGGTGCCAGTCCCGGCTAAACGATCGGATGAACTCGACGACGACCCGAGCGATCAGCAATAGCCAAAAGATGAACAGCGCAAAACCAACGATGTGCACGAACAGCGTCAACGAGAGCCCGACCTTAGTGATGAAGCAGATGTGACTTTGACGACCGCCCCGGCTGCAGCCAGCACGGCAACGCCAGCCTACCGACTCGAGCGGGCCGACTGGGAGTCCGAGCCGGCCGGCGACTACTGGTAGGCGTAAAAGCCGGTCTCAGCGATGCGACGGCGTTCTTCGGGCGAGACGTCGACGTCGGCAGGTGAGAGCAAAAACACCTTGGTCGCGACCTTGTCGAACGAACCACGCAGCGCGAAGGCCAGCCCCGCCGCGAAGTCGACCAGCCGTTTCGCGTCAGCGTTGTCCATCGAGACCAGGTCCATGATCACCGGGGTGCCGTCACGGAACCGCTCCCCGATGGTGCGGGCCTCGCTGTAGTCCTTGGGCCGCAGCGTGGTGATCTTCGACAGCGGGCTGCTCTCGTCGAAGAGCATCGCCATCCGGCGCGGGTCCATCGCCAGCGCACCGCGGGTCGAGCCGCGCAGCGACCCGAACCGCGGCCGGGCCAAGTCACTGCGGTCGTACTCATGGCCCCGGAACCGGGATTCGTCGGAGTAACCGCCGCGATAGCCGCCCGTGGCGAAATCACCGGGCTCACCGCGTGGATCGTCGTATTCGCGCCCGTCGTAGCGGCCGTACCCGTCGTCACCGAACCGCTGCCGGGGGTAGCTGCCCCGGCTCGGTCCATGGTCGTCGTAGTACTCGTCGTCGTAGTCCTCCATAGGAGCCATACCGAAGTAGGCCTTGACCTTATGCAGTGTGCTCATCGCCTGGACCCCTTCTAGGCTCTGGGAGTTGCGGTGTCTGTGATGAAGATGTGACTGGAGTGACTAGTTAGGGTGACGGTAGCGGTCTCCTGCCCAATAACGCGGTACCGACACGCACACACGTCGAACCATGTTTGACCGCGCTTTCGAGGTCGTTCGACATTCCGGCTGACATCCCCGCCGCACCTGGATGCGCTCGGCGCACCCGCTGATGCTCCGACTCCAGAAGCCCGAACGCCGTATCGGGATCCCAGTCCAGCGGCGGGATGCCCATCAGGCCAACCAGTTCCAGGGATTCCGCGGCCTCGACCTGCGCACAGATTTCGTCGACGGCACCGGAGTCGGAGACGTCGACACCGCCCCGGGACACATCGCCGTCGAGACTGATCTGGACGTAGACCCGCAGCGGATTCTCCCGACGGCCCTCACTCAATGCCACCGCCACGGCGCGATCGAGCGCGCGCACCAGCCGGGGACTGCTGATCGAGTGGACGGTGTGCGCCCAGTTGGCCAACGACCGGGCTTTATTGCGCTGGATCTGGCCCACCATGTGCCAGTGCAGCCGCGGTGATGTCGCCGGTGTCGAGGTGCCACCCGATGAGGCGCCCAGCAACCTCGCGACTTCGCCCACCTTCACCGCCGCCTCTTGCTCGCGGGATTCGCCGAACGCGGCGCATCCCAAACTCGACAAAATCGCGACATCGGTTGCTGGGAAGAATTTGGTAATGGGCAGCAGTTGAATTTCGTCGACTTTGCGGCCGGCCGCTTTGGCGGCCGCCGCGAGCCGCGATCGTAACGCTGTCAAAGCATCGGCCAATTCCGATTCCCGTTCCGGTCGGACTGAAAGTTTTAACGCCGCCGCACTCATTCCATCCACACCACCGATGCCAGTCGCCCGGTCGGAGCGTCGCGGCGGTGACTGAACAAACTGACGTCGTCCACCGTGCACCGCGGGTCGATATCGACGGCGCTCAAGCCCAAAGCCTTGAGCTGACAGGCGATTCCGGCGCGAAGGTCCAGCGCGGGCGTGCCGGTCGAGGTGCTGCTGCGACTGCCCGGCAACACCGCTTCTACCTCGTCGGCCATCGCCGCAGGCACTTCGTAATTGCGGCCACTGACCGCGGGGCCCAGCAGCGCGGAGATGTCCGGCTCACACGCGCCCGCGGCCACCATGGCCTCGAGCGCCCGGGCCACCACACCGTCGCGAGCTCCAACCCGACCGGCGTGCACGGCGGCGACGACGCCGGCCCGCGCGTCGGCCAGTAGCACCGGCACGCAATCGGCGGTTACCACCGCCAAGGCCAGCCGCGGCGTGCTGGTCACCAATGCGTCGGTGTCCGCGACCGCGGTAGTGCGCGGCCCGTCGACCACCTCGACGCGATCACCGTGAACCTGGTTCATCCACACCACCCGGTCGGCGCCAAGGCCGATGGCAGCGGCCAGTCGCTTGCGGTTAGCCGCCACCGCGGCCGGGTCGTCGCCGACATGGTCACCGAGGTTGAAGGTGTCGAATGGCGGCGCCGAGACGCCGCCGGCGCGCGTAGTGGTCACACGCCGGACGCGAACGCTCACACATCCAGTATCCGGCTAGCGCCGCATGAAGGGCGGCACGTCGACGTCGTCGTCCTCGCCGCCGATGTCGAAGGTTGCGCCGTTGGTCGGCACCGACACGCTGACCGCGTCGGCAGGCTCGAACAAGCTCGTACTGACCTTTCCGTGCTTACCCGAAGCGATCGTCGTCGAGGCATCGCTACCGCCGACGATCGGTTTTCGGCCGGGCCCGCTCGCGTCGAAGCCCGCTGCGATCACCGTGACGCGCACCTCGTCGCCGAGCGAGTCGTCGATGACGGTGCCGAAAATGATGTTGGCATCCTGATGGGCGGCGTCCTGCACCAGCGACGCCGCCTCGTTGATTTCGAACAACCCCAGATCGCTGCCGCCGGCGATCGACATCAGCACACCCTGTGCGCCCTCCATGGAGGCTTCCAGCAGTGGCGAGTTGATCGCGATCTCGGCGGCCTTGAGCGCGCGGCCGTCGCCGCGGGCCGAACCGATGCCCATCAACGCCGTGCCCGCACCCGACATGATGCCCTTGACGTCGGCGAAGTCGACGTTGATCAGGCCCGGGGTGGTGATCAGGTCGGTGATGCCCTGCACACCGTTGAGCAACACCTCGTCGGCGCTGCGGAAGGCATCCATCAGCGATACCGCCGCGTCACCCATCTGCAGCAAGCGGTCATTGGGGATGACGATCAGGGTGTCGCAGCTTTCCCGCAGCGCAGCAATGCCGGTTTCGGCCTGGTTGCCCCGCCGTTTGCCCTCGAAGGAGAATGGCCGGGTCACCACACCGACGGTCAGCGCGCCCAGCTTGCGGGCGATGCTGGCTACGACCGGCGCGCCGCCGGTGCCGGTGCCGCCTCCTTCGCCTGCGGTCACGAACACCATGTCAGCGCCGCGGAGCAGCTCTTCGATCTCGTCCTTGGCGTCGTCGGCGGCCCTGCGGCCGACCTCGGGATCGGCACCGGCGCCCAGCCCGCGGGTCGAGTCGCGCCCGACGTCGAGCTTGACGTCGGCGTCGCTCATCAACAACGCCTGGGCGTCGGTGTTGATCGCGATGAACTCCACGCCCTTGAGTCCCTGCTCGATCATCCGGTTGACGGCGTTGACGCCGCCGCCACCGATCCCTACGACTTTGATGACGGCCAGATAGTTGTGCGGCGGGGTCATCATTGTTGTTCCTCCCTGGTGGGATTTGGTCTATTGCGTAACGACCTGGCAAACCTCAACCTCAACTAAAGGGTTAGAGTTATGTCAAGTTGTTCCGCGCAAACAGAACGGTATTGCCGCCGCGCGCGCGATCGACGCAGGCGCGCCGAGAAGCGGCGGGCGAATTTCGGGCGAATTTCTCCCAGGGCCGACGCCGAGCGCACGGTGTCCGGCGGGTCGCTATTTGACGGTGGGCAGGTCGGGGCTCGACACGTCGTAGACGTGGCCCGGCTGGGTCAACAGCGCGGCCAGCTTCTGTGCCTTCTCGTCGGTGCGTTCGTTGGTCCCCCAGATCACGGTGCGACCGTCGGCGAGCGTCAAGGTGATCGACGCGACCGACGGCGCAGCAATCCGGCCCACCTGGGCGACGATCTCGGGGCGCAGAGCGGTCAGCACCGCGAGCGCGGCCTTGGTCGCCGGGTCGGTCGGCCCAGGGTTGTCGACGTCGAGGTAGGGCAGCGCCGGCGGCGGCGGTGCGGTCGCGAAGTCGACGCCGTCGCGGTCGTAGAGATGCGGGCCGTCGGGAAAGTCCTTGACCACCACAGGAACCCGCTCGACGACGGTGATCCGCAGTGCCGACGGATACTGGCGTTGCACCCGTGCGCTCGCCACGCGGCGAATGGCCGCCACCCGGTCGGCGACGCCGTCGGTGTCGATCTGCAGGAGCGGCGTGCCGAGCCGGACCTGCGCGGCGCCGAGCACCTCGTCGCGGCTCACCGCCCCCGTCCCGACGACGATGATGCTGCGGGCCGACATCGCCGGTGTGAAATAGAGGACCAACCCGAGTGCCACGGTGAGGACGGTCAGCCCGAATATCGCGAGCGCGAGCTTCAAACCCCGAACAGCCCCGCGCGGAGCAGGTTTGGCCGGGTCCGCCGCGCGCCCGCGGGCGCGACGTTTGGCTTCCCGGCGGGCCTCCTCGATCGCCATCGCGCGTGCCTGCGCCTCGCGGCGCTCGGCGCGTTCCCGCCTCGCCCGCCGACGCGGACCCTCGACCACGTCGGACTGTTCGGCCTGCGACTGTTCCGCGTCGTCTCCGGATTCGGCGGCCGCGATCGGTTCGGTGACCGTTATTTCCCGTAACGGGTCCTCGCCGGTATCACCACCGGGCTCACCCGGCACCGCGCCGTCGTCGTGCTCGGTCACGACAACACTCCCGGCTGGCCGGGAGCGCCGCGGTTGGCCCGCACCCGCAGCGCGGTCACGATCTCGGGCGCGAGCATGGTGACGTCGCCTGCGCCCATCGTGACAACGACATCACCGGGGCCGGCGGCCTCGGCCACCGCGACAGCGACCGAGGACATGTCGGGCAGATACCGCACCGGCACACTGACGTGCTCGGCGACGCTTGCCCCGCTCACACCGGCGAGTGGTTGTTCGCGCGCGCCGTAGACGTCGAGCACAAAAACCTGGTCGGCCTCGTCGAGCGCGTGACCGAATTCAGCAGCGAAAGCCTTTGTCCGCGAATACAAATGCGGCTGAAACACCACCAGCGACCGGCCGGAGCCGCTCTGCTCAAGCAGTGTGCGGACCGCGTCCAGCGTGGCGCTGATCTCCGTCGGGTGGTGGGCATAGTCGTCGAACACCCGCACCGACGCCGCGGTGCCGATCAACTCGAAGCGACGACGCACCCCTTCGAAACCGGCCAGCCCGTCGAGCACGCAGTCGGCGGGAGTACCGATCTCGATAGCGGCCAGCAGCGCGCCCAACGCATTGAGCGCCATGTGCCTGCCCGGCACCGACAGCCGCATCACCCACGGATGGATTTCGCCGCGCAGCTTGACGTGCGCGACCGCGCCGGTCCCCTGCTGTTCCCAAGACAACAGCGTCGCGTCCAACTCGTCCGCGGGGCCATTGGGACCCGTATCGGACCCAGCGCCGTACCGCAGCACCCGGATTCCCAGCGCCGCAGTGCGTTTGGCCAGCGCGGCCGCCCCCGGGTCGTCGACACAGATCACCAGCGCTCCACCGGGGGCTATTCGCTCCGCAAACGAGTCGAACACCGCGGTGTAGGCGTCGGAACTGCCGAAGAAGTCCAGATGGTCGGCCTCGATGTTGGTGACCACCGCGACATTCGGGGTGTACTCCAGCAGCGAGCCGTCGCTCTCGTCGGCCTCCGCGACGAAGCAGTCGCCGCTGCCGTGGTGAGCATTGGTGCCGGCCTCGCCCAGCTCACCGCCGACCGCGAAGGACGGGTCGCGGCCGCAATGCTGCAGGGCCACGATGAGCATCGACGTGGTGGTCGTCTTGCCGTGCGTGCCGGTCACCATCAGCGTGGTGCGCCCGGCCATCAGTTTGGCCAGCACGGCCGGCCGCAACACCACCGGAATGCCACGTCGCCGGGCCTCGACGAGCTCGGGGTTGGTCTTCGGGATCGCGGCGTGCGTGGTGATGACGGCGGTCGCGCCACCCGGCAACAGGTCCAGCGACGACGCGTCGTGGCCGATCCGGATCAGCGCGCCGCGTGCGCGTAGCGCGCGCACACCGCGCGACTCCTTGGCGTCGGACCCCGACACCTGTCCGCCCCTGTCCAGCAGGATGCGGGCGATGCCCGACATGCCCGCTCCCCCGATGCCGACCATGTGGACCCGCTGCAACTCGGGGGGCAGCGGAGGGACGTTCACCGTCGGCCTCCTCCGCTGCGCGCCTGCTTCGCGACGTCCAGGACAACCTGGGCGACGCGCTGCGCGGCCTCCGGATGACCGACCAGCGCGGCGGCCTTCGTCATAGCCGCCAGCCGCGGCGCGTCGTTGAGCAGCCTGCCGACTTGATCGGCCACGAAAGCGGGCGACAGCTCGAGGTCGGCGACCAGCAGCCCGCCGCCGGCATTGACCACCGGTAGCGCGTTGAGCCGCTGTTCGCCGTTGCCGATCGGCAGCGGCACATAGACGGCAGGCAGGCCGACCGCGGTGACTTCGGCGACCGTCATCGCGCCGGACCGGCAGATCGCCAAATCGGCGGCGGCGTAGGCCAAATCCATCCGGCTCAGGTAAGGCACCGCAACGTACGGCGGGTCGCCCGGTTCCGGCGTCCGTAGTTCGATGGTGTTCTTGGCGCCGTGGGCGTGCAGCACCGCCACCCCTGCGGCCGCCAGGTCGCCGGCTGCCGCGGCGACCGCCCGGTTGATGGAGGCGGCTCCTTGCGAGCCGCCGAACACCAACAGCACCCGCGCGTCGTCGGCGAAGCCGAAATGCGCGCGCGCCTCCGATCGCAGTGCCGCGCGGTCCAGCGAGGTGATGGCCGCGCGGACCGGCACACCGACCACTTCGGCGTGCGGCAGGCCGGGATCGGGGACCGCCGACAACACCCGCTTGGCGCTGCGCGCGCCAATCCGGTTGGCCAGCCCGGCGCTGGCGTTGGCTTCGTGGATCACCACCGGCACGCGCCGCCCCCGCCGGGCCCTGCCACGGGCGGCGAGATACGCCGGCAGCGACACGTATCCACCGAAGCCGATCACGACGTCGGCCTCGACTTTGTCCAGCACCGCACGGGTCTGCCGGACGGCACGGAATACCCGCAGCGGCAGGCGGGCCAGATCGCCGGTGGGTTTGCGGGGCAAGGGCACCGGGGTGATCAGCTCAAGCGCGTAACCGCGCTCGGGCACCAGCTTGGTCTCCAAACCACGCGCGGTGCCCAGTGCGGTGATCCGGACCTGCGGATCAAGGACGACCAGGGCGTCGGCGACGGCCATCGCGGGTTCGACGTGGCCTGCTGTACCGCCGCCCGCGAGCACCACCGACAACGAGGAGTCCCCGGTTGGCTCCCTGACCGAGTCGTTCACCCGTGGCGCTGACCTTCCAGTGCTCGACGGCCGTGTGCATGACGCTGGCCGGTGTACCGCTGTCCGCCTCCATGATGCCCTGCCCGCGCCGTCCGCCGATCCACCGCAGGCTTTCTCGCCGGCCGTGCGGCGGGCGGCTTGGCGGGCTGCCCCCGGCTTCGCAACCTGTCGCGCAGCGCCTCGACCCGGGTCGGCGCATAGGGCTCGGGCAGTGGCAGCCGCAGCAGTCGGTTCATCCGGTCGTCGCGCCCGGCTCGCAGCGCAGCGACGGCCTCGGGTTCGTGGCGAGCGGCATTTGCCATCATGCCGATCATCAAAAGTGTTGTGGCCGTTGATGTTCCACCGGCAGAGATCAGTGGCAGCTGGATACCGGTGACCGGCAACAGGCCGATCACGTAGCCGACATTGATGAAAGACTGGCCGATCACCCACATCGTGGTGGTCGCGGTCAGCAGTCGGAGGAACGGGTCGGCAGACCGTCGCGCAATGCGCATCCCGGTGTAGGCGAACAGGCCGAATAGAGCCAGCAGGCCCAGCGCGCCGACCAGGCCGAGTTCCTCGCCGATGATCGCGAAGATGAAGTCGTTGTGTGCGTTGGGCAGATAGTTCCACTTGGCCGTGCCCTGGCCCAGACCGTCGCCGAAGATACCGCCATTGGCCAGCGCGAACTTCGCCTGGCGGGCCTGATATCCCGAGTCCTGCGGGTCCTGGCCTGGGTTCAGCCACGAGCGCACCCGGTCGGACCGGTAACCCGCGGACACCGCCAGGATCGCCGCGGCCACGATCGCGGCGAACAGCGAACTCAGGAAGACCCGCAACGGCAGGCCGGCGTACCAGAACAGCCCCAACAAGATGATGCCCATCGAGACCGTCTGCCCCAAGTCGGGCTGCGCGACGATGAGGGCCAGCGCGATCACCGCGGCCGGCACCAGCGGGACCAGCATTTCCCGCAGCGAGGCCCGCTCCATGCGCCGCGCGGCCAACAAGTGAGCACCCCAGATTGCCAACGCGATCTTGGTCAGTTCGGAGGGCTGCATCGAGAAGCCCGCGATCACGAACCACCCTCGAGAGCCGTTGGCCTCCTTGCCGATTCCTGGGATCAGCACCAATACCAGCATCACCATGGTCACCGCGAAACCGGAGAACGCCATGCGCCGCATGAACCGCACCGGCAGCCGCAGCGCCAGATAGCACGCGACCAGCCCGATGATGGTCCACAGCACCTGGCGGCCGAAGATGACCCACGCCGACCCGTCGTCGTCATAGGAACGCACGCCGGACGCGGAAAGCACCATGGTCAGTCCCAGCGTGGTCAACAACGCGGCCACGGCGATGATCAGGTGAAACGACGTCATGGGTCGGCCCAACCAGGCGCCGAACCGGGTGCGGGGTCCGGCAGTGGCGGTGGCGGCCGGTTTGGCGGAGACCGCTGGGCTTTCGTCGGGCTCCGCCGCGCTCGTCTCCCCCGACTCGCTCGGCATGCTCTCCGTCGGCTGCCCGTCCTTGGTTCCCCGGCGTAGCAACCGGGTCAACCTGTTGGTCACGCCAGTTATCCAGACGTGGCGCGCACGGCAGCCGCGAACGCGTCGCCGCGATCGGCGTAGCCGGTGAACTGGTCAAATGAGGCCCCGGCCGGTGCCAGCAGCACCGTGTCGCCGGGGTGGGCCAGGTCTCGGGCGGCAGCGACGGCAGCGTTCATCACGCGAATGCCGACAGCCTCGTCCGACGCAGGAATTACTGTTGTCACACGAGTAACAGGAGACTCAGCAGTCGCATGCATACCAGCATCCTCGCCTGTCACAACCTGTACGACGGGGACATCCGGCGCGTGTCGTGATAACGCCTCGGCAACCGCCGCCCGATCACGGCCGATCAGCACCGCCCCGACCAGCCGCGGAGCAATCCTGGCCACCGTCTCCTGCACCGACGCGCCCTTGAGCAGACCGCCGGCTATCCACACCACCCGCGGATATGCCAGCACGGATGCCTCGGCGGCGTGCGGATTGGTGGCCTTCGAATCGTCGACGTAGCTGATCTGATCGACGACTGCGACCAGCTCGGCGCGGTGCCGGCCCACCCGAAACGTCGCCAGCGCGTCCGCGATCGCCGCCGGGGGCACCCCGACGCTGCGCGCCAGGGCGGCGGCGGCCAACGCGTCGAGCACGCCCACCGGCCCCGGCACCGGGATCGACGAGACGGCGGCCAGCGCCGAGCCGTCCGGCACGGCGGCGGAGCTGGCTGGGGAACCGGCTGAGAAAAAAGCCCTGTCGACGAGCATGCCGTCGCGCACGCCGAGCTCCCCGACGGCAGGTTCGCCGAGCCGGAAGCCGACGCGTAGCGGGGCGTGGGTCGCCGCCAGCAGCGCCGCGGCGCGCGGATCGTCCAGCCCGGCGACCGCCACCCGGCCGGTCAGTACCCGTGCCCTGTCGGCGGCGTA
>Ga0210396_10004211_pt1 | contig 14130 bp, 9 predicted proteins | sample IncBWH17OmetaG_FD_155466 | JGI IMG/M metagenome (GOLD analysis project Ga0210396, IMG submission 155466) | Forest soil microbial communities from Barre Woods Harvard Forest LTER site, Petersham, Massachusetts, United States - Inc-BW-H-17-O ...
CGAGTTCGCCCGGTTCGCCGAGGACCCTTGGCTGGACGGGAAATTCACGCGCGCGCCGCTGACCGACGAGGTCGACGTGGCCATCGTCGGCGCCGGGTTCGGTGGGCTGTTGACGGGAGCGCGGCTACGCCAACTCGGTGTCGACAGCGTGCGGTTGATCGACCGGGCGGCCGACGTGGGCGGCACGTGGTACTGGAATCGGTATCCGGGGATCGCCTGCGACGTCGAGTCCTACGTGTACATCCCGTTGCTGGAGGAGCTCGGCTACATCCCCGCGGATAAATACGCCAAGGGCGCCGAGATCTTCGCGCACTGTCAACGCATCGCCGAGCACTACGACCTCTATCGCGACGCGTGCTTGCAGACCGACGTCCATGAGATTCGTTGGGAAGCAGCGAGTTCCCGCTGGATTATCCGGACCAACCGGGGTGACGTTATGCGGGCCAGGTTCGTCTCCATGGCCAACGGGTATCAGGCGAAACCGAAGCTGCCTGGCATTCCCGGGATCAGCTCCTTTCGCGGGACGATGTTTCATACCAGCCGGTGGGACTACGGCTACACCGGCGAGCGGCTGGAGAACCTGGCCGCCAGCCGCGTCGGCATCATCGGCACCGGGGCGACCGCCGTCCAGTGTGTGCCGCACCTGGCGGCCGCGACGCAGCACCTGTACGTCTTCCAGCGCACACCGTCATCGGTGGATGTGCGCGCAAACCAGCCCACGGATCTGCAGTGGGCCAACACATTACAGCCGGGTTGGCAACAACAGCGGATACAGAACTTTCAGATCCTCACGGCCGGTGGTCAGGCGGAGGAAGACCTGGTCGCCGACGCCTGGACGAGCATCACCCGGAAGCTTCCGGTGATGCGCCACGACACCGACGCGTCGGTGAGCCCCGAGCAACGCACGCGCGACATCGAGCTGGCGGACTTCGCCAAGATGGAGGAGGTCCGCGCGCGGGTCGCCGAGATTGTGGCCGATCCCGCCACCGCGGAGGCGCTCAAACCCTGGTACGGCTACTTCTGCAAGCGGCCCTGCTTCCACGACGAATATCTGCAAACGTTCAACCGCGCCAACGTCACGCTGGTCGACACCCGCGGCCAAGGCGTGGAACGCATCACCGAGACGGGTGTCGTGGTCGACGGAGTGGACTACGAGCTCGACTGCCTGATCTTCGCAACGGGTTTCGAGGTAGGCACCGATTACTGCCGCCGCACCGGGTTCGAGTTGATCGGCCGCGACGGCGCGACGCTGACCGAGAAATGGCGCGACGGTGTCCGTACGTTTCAGGGGTTGTATGCCAACGGATTCCCGAACTGCTTCATCGAAAGCATCGCCCAGGCGGGGCTTACGGTGAACTTTCCGTACCTGCTGGACGTGCAGGCAAGCCACGCCGCGTGGATCATCGCCTGGGCCCTCGAGCATGGAGCAACCGAAGTCGAAGCTTCACCCGGTGCCGAGGCCGCCTGGGTCGACACCGTTGTGCAGCGTTCGGCGCTGACCGCCGAACGGGCTAAGACGTGCACTCCCGGCTACTACAACCGGGAAGGCAAGGCGGACGCCAAGACTCGGCAGGGCAGCTTCTTCTTCGGCGCACCGACCGAGTACGCCGACATCCTGGCGGCCTGGCGCGCCAAGGGCGACTTGGAGGGCCTCGAGATTCGCGGGACCGCTCCATGAAGTACGTCTTGGGCCGTTTGAGGGGCCGGGTACGGGCGGCGACGCGGCGCCGGCCCGCACCGAAGGTGGCGATCATCGGCGCGGGGTTTGGCGGTCTGGGGACGGCCGTGGCGCTGCGCCGGGCCGGCGTCGATGACCTGACGATCATCGAGGCCGACGACGGCGTCGGGGGCACCTGGCGACGCAACATCTATCCCGGCGCCGCCTGCGACATCCAGAGTCATCTGTATTCGTTTTCGTTCGCGCTCAACAAATCCTGGAGCCGCACCTACGCTCGTCAGCCCGAGATCCTGGCCTACCTGGAGTCGGTGGTCGACGACTTCGATCTACGTCGCCACCTCATGCTCGACACCAGGGTCGACACCATCCGCTGGAATGCCGACACGTGGCAGTGGGACTGTCAGGTGCAGCGCGCCGGGCAGACCGCCACCCTAGTCGCCGACGTCGTCGTCTGCGCAGTGGGTTTGTTCGGGTCGCTCAAGTTCCCAGATATCGCTGGCCTGAAAGACTTCGGTGGCATACTGATGCACACCGCGCAGTGGGATCACAGCACCGATTTGGCGGGCAAGAAGGTGGCGGTTATCGGCACGGGCGCCAGCGGGGTGCAGGTCGTTCCCGAGCTGGCTAAAATCGCCGAGCGCCTCACGGTGTTCCAGCGCACACCGCCGTGGATGGTCCCCAAGGATGACCGCCCTTACAGGGCAACAGAGTTGGCGCAATTCCGACGCAACCCACTGGCGACCCGCCGCACGCGCTGGCAGATCTGGAAATTCCAGCACGACAACACCGCGACCTTCGCCGACGACCCGGTTGTCACCGCCCGCACCCAGATCGCGACCTCGTTCCTCGAGCGCACGGTGGCCGACGAGCGGCTTCGGCAAGCGCTGACACCGGACTATCCGTTCCGCTGTAAACGCGTGCTGCTGGGCGACGACTACTACCGGGCCCTACAGCAAGACCATGTCGATCTTGTCACCGACCCCATCGAGCGCGTCACCGAGATGTCGGTGGTGACGCGGACCGGCCAGGCCTTTCCCGTCGATGCCATCGTGCTCGCAACGGGATTCGAAACGTCGCGCTACCTGTCGGGCATCGACGTCATCGGAACCGGGGGACAGCATCTGCACGAGCGATGGGGACTCGACCCCAGCGCCTACTTGGGCGCCGCTGTCAGCGGATTTCCGAACTTCTTTATGCTTTACGGTCCCAACACCAACCAGGGCGGCAACTCGATCGTCTACATCCTCGAGGCCGGCGCGCGACTGGTGGCCAGCGCGGTGGGGCGGCTGGCACGCCGGGGTGGCTATCTCGACGTGCGCCCTGAGGCCGAAAAGTGTTACAATGAGGGCCTTTCCACGGATCTTGAACGCACCGTCTGGACCCAGTGCGACAGTTACTTCCGTTCGCCCAGCGGGCGCATCGTTACCCAATGGCCCTACACCGAGCTGGACTATGCCCGCCGCACCTGGAGGCTGCGGCCTCGAGATTGGTTGCACCGCACCGGTGCACCGGCGAGCGGACATGGAATCGTCAGCTCTGTCACGTTAAGCGGGTTCCAGATCCCAGCCGATCGTAAAGGCCTGGTGGAGAATAAGGTGAGCAAGAATGTCGCTGCGGCTGCCCAACCGCCAGGCGTGCATGGTGAAGGCCTTGCTGCTGAATAGCGCGTAGTTGACCGAGCTTTCGGGTGTCGTGCGAGATCGATAGACGATGGCATCGAGGTCGGACCACCAGGCTCTGGAAGCATCCGCGAGTTGGTGGCAGGTCGCCCAAACCGCTGGGTGCTGGCCGGTGCTGATTTGGTCGTCAACCTGCAATGCGTCGAGGTTTCTCTCGGTGCGAAGGTCCAGCACTCGCAGCGGACGGGTGGCCACGAGGCGCACGAGGTGGTGATCGATATGGTCGCCGGGTATCACGAGGCCGGTCGGCCGGTAACGCTCGCGGAAGGCGCTGGCGAGTTGTGTGGCGGCATAGCGTGTGCGGAAGCTTCCCGATGCTGGGTCGAACCGATACCGAGGCTGCGCAAATCCGGCCCAGGTCCATTTGGATGGCTGGGTGGTCTCAACGCGCCAGAGTTCGATTCCGGCCTTAATGCGTCGGCTGCGCAGCCCGGCAGGTCGAGCCTCGGAAAGTGGGCTTTTGTACCCCGCGGCGAGCTCAGGCACCGAGCGCGGTGAGCATCTGCCACGCTGACTCGGCCGTGTCGGGCTGCCGGAGTGCGTCTGCGATTGATGCGCCGCCGATTTCGTCGTGAGCGATCCGCATTACCCGGTCAGCGGACACCGCATCGGAGCTGAACTGGGCGAGCAAGTCGAGGATGCGGGGGAGATCCGGGAGTAACCGGTCGCCGTCGAACTGCCATATCGGAAACCACGTCTGGTTACCGACGGGGGCGCCTAACAGCTTGCCTCGCCGCCGAAGTTGATGAACTGCCTGCGGCGAGGCGAAACCCAGAAGCGACTGCACGTCGGAGGTGGAGTACGCACCTTCGACGAACGCCTTTGTCACCGCGGCGCGCCGCTGACGATTCAGACCATCGGCCGCGACGCGCTCGAGACGCCCGCGTGGCGCGGACGGCGCCTTGAGTAGCGCGTCGAGCACTTCGGCGAAGCCGCTGTCGCGACGCATCCTCGCCTCTACCTCACGGACGAGCGGTGCGACTGCGGTGGTCATGCTTCGACGCTACCACTCGACTGGGGCAATTGAAACGATCGAAACAAGAGTTCGATCTGTGCTCGGTCCGTCCATGTTCAGGAGTCCGGTTGCGGCCAGCCGCAGTAGCACCTCGCCGGCCCGCGGTGCATCCAACTCGAACTCTTCGACGCTCCACGGGCGGCCGTATTCGTAGAGGATGGCCGCGCGGCTTCTCACCGGGCAGGGTCCTCGGCGACCTCGATGTCGCCGGCCTTAGCCGCCGCACGAAGCTGGTGAAAGTCGTCGAGCGCCTTGTCGGCGTAGGTGTATGACCACTCGGCGACTGCTTCGCACACGCTATCGCTAGTGCCGACGTACCCCCGCAGTATTGATGCATTCGCGCTCTGCGAGTGTGCGCGCGCCAGCAGAACGGCGCAGGCGGTGACGTACTCACTGAACGTGGCAGCCGACATGCCCTCGGTTTCGATGGTGCCCTTCATGTCGTGGAACTGGCGGACGTAATAGTCGCGGCCGTCCTTGCGTGTGGTGCCGAGAAACACGTCCGACATTGCTTGCAGGATTCGCTGGCCGTCGACCACGCGCAGACCCTGACCCGTCGCCTCGACGGCGGCGGTCAACGTCTCCGGCTGGCGCCAGCCGCCGTACTCCTCGAGGACAGATCGATTGGCCTCCTTGATCTGCAGGACCAGCGGCGTGCCGTTGGGACCGACCAGGATGATCAAGTAGCACCGGGTACCGACGCTGCCGACGCCAACCACCCGCAGCGCGATATCGGTGACGCGAAAGTGCGACAGCAGTACCGCGATGTCGATCGGGACTGCGGCCAGATACTCCTCAATCGATTCGAGCAGCTTGTCTTCGGTTTCGCCGGGAACGTGTTGGAGAACCGGCGGCGCCTCCCGAAGGCGCGGGGTGCCGTCTGGGCCGGCCTCCACGATCTGTTTGACGACACGCGCCGATGTTCGGGTGCGGGCCCGGGAGGTCGTTCGCTCGATAACTTTCAGCAAGTCTTTGGATACCGACACTGGTCCGCTGTAATTCTCGGGTTCCACTCGCAGGTAATACCGGTCCAGAACGTCCATGTCGAGCATGGTGTGCAGACCGGTTCGATAACCCTCCATGGCCTGTTCCACACAACGGCCGATGGCCTTGGCGGAATAACCGGCGTGGCGGCCCCCGACGATCGCGCTGGTGATCAGGCGTTTCACATCCCACTCCGCGGGCGCCACGGCGGCCTCGTCGAAATCGTTGAGGTCAAAGACAATTGAGCGGTGTGGCGCGGCGTACAAGCCAAAGTTCGAGACGTGAGCATCACCGCAGCACATGACTTCGATTCCCGACGTCGGGCTTTGGGCGAGATCGGCCGCCATGACCGCGGCCGAGCCCCGGTAGAACGAAAAGGGGTCGGTCAGCATCCGGGCGAAGCGCAGCGGGACGAGTTCGCCTAGCCGGCCCTCATTCTGGGCGACAAGAATTTCGGCGGCAGACCGCGGGGACGGCGTCAGCTGCGCAAGGGCGCGTCGCGGCACAGTCTTACGCAGTGCCCGACCGCGCGTCACATCCTCGTCCGGGACTTCGAGATCGATCAGGCGATCACGCAACACCCGTTGCGGCATTTGATCAGCATATGCAGCACCGCGCCCGCTGTACTTAGCTTCAGGCTGATTCTCAACGCTGCCAGCAGGTGGCCGAATCGTTAACATCAGCAAAAGTTGGGTGCCAGACGAATTAGCCTGGAAGATTGCTGTGAGAGGACGCCTGCCGATGGTGGAAACGCCTCCGTTAGATGAGCGCGCTCGTACCCGGCGGCGCCTTCCCTGGCTGAACATCTTGGGTGTCATTGCCGTTGTCGTTGCCGCCACGGCGATCGTGGTGAAGAACGTTCCCGATGCCGGGGCCAACCGAATCCTCAACGTCTCGTATGACCCGACACGTGAGCTGTTCGCGGCGATCGACAAGGCGTTTATCCCGCAATATCGCTCGCGCACCGGGGTCACGCTGGACGTCGAAGAATCGCACGGTGGTTCAGGGCGGCAGCTGAGGACTGTCCTCGATGGCAGCCAGAAAGCCAGCGTGGTGTCACTGGCGCTGATCAGCGACGTTCAAACGTTGAGCAAGCGGGGCCTGATCGCATCCGACTGGCAACAGCGGTTGCCGAACAGTTCGGTGCCCTACACGTCGACCGTCGTGTTTGTGGTTCGCAAGGGCAATCCGAAAGGCATCCACGACTGGCCCGACCTGGTCGAGGGTGACGTTTCGGTGGTGACACCCAATCCGCGCAGTTCGGGCAACGGCCAATTGAGCGTTCTGGCGGCGTGGGGCTCTGTCACCACGCGCGGCGGTACCCAGGCCCAAGCTGCCGCGTACGTGCGGACGCTCTTGCACCATGTGGTGGTCTCCGACGCCGGCGCCCGCAGCGCGGGCGACAGTTTCGCCCTGGCGAAGATCGGCGATGTGCAGCTGGCCTGGGAAAACGAAGCGCTGCGCGAGGTGGCCGCCAATAAGGATGAGCTCGAGCTGGTCTACCCGCCCGTCAGCATCCTCGCCGAGCCCGCCGTGGCCTGGGTCGACGCCAACGTCACCGACCCCAAGACCGCCACCTACGCCAAGGCCTACCTCAACTACTTGTTCACCGACGCTGCGCAAGAGCAGGTAGCGCAATACGGCTATCGGCCCTTCAAGCCGGCGATTCTCGCCAAGCACACCGACCGGCTGCCCCCGCTGACGCTTTTCCCGATCGGCGCCATCGCCAAGGACTGGAGTGACGCGCACGAGCAGTTCTTCGGCGCCAACGGCATACTCGACACGCTCTCAGCGCCGCCCGGTGCGGCGTTGGGGACATAGCGGAAAGACGTCCCAAGTGGGTCTTGCGCTGAACTACGACTTGGTGAAAGGCCGGCATGATCTCATTGCCGGACTCACCGTCGCCGCCATCTCGTTCCCTCAGGCGATGGCGTATGCGCTGATTGCCGGGGTAGATCCCAGGTTCGGCGTGTACTCGGCGATCGTCGTGACGATCGTCGCCTCGATCTTCGGCTCGTCCTCGCACCTGATCAACGGGCCAACGAGCGCCATATCGCTGCTGGTGTTCACTGCCCTGGCCTTCATCGATTCGGAGAATGCCACCGAACTCTTCGAGGCGCTGTTCCTCCTGGCGGTCCTGGTTGGCGCCTTCCAAATCGTGATCAGCTTGTTCAAACTGGGCAACCTGACTCGCTACATCTCCGAGTCGGTGATCATCGGTTTCATGGCGGCGGCGGCGTTTCTGCTCGCCATCGGACAGTTGGGCAACGCGCTAGGGGTGCGCGACAAGGGCGACGGTCACATGCAGGTCTTGCGTCGGGTATGGCTCACCTTGTTCCGCGGCGATCACATCAACTACCGCGCGCTGACGCTCAGTGCCGCCGCGGTGTTGCTGGCGGTCGTCCTGCGCAAACTGGTTCAGCGCTTCGGGTGGCCGCAGATCGACATGCTTGCCGTGCTTGTCATCACCGGCCTGATTGCCTATTTAGCGGGATGGTCGGTTCCGGGTGCCGGCGGACATACGGCGGTGTCGGTAGCCGCAAAGGTCCCGCGGAGCCTGCCCACCCCGCACATCCCCGAGGTCCACACCGACTGGTTGCCCGAGCTGTCCTCGGGCGCTTTGGCCATCGCGTTCGTCGGCATCATCGAGGCGTTGTCGATCGCCAAAGCCATTGCCAACCAAACCCAACAGAAGATCGACTACAACCGACAGATCATGGCCGAAGGCCTGGCCAACCTCAGTGGGGGCTTCTTTCAGTGCCTGCCGGGTTCGGGCTCGCTGTCGCGCTCGGCGATCAATTACCAGTCGGGTGCCAAAACACGATTCTCCGGGATCGTCTCGGCCGCAACGGTCGCCGCGGCGCTGCTCCTCTTCGCGCCGCTGCTGCGGTACGTTCCGCAGCCCGCGTTGGCCGGGCTGCTGCTCGTCACCGCCGCGCGCCTCGTCGATTTCAAGCGGTTGTTCTACACACTCAAGGCGTCGCGCTATGACGCCGGCCTGGTGATCGTGACGGCATTCACCGGCGTGGCAATCGATCTCGATAAATCGGTCCTGCTCGGCGTGATCCTGTCGATCCTGCTGTTCGTGCCGCGCGCGGCGAAGCTGAAAGCCAAAGAACTCATCGTCGCCCCCGAACGCGTGGTCCGCGAGCGGGTTCCCGGCGATCCCGCCGACCCGTCCATCATCATCTACGATCTGGAGGGCGAGCTATTCTTCGGCGCCGCACCGGAATTGGACCGTTACCTGGTGGCGCTGCACCAACGGATCGCGGATGACCCAAATGGCCCAGTGAAGTTCGTGGTGTTGCGGCTCAAACGGGTACGCCACCCGGATGTCGTCTGCATCGAGCGCATCGAGCATTTCCTACGCGACGAGACCGCGCGCGGCGTGACCATCCTGTTGGCCGGGGTTCGCCCCGACACGCTTGGCATCTTGCACAATGTCGGGATCCAAAGCTGGTTCCCGGCAGAGCACATCTTCCCCGAAGAAGACGAGGAATACTCGGCGACGCTCAAGGCCGTGCGCCACGCCCGTGGCCACTTGGCCCCCGTTGAAGTCGGCCGGCCGCCTGCCAAAGCCATCGACCTCGAAGACCCGCCCGACCTGTATTACCTCGTCTGATTCCGGCGAAGGTCAACCGTTAGCGCTGGCCACCCTCGCCCGCTCCGTCATCGACGCGATCACCCCGCCGTCGTTCAGAATGTCGGTGCCGGTGAGATAACCCGCCTTAGCACTGGCACAGAACGCGAGTAGCTCTGCCATCTCTTCAGCCTTGCCCCACCGCGGGACCGCGGCGTCGGCAACCATCGCACCGGCCCCGGCTTGCTCCTCGAGCCGGCCCATCTCGGTGTCGATAGACCCTGGCGACACCGAGACGATGCGCAGGCCGCGCGCGTTGAATCGTTCCGCCTGTGACTGGCTGTACCACCTCACGAAGCTTTTGCTCAAGGCGTAGGCGATACCGGATCGCGCATCGTCTCCGACGATGTTGCAGGACGTCATCATGGCGTCCCAGAAGGCGTCGGCGTCGTGCAGTGCCAGCGGGAATTGTTCTGTCGGAATCAGTTCCGCGGGCAACATGTGGGCCGCCATTGATGCCACGTTGACGATCACGGCGCCCTCGCTGGCTATCGCGTGAAACTCCTCGTTGACGTTGACGGTGCCGACCGCGTTGGTCCGCATGACGTAGTCGGCGGGACCCATGCTCGGGCTTACCCCTGCAGTGTGGATGACTGAGACGACCGTCCCCAGGTCGGTTGCCGTCGCGAGCAGGGCTGCGACCGCACCCCGGTCGGTGACATCACAGTTGACGACCGTGGGACTCATCCCGAGCTCTTCCAGGGTTGCGGCGGCGGCAGTCAGCCGGTCCTTCCTGACGTCGCAGAGGACCAGGGTGTGATCGCGGCCGACGACCTTGGCCGTGGCCAGACCCATGCCACCCGCACCGCCGGTGATCACCGACACTCGATTCATCACGTCTTTACTCCATTCCTTTTGCCCAAGCCATATGTCCTTCGAAACCAAGCGAATTCGCCATCGCGCGATAGTGGTCGCAATAGTCGCGATATGCTGCGTCATCGCCGCGTGCCTGCGCCTCCCACGCCCGCAGCCGCAGTAGCCAGATGTCGTTTAGGACGAATCCGGGTTCGGTCTTCACAGCTGCCAGCCGATCGATGGCCGTCTGCGCTTCGAGAAGGTCCGCCGGACCACCTCTGCGCAGCAAGACGTCTACCAGAATGGCGGTAGCCGCCGCGAGGTTCATGATGTCGTCACAGGCGTATTCCGCCTCGACGGCAGGACGGGCCAGCTCGATCGCGCCGTCGAGATCGCCGACGTTGGACTTTTCGCTAGCAACAATCAAGTCGACGAACGTGGCCACCAAAACCGTGAAGCGTTCTTGTAAAGCGGCTTCGCGCGCCGCGGCAAGCAGGGGGAAGGCATCTTCGCGCTGGGGACCGCCGTAGGCCACCAGCGCGCGGCCGTGTACGTACCGGGCGCAGGCAAGCGTGAGATCATCGCCGGATCGCTCAGCAATTTCAAGGACTTCGGCGGTCTCTTGCAGGGCAGCCGCGTCCGGAACCCACACCCCGTTGCCAACCAGCGTGTACTTGAACAACAGCATTATTGCTCGCAACGTCGGATCGAATGCGCGGACCATAGCTGTGGCCCGCTCGATGTCAGCCCTCCATCGCTGGTCCCCAAGCAGACATCGTGCACAACCCCCCAGCATGATCGCGCCAACCAGCGGAGAGCCGATGATGAAATTGCCCCGAGTGGCGTCACCGTCGGCCAGTTCAATCATCCGCTCCGCCAGCCGCACGGTTTCGGTCGCCTCGCCACGTTCAAGTTTTGCGGCCAGCGCACTGTAAACCAGCCCGAGAGTCAGCGTCGGGTCGCCGATCGACTCGAGCAGGTTGGCGAGTTCGGAAGCCAACTCCGATGCTTCAAGGAATCGCGAGTGAACGACCAGCGCTGGCACCCACCCGGCCATCGCCATAGCCAGCGAAACCTTGTCGCCGGCGGCGCTGGCGAGTTCGCGTAGTTCGTCAAACCCGGTGTCGGCCATGCTGCCGCCGGCCAGCCAGGCGCTGGCACATAACAGTGTCCGCGGGGCGATCCGCATTTCGGTACGGTCGGCGTCGGCGTCGGGCAATCGGTCGGCGACGCTCCGCGCGTGCTGCCAACTCGCACGTGCCGCGGTGATGTCTCGGTGTATCAGCCATCCGCCCGCGCGCATGTACCAGTCGAATGCTGTGTGCAGGTCTCCCGCGGCCTTGAAGTGTTCGGCGACCAGCGCGGCATTCTCGTCGGCCGAGTCCGGCTCACGTTCGACTGCGACGGCAAGCCGCCTATGCAGCTCGGCGCGGTCCGACTTCAGCTGCGATTCATAGGCCACGGCGCGAATCAGCGGATGCCGGAACCCATACTCAATCTTCGGGGTGAACCCGATCTGGTCGATCAGCTCACCCATGACCAACTCGTCGAGGACCGGGTCGATCCCCAGGACGTTCAGCAGCTCGGGGCTGAACCGCGATCCGATGACCGCCGCGGCGTTCAGTGTGCGCTTGGCCTCCGGGCTGAGCCGGTCGACGCGGGCCGCGATGACGGCCTGCAAGGTTGCGGGCACCGTGGTGTCGGCGACATCCCCGTGCAGCAGATAGGAGCCGCGCGCGCCGCGGACCGCTCCCCGCTCGGCCAGATCGCGCACGATCTCCTCGGCGAAAAACGGGTTGCCGTCGGCGCGTTCGGTGATGACTGCGGCCAGCCCCCGCATCGAGGCATCGGTGCCGACGAGCTCATCGATCAACGCTGTGGTCTGCGTGCTGCTCAGCGGCCGCAAGGCGATCGTCTGCGCGCCGGGGATGGACGTCAGCGCGCCGCGGTACTCGGGCCGATAGGTGATCAGCACCATCGAGGGGGTCTGCCTGATCACGGCCAAAAAGTCGGCCAGCATCGATTCGCTGACCTCGTCGATCCAATGCGCGTCCTCGATCACGTACAGTGCCGGATCGGTTCGGGCCAGCGATGCGGCATTGATCAGGGCGGTGAGCCGGCGCCGTCGGGCATCGCCCTCGATGTCGGGCGCCTCGGCGTCGGGATCGGCGATGCCGAGCAGGTCGTCGAGCAGGCGCACATCTTCGGGATCGTCATCGGCAAAGCGGATGCGGAGCTGGGCCCGTGCGGATTCGGCGTCGAGACCTTCGACCCCCAGGCCGGCGCGCAACAGGCCCGTCACCGCACGGAAGGGGATGTCGCTGGTATGGGATTCGCAGTAGGTGGTGAAAATCTGGACATCGCGGTCGTCGGCGATCGCCGCGGCTTCGCGTACGATCCGGCTCTTGCCGATACCGGGCGGGCCCAGGACACCGATGACGCAGCCGGCCCCACCGATGGCTTCGTCGAGGATCGCGGCGATGGTGTTGAGTTCCCAGGTGCGCCCGACCAGGGTGGGGTCGCTGCGGGAGTGCTGATCGCCGCTGGTGGCGATCAAGCGGTACGCGGGCACCCGGTCGCTTGCCCCCTTGATGTGCACCATTTCCGGTTCGGCCAGCATGACGGCACCCTCGACTAGGCGCGCGGTGGACTCGCTGAGCATCACCCCGCCCGGCGGCGCCGCCGACTCCATCCGCTGAGCCATCCCGACCTGTTCCCCGATCGCGGTGTAACCCAAGGCACGAGAACCGATTTCGCCAGCGATCACCTGACCGGAATTCAGCCCGACCCGCAGCCTCAGGTCAACTCCGTCGCGTTGCGCGATGCCACCCGCCATTCGCTTCGCCTCGTCCTGAATTCCCAGCGCCGCCAGGCACGCGCGAAAAGCGTGATCCTCCAACGCGACTGGCGCCCCGAACACCGCCATGATCCCGTCGCCGGTGAACTTGTCCACCGTGCCGCCGAATCGTTGCACCACCGCCGCCGCGCGCTCGACGAGCTCGCCCATGATCTCGCGTAGCCGTTCCGCACCCACCGCGGCAGCGATGTCCATCGAATGCACGGCATCCGCGAACAGCACGGTCACCTGCTTGTACTCGGCCGACGCCGGTGCGGGATTCGTCGGCGACCCGCACTCATCGCAGAATTTCGCGGTGGCGCGCAATTCGGCGCCGCATGATGGGCACGCCACCGTCGACGTCGTCACGTGAGCACCACCGATCCAGGTCGCACTACCCCAGTCGCTAAGGATAGGGGCCTAGAAAATGGGGGTGGCGTCTACGCAGTTATTCGTCGGCCTCGGACGCCTCGTGAGGATGACCGGCATGCCGGACAGCTGTCCCGACGAACGGTGCCCGAACGGTGGGGGCAAGATGCTGGCGGTTGATGATCAGCCCAGCGAGGGCTACCGCCGCGTAAATGCCGCAGAGCACCAATCGCCCCTGGGTCGAGTTGATCGGGAACTGGGCGACGAACAGCACGAGTAGCGCCAAGGCGGTAGCTCGCTGGAAACGCAGCGCCAAAATCAACGCAACACCCATCAGGGTTTGGGTGGCCGTCAGCAGCACTTCCTCCACCTGCCGAGAATCGAGCGCCAGGGAGAACCCGCCACCGCCCAGCAGGTGGGACACCGGCAATGATCCGATCAGCAGCGTCCACTGGTTGACCTTGGACGAAATCAGCGTGGCGATGGCCGCCGTGCCCTTGCCGCGGCTGGCGAAGATGGTCGCGACGATGAACTCGGGGGCCTCCGAAGCAAGCGGAGCCAGCCACTGCACCAGCAGGAACCGATCGATGCCCAACTCGGTACCGGCGGCAACCAGATTGTCGGCGAACGGCGCGGCGCAGAGCAGGATCACCATGCACGACATCGCGAACAGACCGATGACGGCTATCCGCCGACCACGGTCGGGCAGGTGCCCCAGGGCGGCGGCGGTGCCGACCAGGTCGGGCTCTTCGACATCGCCGTGGCTGAGCTTGTAGAGGTAGAAGCCGAACCAGGCCAGGAGCGCCAGCCCCAGCACGAGGTGGATGTGGCCGGTCGCGGGTATGAGGAAAGCGACCATACCGGCGATCAGCAAGAACCCGATTTCCAGCCGGTTGGCGGGTTCCAGGGCCACACCAGTAGGTTTACTAGGGTTGTTGGCGCCGCGTTTGCGCGCCACGACAATGCCGACCAGCACCACGACCGGCCAGCCCAAGCCCATCAACAGCCGGTTGGACCCGGTCATGTTGGCCGCGGCGTACTGCGTGTATTCCGGTACGTGGCCAGACTTATACGCGTAATACAGGTCGACGGCGTATTCGGGCAGCACCGCGATCACTGCGAGCACCGCCATCG
>Ga0210396_10004213_pt1 | contig 14126 bp, 14 predicted proteins | sample IncBWH17OmetaG_FD_155466 | JGI IMG/M metagenome (GOLD analysis project Ga0210396, IMG submission 155466) | Forest soil microbial communities from Barre Woods Harvard Forest LTER site, Petersham, Massachusetts, United States - Inc-BW-H-17-O ...
AGAATGGCGAGCTGCAAGTAGAGAGCGAAGAAGGGAAAGGCTCCAGCTTTACCATCCGCCTCCCGTACCAGATCAGCCTCGAGGAAGAAAAGACGAGCGAAGTCAGACAGGAGATCGATTATAAGAGCCTGGGCCCCCGGAAAGTGCTGGTAGCTGAAGACGTTGAGCTGAACCAGTTCCTCGCGCGCCATATCCTTGAATCCTGGGACTTCGAGGTCGTAATTGCCGGCAACGGCCTGGAAGCCATCGAGCGGTTGGGAAAAGAGGCATTTGATTGCATTCTGATGGATGTCCAGATGCCCGAGATGGATGGAATAGAGGCGACTCATCATATCCGAAGCCTGGCTGATCCGGTTAAAGCAAATATTCCTATTATTGCACTCACGGCAAATGCCCTGAAAGGCGATAGTGAAAAATACCTGGCAGCGGGAATGACCGACTATCTGGCCAAACCCTTTGACGAAGAACGGCTGTTTAGAGTGATTTCGAGAAACCTGGCCAGGATCGCCGCAGCGCCGGCCCCAGCCCCCCCAACCACGACCTCATCCCATGACCATAAGCAGGATATCACCCTTAACAACAACAATACAAACATGTCATCTGACAATCCAAGACTCTACGACCTGACGATGGTACAATCCGTATCAGGTGGGGATGAAGGCTTTATTAAAAAAATGGTAGCGCTGTTTATCGAAACCGTACCTCAGAACATGCAAGACCTTAAGAATGCCCTGCAGGCAGAGAATTGGGAACAGGTCGGAAAGACGGCCCACAAGCTTAAGTCGACGATCGACTCGATGGGCATCAAATCCATCCGCCAGGAGATCCGCGCGGTTGAATCCAACGCCAAACAGATGGAATCCCTCACGGAGATCCCTGCCCTGGTGACAACAATCGACAACGTGATCCGGGAATGTATCGGTCAATTACAGGCCGAGGTACTTAATTGATTGCCGCTTACCGCAGAAAGTATCGAATTGATTCCCAATATATAATAGATTTTTCCCAAAACGAGAGCGAATAAGACCGATTGATTTTCACTATCCATTGATTATCAGGAGAGTATAGGTGTTTTTTTTCTGGCACCATTTTCATGGATTTACACTTGCACCAGACTAGATAACCAATGGAACTATCTAAACAACCCGTTATTTTCGTGGTCGAAGATAACATAATCTATCAAGGCCTTATCGCTAAGGAGCTCGAGACCCTCAGCAGCAATCTCCACTTCTATACGAACGGAGAGTCCTGTATCTCAAATTTAAGCAAACGTCCGAGTGTCATTGTCCTTGACTACAACCTCGATGGGCAAATGAATGGTCTTGACACCCTTCAACGGGTACGGGACTTCGACCCTAACGTTTACGTCATCCTGTTTTCCAGCCAGAAAGGCCTCAATACAAAAGAAATTTTCCTGCAATACGGCAGTTTCGATTTTCTGGAGAAGAATAGCCTTTCCCTGCGTACCTTACGCCAAATGGTCGACTGTGTGACCTCCGGCAACGGCAAGACAGTGGAAAATTAACCGGGAAACCCTTTTTAACCTCTTTATCAATCCAACCCCGCCCCAACCCGGCGGGGTTTTTTTATCATCTAACCCGGGATCCGTCTCCACCCAACCCGGGATCAACCCGGGATCCGCGAAATATATCGCTCGATCTCCTTGATCTGGCTGACGATCTGCGGGGTCGTCGGCTTCAGCGCCTTTGCCCTCCTGAAGAAATCCTTCGCTGCCCGAAACTCCCTTTTCGTCATCATGATGGAACAAAGCTGCAGGAAAGCCGCAGCCTGATTCTCCTTGTCCGGCAGCCCCTTCCGGATAGCCTGCCGGATATAGCTCTCGGCCTGCCGGATATCGTTCTTTTGCATACACAACATCCCCATCTGCAAGAGACTGGCGCCCTCCGCCTCTTTCATAGGCATCCCAAGATCAAGGCCCTTTTTCATGTTCTTTTCCGCGCTCGTGAAATCCTGCTTCATCATCGCGATATTCCCCTTTAGCGTATAATAGACGGAGCGGATAGGTTTATAGAGGAGACCGGGGAATTTGATCGAATTCAGCACCTTTTCCGCCGCGTCCATATCGCCCGACTCCATATGTTCCTGGATCAGCCGAAGCGGCCCGAAAAAGAAATAGCCGAACAGCAGCAGCAGCGCAACAAAATAGAGTGGGAAGGCCGGCCAGAACCCGGCGTAATAATTCGTAACTCCGCCGAGGATCACCAGCGCGAGCGTAATTTGCAGCCGGTACTTGATGATGAGATTATATAGCTTCATCCGGCGAAATTACCTAAAATTTATCATCGTTGATCTCGATCCAGTAACCGTCCGGATCCTGCAGGTAGATCTGTTTGACCTGATCCGGCCGCACCTGCGGGGTCTTGGTGTTCTGCGCCCAGTTGCCGTACTTGATATTCATGCCATCGAGGTGCTTCGTGAACTCATCCATCGACGGAACACTGAACGCAAGGTGAATATTGATGTCATGAGGGATGTCCGTTGCCGCCCCGGATACGACATGCAGCTGCCCATGCTCCGAGATCCGGAACCACACGTGCTTCCCGTCGTGGAACGGCTCCGATATCCGTTTGAGTTCCAGGACCTTTTCATAAAAGTTCGCCGCCCGGTCCAGATCTGTGACATAAATGGTCTGATGGCTGAAACGCGGGCCCTGCGCGCTGGCCGCGCCCATTATTGCCACCGCAGCCATCGTCAGCAGAATTCTCCTTGACAATGACAAGTTCGTCCGTCCGCCCCATGACAACTTCGTTAGATTCATATTTGTCGGTTTTAAGGTGGTAAAGGAACGGAATTCACGTGAATTCCAGCCTGCTAAGAAAAAATTGTGTTATTTTTGCGGCCCTTGTGTATCGGTTGCCCGGTCTTGCCTGGCCGCCGAGGTCTTGGTCCCGTAGTTCAATGGATAGAATAGAAGTTTCCTAAACTTTTGATACAAGTTCGATTCTTGTCGGGACTACACTTCACTTCAACCCGCTGCACTTCAGCGGGCTTTGCTTCGTCTCCCTTATTCCCAATTCATAAAGCTTTCTGTTCCAACATCCAAAAGTTCGATTCCATTGGGGGTATCCCGACCGGAATTAATCGAACTTATTCTCAATTTTGAACGATCTTTAAAATCGACTATGTTTAATGACAAATCCCTGAAATGAAAAAATTACTCTTATTGTTAACTGTCCTGTATTCTTTCTCTGCTGTTGCGCAAAAGCCTAAAAAGGTAATTAAGAAGCTAGGCAGTGATCCTATTTTTTATATTGATAGTGTGAATGTCGACAAGAGCGAACTGCAGAACTATAAACCCACGGATATTGCAGCCGTTTCCGTTTACAGAGATTCGGATGCGATAAAACTCGCAGGTCCGGAAGGGAAAGATGGCGTAGTTTATATCGAGACGAAATATTCGCTAAAAAAACGTATTGGGCTTTCTTTTCTTCAAAATCGGAAGAATACTCGAAGATTATTCCGGACCCCGAAGCAGATTCGTCCGTACAATATATTCTGAACAAACGGGTTTTAACGGCGAATTTCGAGGGTGATCTAGCTCTGATTAATGACCGTATTTTTAAATCGATCACCATCCTCGATAAACAAACACTGCAAAGCAAATTTAATATTTCGGGCAAAGAATACGGAGTATTGATCGAGTCGGACAAACCAGCAAATCTTTACCATGCACGTAAGAAGTTTTGAATGAGTCAACAAATTAAACATAGTCGGCAACTATCCAGCGCACGACGAAGCAGTCGATATCTAAATCAGGCCGATATCATTTTTAGGAGTGCCGCGAGTTCCTTCTCGGAAATACTATCCTGCTCAGATTTATCATAAATGTCAAGGAGAAAAACCACTTTATCGGTTACAACTACATGAATAATCACTCTGGCGCCACCGCTTTTGCCCTTGCCCTTTGAAGCAATGGCAATTCGGATTTTAAAACAGTGATTTCCGAGAGGGGTTCCCTGTTCGGGATCTTACTCCAAAACATCGAGCAAAGCAACATATTCCGTCTTCAACGATGCATATTTTTTTGCCAGCCGTTTAAGCGCCTTCTCGAAATGGGGAATAGTACGAACCTTATAACTCATTTATAAGGTCTCTTGCGTCACGGGCCTTCAATTTTCCGGCCTTGACAAGATTAACTTCCTTAACTGCCTGCTTTACTCCCTTCAAGACTTTTTTTTCGGAAGGATTTTCTTCTACCTCAATCTTTTTAACGAAGTTAAGACTATGGGCCAACTCCATAAGAAGCGGATACTTATTATCGGGGATATGTAAGGTAACTTGTTTCACAATCCACAAATATACCTAAAATTCCATACAAAATAGAGGCCAACATCGGCCCAAAGAACCGCTTCGGTTTCTAGTGCTTTATGGACAAGGGGATTAGAATAAATAAAGGAAGATCAAACACTTAGTTGCACAAGCAAATTCAAATCGGGAAGAAAGTGGTTCGAAAAGTTTCCTGTCGGGACTACAAAGCGCGATTTTAAAATTAGGGCTTTTTATGATATATTTATTTCGTGCATCACAAGGCCTTATTTTCACTGCTTGTCATTTTTCCCTTCATCGGTCTCCAAGGTCAAAACCTGGTAGTGAATGGCTCCATGACGAGTCTAAAAGGGGCGGATGTCGTGGCGCCCGGCTGGTATCCCTACCCCGATAACCCTGTAAATACGCCCGATATCAATGATACCAGCGGGCCTCTCCTTACCACACCGGGAATCAGTTGGTTTGGGGGTACGCCGGTACCTTCGCCGGATGGAGGCACCTGGCAAAATGTGTTTTCGCGGGAGGGGGTCGGGCAAACCATCAACGGGATCACCAAAGGTGCTACGTATTATTTCAGCTACTACTATACTGCCCAGGGTATATCCGGCTATTCCACATTCGCATTGCCGCCAAACGTCTCGATCTTCGGTGCCACCGGGTATGTCAACCCCGATTTTGGCGGTTCGCTTTTCATTTGGAACACCTATTGCGGTGTCCTCATTGCAGATTCGACCAGCATCGTCATAATCGCGTCCGGACCTCCCGAGGACGGGTATCTTGCCTATGATGGGTTTTATCTGTCGCAAACGCCCTTCTCCTTATCCTCGCCTCAGGTCACCCAACAGCCCACAAACGGCGCCGTTTGCAAGAACGGCGATACATCTTTTTCGGTTCAGGTCAGCGGGGCGAACCAATTTCACTGGGCTGAGAATAACGGCAACGGCTGGTTTTACCTTGCCGACACCGGCGCCTATTCCGGGGCAAATAGTTCGACTCTTGTCATTTCCGACGCGCCGTCCTACCTGAACAATTATCAGTACCGTTGTTATGTGACCGGCGGATCATGCCCGGTTCTTACATCAGCTGCTACCTTAAAAGTCTTCCCACTACCTATCCCCACGTTAACTATAAATTCATCCGAGGCGGAACTTTGCAATGGAATCAGTATTGTCATCACGGCAAACGCCGGCTATAAAACCTATTTATGGAGTGATGGTTCGAATGGGCCCTCCGTTACCGTGCGGCAACCTGCGACCTATGGCGTGCAGGTTACGGACACGAATGGCTGTATAGGTGTAGATTCCATACAGATACTACCCTGCGAAAATATTTACTTCCCGAACGCCTTCACTCCAAACAACAATGGCAGGAACGATGTGTTTGGACCGATCATATTCGGCAGCGTGACAAATTATGTGTTGACCATCTATAACCGATGGGGTCAGCTGGTGTATCTTTCGGAAAATGCCGGTCACGGCTGGGACGGGGAAATGGATGGCAAACCACAGCCCGCCGGAATGTATGTTTGGAATTGCCGGTATCAGCTACTGAAAAAGGGGCCGGAATCCAAAAGCGGCACCGTATTATTGATAAGGTAAAATATGCCTCCTGACATAGGGCTGTCACAAGGCACCCCCATCTTTGTGTTGTAAAAACATTCAAAAAGCAAATTTATGACCACACAGGAAGTCGCCGCCCGCTATTATGAGCTGGCCTGCCAGAACAAATGGAACGAGATCCATGAGACCCTCCATGACGAGAATATTGTGCAAAAGGAGCCTGAACACGGCAGACCGCCTGGCATCGCAGCCGTAACCCGGGGAAAAGAGGCCGTCAAGGAAAAGAGCGATGCCCACCGCGCCACGATTGAAGCGATCCATAGCCGCCATACCAGCGAACCCCTCGTAGCCGGCAATTTCTTTACCACCGCATTGCAAAGAGATGTTACCTACAGGGGCAGACCTCGCGTAAACTCGGAGGAGATCGCGATCATTGAAGTGAAGAACGGCAAGATCGTTTCGGAAACCTTTTTTTATTGAACCTGGTCGCAAATGCGCCGTACCCTTTTTTTATTACCTTGTGTTTAAATAGCATTGCTATGTTAAATAATGTATTGACCACCCTATACGAACGTGATCTCCGCAAACTGATCGAAGAGGTCAATCTATTTCAAAATGAAGAAAATCTTTGGAAAACCACGGGGACGGTTAAGAACTCATCCGGCAACCTCGCCTTGCACATCATCGGCGGGATGAACCATCACGTCGGCACAAATCTCGCCCACACCGGCTATGTCCGCGACCGGCCGCAGGAATTCGCCAAAAAGGGCGTCCCCAGGCAGGAGATTGTGGCACAGCTCGAAGCCCTGATCCTTCTGATCAAATCCACGCTGAGCGATTTCACGGATGCCCGGATGGAGGCCGAATACCCGATCCCGTTTGACGATGCGCATAATTCCAATTCCTATGTATTAGTCCGGCTATATGCTCACCTCGATTATCATCTCGGCCAGGTAAATTATCTCCGGCGGATTTTGGAATAACAAGATTTGTCGCGCGCGCGAATAAGCCTATTTCCTGCTGATCCTGATTATCCCGCCGTTAGTCGCGGCATATATATTCCCTTTCGAACCTTGCGAAAGATCAAACACGAGCGGATTTGGTACCCCCGAATTCTTACTATGATAAACCTCCCATCCGTCCTTCAGGTCCCACCTGACCAGGCCCGATTCATTCGAAGCAATCCAGAGTAAATGCTCAAAAGGGTCAAAAAGCAGAGAATTGATATGATCAGAGGGCAGGCCGGAATTTTCATCGTTAACATGCCGCCATTTTCCATCCCCGGATAAAATGGCGAAACCTTCGTTGGGATTATGTCTTCCCTTGTTTATGTAATCGTACAGCGAGAAATAAAGATTTCCGGCATCATCTTCTGCTATCCCGGTGATGGATGTCCCTTTTAATGGCGTCTCCGACAGATTGAATACCGTGACCTGCTGGTTACTATCGATCATGATACTGCCTTTAAAGGTCCCGATCCACAACCGTCGTTGTCTGTCCCGGTAGGCATAATCAATGTCGCTGGTTGGAAGTTGTTTGATAACCTGATCGGGCAACAAACCCCAATGGCCACCTTTCAGGATAAAAAGCCCCTTGGTGGTGCAGATTAATTCTTCCCCAAACGGAGTGCACGTAACACTTGCTATACTGCCATCCGCCTTGGTTTCCTCCGGGGTATAGTCATTCCATTTTTTGTTGTCAAACATAAAGACCTTATCCGCTGTGGCGATCCATTTATTATCGTCCTGGTCCAGAGCAATGCTGCTCGCCATTTGAGTAGCCTTGAAAGGGGAGTTGCTTTCCGTCAGCCTGGTGAATTTGCTTCCGTCGAAGGTAGCCATCCCGTTGATCGTCGAGCACCAGAGTATACCATCCTTGTCGATGACGGCGTTCCGGCACAGGTCCTGCGGCAAACCGGAATTTTCTGCTTGCCAAACGGTAATATCGTATGTACCCAACGAAGGGTTCTCATATTTATAACGCTTGTTATAGATCACAGGCGTATCAAAACTCCTGATATTTGCACTCAAATTATTCTGATCGACACGCTCGATGGAACCGGTAAGCCGCCCGTCACCGATTGAAAAAATGACATTTACGGAAGATCTCACCGATTTGCCGTCGTCTATGGCCGCCGTCCAGCGGCATGTGTTAAGGTATTGGATGATGTCGAGCGTGATTCTGTTCTTCGACTCATCCGTGTGACTGAGTACGCAAGGCTGTCCGAGGGAGTCTACCAACACCTGGAACGCGATCCTTCCCCGCACCCCTTTCAGATTGTACTTCGAATTAAGGCTGGAAATGATTCCGGAAAATCCGGCTTCGTCGTAGGAAGCCTTCGGACTGCCGCAATCCAGGCAAAACCGATCTGTATTACATCCTTCGACTTTGACCTTAAAGAGGTTTTGGGACAAAAGCGGTGTCGAACAGATTGAAACAAAGGTTAAAACGAACAGTATTCTGGTTAGCATATATTAAGCCTCCTGATGCGCCGCGACCTTATTATACTCCTCGAACAGCCTTCGCTGCAGCTCCGGCGGCACCGCCCCATACTCCAGGAATTTCATCCGGAATTTTGCGCGGCCCTGCGTGATAGACCGCAGGGAAGAACTGAAGTCGTGCATCTCTGCCAACGGCACCCGCGCGATGATCTTCGTGAAATGACCTTCCGTGTCCATGCCTTCCATAATGGCGCGGCGGATCAGCAGATCGCTGATGATCCCTCCGGTCTGGTCATCAGGACAAAGCACAGTGACCGAATAAATGGGCTCGAGCACCTGCGGGTCCGCCTGCCGGAAAGCTTGTTTGAACGCCATCATCCCCGCTATCTTAAACGAAATATCGTTGGAATCGACGGGATGCATCTTACCATCGTATACGATCACCCGCACATCCCGGACATGCGAGCCCGTCAGCGGCCCCTCCTGCATTTTCTCCATGACACCTTTCAGGATCGAAGGCAGGAATCGCTGATCGATGGCGCCCCCGACAACACAATTCAGGAAAACCAGCTTCCCGCCCCATTCCAGCTGAAATTCCTCCCGGCCCCGCACCGAAAGACCTTTCGGATCAGGCATGCCTTCGAACCACGGTTCTACCTGCATATATACCTCGCCGAACTGCCCGGCTCCTCCCGATTGCTTCTTATGGCGATAGCTGGATTGCACCGGCTTCCGGATCGTCTCCCGGTACGGGATACGCGGCCGGCTAAAGCTCGGACGAAGGTTTTTTGAAAAATGCTCCAGCTTCCATTTGATCACGGACAGATGCAGCTCGCCCTGACAGTGAATGATCATTTGTTTGAGTTCCTGGGACATCTCCAGGATTACCGTAGGATCTTCCTCGCGGACCTGGCGGACAGCCGCAGCCAGCTTCTCTTCGTCACCTTTCAGCTCGGACTCGATCGCAATGCTCATCAGCGGCGAAGGGAATTCGATGGGCGGCAGCTCCAGATCCGCTCCCCTGGCATGCAGCGTATTGTTGACGTGTGTATCCTTCAGCTTGATCGTCGCCCCGATATCGCCCGCGGACAATTCATTCACCGGGATACGTTTATTGCCTTCCACCACGAAAAGCTGGTTGAGTTTTTCCGTCACTCCGTTGGTCTCATTGACCAGTTCCATGCCCGACTTGATGGTACCGGAATACACTTTGAAAAAGGACATTTCCCCGATATGGGGTTCCGATAGGACCTTATAGACGAAGATACAGGGCGGCCCTCCGGGATCGCAAGTAACAGCCTCGCCGGAAAGCGCAACAGGAGGGGCCACTTCTGCCGGACCGGGACAGATATTGTCAATAAAACCCATGATCCGCCCGCTCCCCATATTCCTTTTGGCGGAAAGGCAGAACAGGGGAAAGAGATCATGGTGGATCATCGCGTTCTTCAGCCCTTTTCTCATTTCATCCTCATCCAACTCGCCTTTCTCGAAATATTGCTCCATCAACGTTTCATCATTTCCGGCTATCGCCTCAATCAGCTCCCTGTGCAGCCGGTCCGCTTTCTCTCTTTCCGCCGGCGGGATGGGCAGCTTTTCCGGCCGGCCTCCTTCCGGTGGGAACCGGTACTGGATCATCTGCAGGACATCGATCATAGCGTTGAACCCCGGCCCCTGGTTCAACGGATACTGCACGACGATCACATTCTTCCCGAAATGGTCCCGCGCCTGCGCCACCGTGCTGTCAAAGTCCGCCTTATCCTGATCGAGCTTGTTGACGGCCAATAGCATGGGCGTCCTGAAACGTTCCGTGTACTCCCAGATGATGTCCGCCCCTACCTCCACGCCGAAATTCGCGTTGAGCAGCAGCACGCCGGTATCCGCCACCCGCAGCGCCGACAAGACCTCTCCCGCAAAGTCGTCATAGCCGGGAGTGTCCAGGATGTTGATCTTATAGCCCCGCCATCGGGTGTGCAGAAGTTTGGAGAAAATGGAATTACCCCGCTGCTGTTCCAGCTCGGAGAAGTCGCCGACCGTATTTTTTTCTTCGATAGTGCCGCGCCGGGTAGTGAGGCCTGCTTCATAGAGCATGCATTCTGCCAGCGTAGTTTTACCCGAGCCGGAATGACCCAGTAAAACTATATTTTTGACGTGGGAGGTGTCAAAATTAGCCATTGGCAAGCTGTATTTCCCTTAAGGTACGAAAAATATCACTTAATCACATAGCTGGACTTGGGTAAATAGAATATGGTCGTCCTCCCCCCGCCGGTAAGGAAGCTCATTTTCCCGAAAGTCCCCGCCATCCCCAGATAGGTGATCTTTGCGCCGTTCGGCAGCCTGTCGGTATCAAAATAGGACCCAAGCGGCAGGTTGACATTCGCTCTCACTACATTCTGATCCGATGCAAAACAGATGTATTTGTCTGTGGTCGCATTGGCAAACCGATAGCCGAATACCATATAATTCACAGTCTGATTGGCCTGGATCGAAAATTCCTTTGTTTTCCTGTCAACCCTGCCAACGACCTGGGCAAAGCAGCCGGAAGAGACTGTTGACAGCAGCATTATTGCAAGCATCTTGTTCATACACAATAGTTTAGGATGGAACAATATCTCCTGCAAGTAATATACCAATTTCCCGGCTGCATCCTCGTGGGTCATCTCCGCTGGTATCCTACAACGTGGCAATATCTATCACAAACCGATACCGCACATCCCCTTTCAGCATCCGCGCATAAGCCGTGGTAATATCTTTTATATCGATGAGCTCGATATCCGAGACGATATGGTGCGCTGCACAGAAATCCAGCATCTCCTGCGTTTCCTTAACGCTTCCTACACCCGATGAAGTCAGGCTTTTACGGCCATCCATTAGACTGAACGTCTTGATCTCCAGAGGCTTCGGCGGAATGCCAACGGAGATGTGCACCCCGTCCAGGCGCAACATCGAAAGATACATATTGATGTCGTGCTCCGCGGAAACCGTATCCAGGATGAAATCAAACCTGTTTTTCGCTGCCTTTACCTGCTCCGGATCGGTCGTTACCAGGAAATGATGAGCGCCCAGTTTCTTCGCATCCTTTTCTTTAGAGGACGAGGTACTCAGCACGGTCACGTCCGCACCAAACGCCACCCCGAATTTCACGCCCATATGCCCCAGTCCTCCAAGGCCGACCACACCCAACTTATGACCTTTGCCAACCTTCCAATGCCTCAGCGGCGAATAGGTGGTGATCCCCGCGCAAAGCAACGGCGCGGTGGCCGCCAGATCCAGCTTGTCGGAGATATGAAGGACAAAGTCCTCATTCACCACGATGGTTTTGGAATAACCGCCATAGGTCGGCGTTTTATGATCCTGTTCGAGCCCGTTATAAGTCTGGGAATTTCCATTCAGACAATATTGCTCCAGGTCCTGCTTGCAATTTTCGCAGGTGCGGCAGGAGTCAACCATGACGCCTGTACCAGCCAGATCCCCTGCTTTGAATTTCTTCACCTGACTTCCGACTTTGACCACCCGGCCTACGATCTCATGACCCGGTACCATCGGGAAGATACCCGGGAACCAATCGTTCTTGATCTGGTGAAGATCGGAATGGCAGACACCGCAAAACAGGATATCGAACTGAACATCATGCGGGCCGACCTCGCGGCGCTCGAAGTTCCAGGGCGCCAGATCGGTTGTAGGCGTTTGCGCGGCATATCCTTTTACAGGGATCATAATTCTTTGGTGTTTTTTATTGATCCGGCAAAACTGACGAAAATTCTCAAAACCGGCCTTACTAAAATTTTACTTGGTCCCGACCCTTGCGAATTTATTTGGTCTTGATTCCGCCCCATTTGGCCTTCAGCCAGGCCCTCACCGGTTCGTCATACCATTTGAGACAGGCGTATGCCAGGGCAATACTGACGATCACCAGGATCAGGCCCCCGATGAGGCCGGGACCCATCTCAACGTGATTTTTCTCAACCCATCTCATATAGAGATAGATCAGCGGATAATGGGTGATATAAAGGGGATAGGAAATATCGCCCAGCAGCTTACAGACGCGGGCCGCTCGTTTTCCGTTGATATGTCCCCCAGCGCCGATAGCGACGATCAGCGGGAAGAAGATGATGATGCTGACCGATTCATACAACCCGTTCATCCAGAGCTGCGTACTCCCGCCGATCCGTGGGATACAGAAAATGATCAGGATCAGCAGGCTGCAGATGCCGAAGGCGCCCTTGATATGGATCAGCTTCCCCACCCGGCACAGCAGCACCCCGGCGAAAAACGGATAAAGCAGCCGCGTGAACCCGATATACAGCTGCGTGGCGTTCAGCGACCAGCCGCCGATCAGGTCCCCCTGCGGGCCCCAAACCGTATACTGCACCAGCAGACAGGCCGACAGGAAGACGAAGATCCCAAGTCCCCATTTCGAGAACCGCCGTACAACTACCGCGTAGAGAATATTCGCGATATATTCGAAGAAGAGCGACCAGGCCGGGCCATTCAGCGGATGCATCTCCTGCCAGCCACGGATATCCCAGGAGATGGGGATTGGGATCAATGTGGCGCCGATCACCATGACCAGCAGCATCTTCCATACCGGCGTTCCGCTGATGAGGGGGAAGGCCCCGCAGGCCTGGAAGTAGAAGAGCGCCCCGCCGATCAGCGACCCCATGACAACCATCGGCTGCAGGCGGATCAGCCGGCGCTTGTAGAAATCCCATTGCGTCATCTTCCCCCAGCGGTCATCATACGAATACGCAATCACAAAGCCCGACAGCAGAAAGAAGAAATCCACTCCCAGATAACCGTGATTGATGATCTGGATGAAGCGGTTGCCGCCGGTGAATGTTTCAAAGACATGGAAGATGACCACGGTGACTGACGCTACGCCACGCAGTCCGTCGAGAATTTCATAGTGGCTTTTTGATGGGAGATACGTAGAGTTATTATTCATGTGCAGTTAGCTATTCGATTTTGACAACTCCATCCGTCACGGTGGGAAACAGGGTGAAAACCTTCGCATCATGTCCGGGTATGATATATTTGGGCGAGCTCGCCAGGGTCTTCATTCGCTGCATCGAGCGTACGTAACCGGCCGGATCGAGGGTTCCCCCCTTCGACGCGGGTACCATATGGTCGAGGCTATAATAGATCCAGATATTGTCCGAGGCAAGGACGATATTTTTCGCTCCCGTCCGGACTACCGCATATTGCGAATTGTACGTATGTCTGGAACCGGTATAAACATTTATACCCGGAATGATCTCCTTATTATCACCGTCAACGAGTGTCACCTTGCCCGCCATATTGAGCTCGAGCATCGTCCGCACATCCCGCTTGTCAAAGCCGCCGTGTGTGCTGTCGGTTGCCCAGGCAGCGCCTACAAAATAATTATAATCCTCCTTCTGGATCCAGATATGGGCATTGGGGAAAAGCCCGACCCCGTCGATATGGTCCCAGTGCGGATGGCTGAGGATGATATCTGTGATATCCCCCGGTTTCAGCCCTACTTTCGCCAGCACCGAATCGGGCCGGATATAGTTCACGACCTCGAACTCTTTGGCCTCCTCAATGTCATTTCGGAAACCCGCATCTACCAGCACATTTTTCCCATTGTCCCCCTTTATCAGCCAGATAGTGAAGTCGATCTGCACGCTGTCATTGTCCGGGCCCTTATCCGCCCAGACAGAAATGGCCGTTGGATGCGCCATCGATGCAAAGCGGATCGCATAGACGGTATAGTGGGGCGATTGAGCCCGGCCACTCATCGCAGCAACAAGCGCTATCGAAAAAAATGCTAACCTCTTGCTCATAAATTATTCAACAAAATGCCAGCAGACCCCGGCGATAT
>Ga0210396_10004217_pt1 | contig 14121 bp, 10 predicted proteins | sample IncBWH17OmetaG_FD_155466 | JGI IMG/M metagenome (GOLD analysis project Ga0210396, IMG submission 155466) | Forest soil microbial communities from Barre Woods Harvard Forest LTER site, Petersham, Massachusetts, United States - Inc-BW-H-17-O ...
AGGACCTCGCGCTTTACGCGATGCAGGCCCTCTCTGCGGACGAGATGGCCGCCGTGGCCGCCGCACTGCGCGACAACGCGCAGGCGCAGCAGGAGTTCGCTCGCATTCAGAGCGAACTCGCATTGCTCGCGCTCTCCACCGAACAGCAGCCTGCGCCCGCCGGTGCCTTTGACCGTCTCAAAGCGCGCATGCACGAAAATGCCGCCGCCGCCACAGTGGCCGCCAAACCCGTCCCAACCGCAATGCCCCCCATGACTGATACCGCATACGAAATCGCACCCGCCGCCTCTCGCCGCAGCAAGTGGACCGTCTTCACCCCGTGGGCCATCGCTGCCGCGCTCGCTATCGCCTGCAGCATCCTCGGCTATCGTGTCAGCTCCATGAACGATGCGCTCGACGGCGAATCCCGTCTGGTCTCGAACCTCGCCGCGAAGGCCTCGCATGCCCAGCAGGTGCTCGAGGTCCTCAATGCGCCGGACGCTCAACGCGTCACCCTCACCGCCACCCAAACGGCGCCCGCGCCCACAGCCCACACCGTCTATCTCGCCGAGCGCGGCGCGTTGGTCATGGAAGCGAGCCACCTAAAGCCTGTGCCCGCCGACAAAGCGTATGAACTCTGGGTCATCCCCGCGAGCGGGGGAGCGCCTGTACCCGCCGGCACCTTCCGGCCTAACTCCGAGGGCTACGCTTCGCTTGTCCTGCCTAGCCTGCCCAGCGGCGTCCAGGCAAAAGCCTTCGGCATCACCATAGAAAACGCCGCCGGCTCCTCCACCCCGACGCTGCCCATCGTCCTTTCCGGAGCCGCCGGAGACTAGAGCAGGCACACCGAACCAGAGACTCGCCCTCGGGGCCGAGTCCCTCGTGCCGGCAACGCCAGCGGAGCAGAAGCCATCTGTAAAAAAGGAAAGGCGCTCCGCAGTGTGAGAGCGCCAAGCGCAGCAGGAGACGTTCGCAAGTAAGACTACGGAGTCTCCTCCGTCGCGTCTTCGGTAACAGGAATGGTTTTGCTCTCCAACCACGGGTGGGTGCCCCTTCATAGGCGTGGTTGCACAGGTCCGGTCCCTACGGCCTTGGCTGCGCCCTGATCCAGCATTCCGCCGGCACACCATGCGTAGGATTTCGCTCCGCGCCTCAGGCGTACCATTTCGCTCATGGATACCACGCGCCGCGCACTCTGCCTCTCGCTTCCCGCTCTCGCCGCAACCGCTACACTCGCGCGAAAAGCCTTCGCCGCAGACCAGACATTCGCTCCCATCCCATCCTTCGCCAAACCCTTCGACACCCTGCCCGCCCATCAGAACGGCGCCAACACCTCGCGCGCCATTCTCGACGGAACCACGCATTCGAACGATCACATGGAGGTACATGAGACGACGCTCGCACCCGGCAGCTCGCCGCACCCACCTCATCAGCACGCGCACGAGGAGCTCTTCCTCATGATGAAGGGCACACTGGCCGTCACGATCTCGGGCAAGACCACCGTCATCGACCCTGGCGGAGCAGCCTTCGTCCACTCCGGCGAACTGCACGGCGTACGCAATCCCGGCTCAACGCCTGCGCAATATTTCGTCGTCGCCATCGGCACCTAGCAGCGCCGCAATAAAATAATTGGTGCCCTATCCTGAGCAGAGCGCAGTGGAAAGCCACAGAGCTAGCAGGAACTCAGCCAAGGCGCCCACAGCTCCATACCTGAGCGACCAAAGGAAGCGAAACTAACGAAACGCGCCAGCGGCGCCGCCGCCCGGACGGCCAGTCCCTTTGCCCGGGCGGCAAATCCATGCTAGCGTTCCCTCACAGCGCACTCACTCCGCGCATCTGTCGCGCACTTTTTTTCTGAGGACCCGCATGCCCGTTTCGCCTCGCTGCCTCGCTTTGGCAGCCGCTCTGCTCGCTCTTTCGCTTCCCGCCATCGCCCAGAACACCCCCGCCTACCCCAGCGAGACACCGGAACACTTTCAGCCCACCTACGCCGGCTTCGACTACCAGCGCCGCGATGTCATGATCCCTATGCGCGATGGCGTCAAGCTGCACACCGTCATCCTCGTTCCTAACGGCGCGAAGAACGCCGGCATCCTGCTCACCCGCACCCCCTACGACGCCACCGCTTTGACCTCGCACGAGCAGAGCTCGCATCTTGGCCCCATCCTGCAGGGTTATGACAACGCGGTTGACGTCATCGTCGATGGTGGCTACATTCGCGTCGTTCAGGACATCCGCGGCAAGTACGGCTCGGAGGGCGACTACATCATGAATCGTCCCCTCCACGGCCCGCAGAACCCCACACCCATCGACGAATCCACGGACACATACGACACCATCGACTGGCTGGTCAAAAACATCCCCGAGTCCAACGGCAAGGTGGGCATTCTCGGCATCTCCTACGATGGCTTCCTGCCCCTCATGGCGCTCGTGCATCCGCATCCCGCGCTCAAGGTCGATGTCCCCATGAACCCCATGGTCGATGGCTGGATGGGCGACGACTGGTTTCACAACGGCGCCTTCCGCCAGCAGAACCTCACTTACATCTACGATCAGTCCGCCACGCGCTCCAATACCATCACCTGGTGGACAAGCAACTACGACGACTACGATATGTGGATGCGCGCAGGCTCCGCCGGAGCGCTCGCCAAGGAGCGCGGCATGGAGCAGCTCGGCTTCTGGAACAAGGTTGCCGCTCATCCCGCGTATGACGCCTTCTGGAGCGACCAGGCACTCGACAAGATCCTCGCCAAAGAGCCACTCATCGTTCCCACGCTGCTGGTCCATTCGCTCTGGGACCAGGAGGATATCTACGGCGCCATCTCTGTGTGGAAAGCAGTCAAGCCCAAAGACACGGCCAACGACAAGCTCTTCCTCGTGATGGGCCCGTGGCACCACGGTCAGGAGATTGAAGACGTCAGCACCCTAGGTGAACTGCACTTCGGGCAGGACACCGGCCTCTACTTCCGCCAGCACGTCCTTGCGCCCTTCCTCGCCCACTACCTCAAGGACGAAACGCCCCAGATCCCCACCGTCACCGCATTTGAAACCGGCGCCAACAAATGGGAGCAGCTCCCGTCATGGCCATCCGGTTGCGCGCAGGGCTGCACCGTCACGCCGACCCCGCTCTACCTCGAGCCCAACCTCGGCCTGTCCTTCGACAAGCCCAGCGCCAGCGCCCCCAACAGCAGCTATGACAGCTACATCTCCGACCCCGCAAAGCCTGTGCCCTTCCGCAAGCGCCCCATCCAGCCCATGGGCTATACCGGCGAGCTCACCTGGTCCTTCTGGCTGGTCGACGATCAGCGCGAAGCCTCCGGCCGCCCCGACGTTCTCTCATTCGTAACCGATACACTTACTCATCCAGTCAAGATCAGCGGCCAGCCCGTCGCCCATCTCGTCGCCTCCACCTCCGGCACGGATTCCGACTGGGTGGTCAAGCTCATTGACGTCTATCCCGATGAGGTGGCTGAATATCCGCATCTCGGCGGCTTCCAGCTCATGGTCTCAGCCGACATCCTGCGAGGCCGCTATCGCGAAAGCTTCACCGCTGCCAAGCCCATCCAGTCCAACACGCCCCTGCTCTACAAGTTCGATCTGCCCACCGCAAATCACGTCTTCCTGCCCGGTCATCGCATCATGGTGCAGGTGCAGTCCGCATGGTTCCCGCTCTACGACCGCAACCCGCAGACCTTCGTCCCCAACATCATGTTCGCCAAACCGGACGACTACCAGAAGGCCGAGCAGCGCATCTACCACGCGCCGGACAACGCCAGTTATATCGAGCTACCGCTCGTGAAGGCGCAATAGAGCGGCTCGTTGGAAGCGAGACGAGTCGACGATCAAGGATTCGAGGATCAGCACTCAAGCCTTGTCGGCGCTCGAGTCTGAATCTATGTACTTGATGAGCAGGACTTCGTTACCAATTTCACTGTAGATCAGCTCATCCACCGTCCCTGAAGCCACGAGCAGACCATAGCCGCCAGCGCGCATTCCTTCTTTCTCGCGTTGCGTGATGTGCGCGAATGGATCAACCTCTTCGTTGCCCAGAGGTGCGGCGACTACCGACTCGCGCCGGAAGCCCGCGCCGGGGTCTTGTATGTGAAACACACACGACCTTGCCGTGCGGACTGCAGTGACCTCAATCATTTGGTCAGGATTGAAAGCCGCTCCGTGCTCCATTGCGTTCAGCAGAATCTCTCGAAGCGCCTGCATCATGTCCTCTCGCGCGTCTTCAGGCAGCTGAACGCTGAGCTCTTTCGCAAAGGTCAGGAGGCGCTCGGCGTTGATCAGGCGGCAATTGACGCGAACCGACACCCAGCCGGGCTTGGCGGATAGCACCTGGATATCGTCCCGCCACTGGCTGTCCGATGCCGCACTGGCAGCCAGGTATGCGATCTCGTTGACATCAAACGGAGGCGTGCAACATGCAAACACCCGCGCACGCAACGCTGCAATGACGTCATCCGGTGTACTGTGACGGGCCAGCACAATGCACTTTAGTCCAGGCCGAATGGCACGCAGCTCCGTCAGCAACGCCAGGTCTTCGGCCAATTCGCTATCGCAGCTGGTAATCACCACGCCGAAGGACCGCGTCTTTATTCGTAGCAGAGCGTCGGCATGTCCTGCTGCGTATTCCACCGGCAAATCCTGAGCCGTGAGTTTAGCGCCAATCTCGCGGCTCAACGGCTCATTTCCCATGGTGAGTAGCTGATCCCCAATGATGAGTATCCGGCTCATACTGTGCTCCTGAACGGCGGTTCAACTCAAAGATTACAGTCGACGCCGGTCCTTATGCTGCCGTGTTCTGAGAATAAGCACGTCGTCCGTCGGAACCGGAGCACCTTCGGAACTAAGCGGGACGGATGGCTCTCTTCTTCTCGACTCCGTGCAATAAAGTTAGCGAGAGATACGCGCCAATCCATGATCCGGCGGCGGCGAAACCCACATAAACCCAATTCCTTGTATAGCTGATAACCGCAAATGCGGACAGCAGATACCACACGCTGCTCCAGGTGGCGGCTGGCACACGTCTACGCGCAGAGACGGCTGCATTGAACAAGACATACACCGCATCGGTCACCGCGGTGGAAATGGAAACGCCCAGCGCTAACCAGGGATCTATATGTGTCAAGTTCGTTCTCCTGTGCCACCTTTAACTTTCCGTCACGATCTTGCTCAGCTCTTTCATCTCGCGAGCTCGCGATGTCGGTCTGCACGCAGATGATTCTCGCCGCAGATGATTCCCTTAGAAGGTTTCGGCCGCCGCTCGCTGGAGCTCCGCTTTAGCGTCACCGACCGGCAGGAACTCCATCGCGAGCCAGCCCCGATATCCTTCCTTCCGCAGTCCGCGATAGATCGCCGCATAGTCGATCACGCCCGTGCCCGGCGCATGCCGCCCCGGCACATCGGCCACGTGCACCAGTCCCAGCAGGTCTACATTGCCGTGCAGTGGAGCTAGCAGCGGGGCCACCCCGTCATCCTGCGGCAGCCCGCGTTGTTCATGGTAAAAGTCGTACAGCACCTGCACGCTCGGCAACTTCACTGCTCGCGCGATCTCAAACGCCTCCGCCACGCGTGTCAGGTAAATCGGTGGATTCTCCAGGGCATCGATCGGCTCCAGCAGCAGCGTGAAGCCGCGCCTCGCCGCTACATCCCCGGCACGCCGCAGATTCTCCACGCAAACCGCATGCTGCTTCTCCCGCGGCATTGCTGCGTCGCGTTTCCCCGAAAGCAGAATGATCCGCCGGCAGCCCATCCGTTCCGCCTCGGTCATGCGCGCCGTCAGCTCATCGGCCAGCCGGTCTGCAGCGCCTGCCTCGGCAAAGCCCGTGTCGATGCCGGACATCGCATCGCACACAATCCCCAATTGCTTCATGCGCGCGCGGATGCGCGCCACTTCCGCCGCAGACCACTTCTTGTCTTCGTCGACCAGTTCGAAGCCGTCGTAGCCCGCGCCGGCCACCAGGTCAATCGCCTGCTCCGCCGGGTACTTCGGCCGCAGAGTCCACAGCATCACGGATAGCTTGAATGACCGCGCTGCCTTCCCCGGCATCGCCCAGCCCCAGCGCGACCCGGCTGCAACCCCAGCCAGCCCGGCAGCCGTCCGCTGCGCAAACCGCCGTCGCGACATCGGAGATACGCCATCCATCCCACGCCTCCGCAGCAAATTGTCAAACGAGTGTGATCGTCAGCCACGTCGGAGCGGCGCAATCGCGCAGCGAAGAGCTCTGCTCTTATCAGCCCGCTGCGTCGTCACAAGGAGTTGCTAGTCGATCTCTCTTCCCTGCCTACTCCGCCACCACCGGCACCGAAGCATCCGTCGTCTCCCACCGCACATGAAGCGAGCTCTCCTTACCATTGAAGGGCTCCAGCGTGATCGACATCACCTCTTGCGGCGACGACAACGTCTCTGTCTTCATATCCACGCGCGCCAGGTCCTGGCTCTGGTCGTACTTGGTGCCCCACTGCCCCGTCTGCTTGTTGATGATCAGCTTCCACCCGCTCGCAGAGGGCAGCGTATACAGCGTGTAATTTCCCGCCGGCACGGTCGCGGACCCGATCTTCAGGTTGACACCTGTTTTCAGCGCGGTCGCCGGATTCGCGCCCGTCCGCCACACCTTGTCATACGGCACCAGCCCGCCAAATATCTTGCGCCCGCGCATCGAAGGCGCGTTGTAGTGAATCGAAACCGTCTTCCCATCCACCGTCTGCGACGTATCCGCCGGCGGGCTCGGCATCGGCTTCGTGGTTTGAGCTTGAACGCCAATCAACGCCGTCACACTAATGCATGCCGCACAGGTCATCCGCAACAAATTTGTTTTCATCAATGGATCTCCCGGTCAAAGAATCGCGGGGACGATCTTATCGCACTTCCTCATACTTAAACTTCGACCGGATGTGCGCGTTGAAAAACCGCCCGATAGACTCGGCTTCCAGCAACTCCAGCACAAGCCGGGACGGCACATCGAAATAGCGGTAAATCTCTCCGCTATGGAACTCGACTTCCAGAAGCAAAGTCGATTCCTCGTAGCCCACCCATCGCAGTTCAGAGGACTGGACCTCCTGTCGCAACATGCGATCTCCCCGCACGGACTGGGGCGTCACCAGGGTCAAGCCGCTGCCCCCGCCTACTGGTCTTCGGTTCGCACATACGGCTTCATCAGATACTGCCGCGCCGTATTCACCGCGCCCTGGGTATTGTCATTCGTCTGAATCGCCTGCTGATACTCGTGCACTGCGCGATCGCGCTGGCCTGTCACGTCGAAGATCTTCCCCAGCTGGATGTGGCCCCATACCTCGGTCCATCTCGGATCGTCATCGCCGCGCAGTGCATCGCGATACGCATTCGCCGCCGCCTGGTAATTCCTCTGCAGGAAGAGAACGTCGCCGATGCGGTAATTCGCCAGCGAGCTCGTCGGGTTTGCCTTCAGCGCGTTCTGGAACTCCTCAATCGCTCCCGACGTGTCTCCCTGCCCCAGCAGTTGCTGTCCGCGCAGGATAGCCACCCGCACCTGCAGGTCCGGCGTGTTCTTCAGCACCGCGTTGTCCGGGTCGATCATGATCTTCCGCGGCAGACCGAAGGTGTCGATCACATACTGCGAGTCGCTCCCCGACACCTCCACCTGCTTCGTCTCCGTCTTGCCCTCGGTCTGCACCTGCAGAGTCACCGGCATGCGGAACAGGTCCAGGTCCTGATCGATCTCTCCAATCGTGCGGAAGCCTGTGCCATTCCCCAACCGGAAGACGGTGTACTTGTTGGTGAACTGCGGCGCGCCCGTCCCGTCGATCCACTGCGCGAAGAACGGCACCAGGTTTTGCTGGCTCGCGCCCTCGGCAATCTTTTCGAACTCGCGCGTCGAAATCGACGCATCCTTGTGCGTGGTCAGCACGTCCTCGAGCATCTTCTTGAACGCACTGTCGCCAATCTCGTAACGCAGCATGTGGAAGACCAGGCCGCCCTTGTCGAGCGTCATTGCCTGAAACTGCGGTGCCGACGGGTCCAGCCGACCCGCCGAACTCAAAGGAATCGTGTCATACGCCAGCGCGCCCGCCGAGACGTCCAGAATCGTCTGCTCCAGGCTCTGCTTTCCGGCCACATCCTCCACATACATCAGCTCGCCGTAACGCGACATCCCATTCGTGATCCACGCATCGTTCAGCGTTGCCGGCGACACCATCGAGCTCCACCACTGCCGCACGATCGTATTCGCCAGCAGACGGTAGTTGTTGCGCTCCGCCATGTGCGATCCCGCCACCAGCGCCATCTCCGGCGCCCAGTACACCGGCACCGTATCGTCCGGCAGCTCGACCACGTTCAGCCGCGCCGACTCCGCCGGGCCAAACGTGCCGCTGAAGAAGTCATACTCGCGGTTCGCCGTCTGCGCATATTGCTGCGCCACCTCCGCATGCGCCGGCGTGGTGTACACCTTGATGTTCGCCGAACCCATCACTGCCGTTGGCGCCTTGAACTTCGCGGCAACGATCGTTCCCGGAAAGCCCGATCGGTCCCAGTTGAACTGCCACGTCTCCCCGCCCCGTTCCGTGTGCGGCGCGCCGGTCGCACCGGAGCCAATCACCGTATACCCCGTGGGCGCATGCACCGTAATGTCCGCGGTAAAGCGGTCCGTCAGGTAGCCCGTCATGGGAAACCACCGCGCCTGGTACAGCAGGTAGCTGATCGGGTCGCCGATCGACGCCAGCTTCAAGCCCTCCACCGGCGAGTTGTCTCCGGTCTCGAGTGTGCCGTCGTACGCAAACGTCCACACCGCCTTATCGCCCTTGGCCAGCGGCAGGGACGGCGTCACGCGGAGTGTCGAGGAGGCACCGCGCTCCGCGTTCAACGGTTGCCCGTCCGCATCTGTCACCTTCACCACCTTCAGCGCGGAGTGCAGCTCGAAGGTCGCCACCGGTAACGCATCCAGCGCGGTAAAGCTTACCTTGGCCGTCGCATGCAGCTCATGCGTCGACGGAATCAGCGATGCGTCGATCACGTAGCCGGTAATGTTGATCAGCGGTTTATTCGAAAGCTGCTGCGCCAGCGCCGCCGGAGCGGTCAGACCCAACGTCAGCACGATGAAAGAAAGCGCGGAGCGATAAAAGAGACGAGTCATGGTTTGCGTGCGTAACTTCATGCCTGGTACGTGCCTGCCGGCAGAGTAGATGCTTCCGGCTCCCCTCTTGTATTCGATGGGCCGGTGTCCTCTTCCCTGCCCGATGCTTTCCTCTTTGATGCCTTCTTGTCGGATGCTTCCGCATCCCCGCCCGCCAGCAGGTCCACACAAATGCGCGCCACGCGTGCAATCGCCGTTTCGCCCGCAGCCCGCGTTTCCAGCCGCTCCCGCACCTCGCGCAGCCCCGCCATCGTCTCCTCGCGCGCCGGCCCATCGGCCAGCAGCGGCGTCAGCGCTCGCACCACATTTGCCGCGGTGAACTCGTTCTGGATCAGCTCCGGCACCACCCGCCGCCCGGCAATCAGATTCGCCATCGCCACGTGCGGAACGCTCACAAACCGCCGCGCAATCGCATAGCTCAGCTTCGACAGCCGGTACACCACCACAAACGGATTCCCCACCAGCGCCGCCTCTACGGTCGCAGTGCCGCTTGCCACCACGGAGCCTCGCGCATGGAAGAGCGCAGCCCGCGCATCATGAACCAGCACCGGCCTCGCGCTGTCACGCCGCGCCGCAATCGCCGCTTCTATCCGTTCCTGCTTGAGCGTCGGCGCCACCGGCAGCAGATATTCGTACTTCTTGTCCCGCATCGTGCTGTCCAGTATCGTCGCGGCTTCAAGCATCGTGGGCAGGTTCAGGTCGACCTCGCGTTGCCTGCTGCCCGGCAGCAAAGCCACCCACGCTTTGGACGCGTCAAGCCCATGTTGGCGAGCGAACTCCTCCCGCGACACCTCCGGCGCCGCCAGATCTGCCAGCGGATGCCCGACAAACTCCGCCGCCACGCCCCGTTCACGATAGAACGGCTCCTCAAAGGGAAAGATCACCAGCATGCGGTCCACAAAGCGCTGCACTCGCCGGATCCGCCGCTTCTTCCACGCCCAGAGCTGCGGAGAGACGAAATACACCACCGGCACTCCATAACGATGCAGTTGCTCGGCCAGCCGCAGGTTTACATCCGGAAAATCGATCAGCACGGCCAGCGCTGGACGCTCCGCTGCAATCGCCCGCTTCAGCCGCTGGAACTGGCCATAGATATAAGGGGCATGCCGCACCACTTCCGTGATGCCCATGTGCGCCACGTCCTCAGCGCGCACCACCGGACGAAAGCCCAGCGCCGTCATCGCGGCGCCGCCCAAACCAAAGAAACAGGCCTCAGGCAGCCGCCGCCGGATCGCGTCCATCAGCGCCGCGCCATAGCGCTCGCCTGACGCCTCACCGGCAGAGAGAAAGATCAGCGGATTGGCGGCAGCACCCATCGTCTACCGATAAGGTTAGCAGCGCCTGGTTCCGCAGGCGGTCTCCCGGGCATTCCGCCCGAAAGCTTCGCCCGCATAGCCATCGCATCTCTAAATTGTCGAAGCCGATGAAACGATCCGCAGCCCACCGTCCCTATCCGTCAGGCTGGCGGATCCGCGCGCCGTCCATCGTGGCGATCCATGATGGCGGTAGAGGATCCGTCCGGCTCCCGACGCGCCAGAGGCGCCTTTGCCCGTGCAGCCAGCACTTACTCCGAGCGCAGCGCCTCCACCGGATTCACCGAAGCCGCCCTCCGCGCCGGTAGATAGCACGCCACCATCGCCGCAACACCCAGCAACACCGCGACTCCAGCCAGCGTCGTCCCATCCCACGGCCGCACCCCGAACAACAGCGGACGCAGCAGCCCCGCCGTCGCCAATGACCCAAGAATGCCCGCGCCGATCCCAACCGCGATCAGCCCTCCCGCCTCACGCAGCACCATCCCGGAGACCGCACTCCGCTGCGCACCCAGCGCCATCCGCACCCCAATCTCCCGCGTCCGCTGGCTCACCGAGTACGCAATCACCCCATACAGCCCCACCACTCCAAGCAGCAGCGCCATCCCAGCAAACCCGCCGGCCAGCCACGCCGCGGAGCGATGCAGGTACGCCGTCTGCGACTCCCGAATGCTGATCTCCATCGTGCTCTGCCCGAAGGCAGCAATGTGAGAATCCATCCCGTGTATCACGCGAGCCATCATCGGCAGCAGGGACGCGTCATCCTGCGAACTGCGCAGCACAACGGAAAAGAACGGTCCCGGATCCTGCGCAAACGGAATGTAGAACGCCGGCCTGGTGGCATCATCCAGCGGCCCCTCTTTGATGTCGTGAACGATTCCGATCACCTCGAGCGTCGGCCCCGTTCCGCCCGTGTAGTGGATCCGCTGGCCGATCGGGTCCTTGCCCCCGAAAAATTTCTCTGCCATTGCCTGGTTAATGATCGCCACGTGCATCTTCAGCCCATCGTCTTCGGTGAAGGTGCGTCCGCGCACCATCTGCGCCCCCACTGTGGCAAAGTACGTCGGCGTGATATCGCGCCGCGTCGCCTCGTCATGTTCGCCCGGTCGCAGCGGCTGGCCCTCCACGATGAAGTCGCTGAAGGGCCCGTTGCCGCTCAGCGGAAGAAATGTAGCGATCCCCGCCGATCGCACTCCGGGCAGCTTCTCCATCCTGCGCAGCACCTCGCGCTCCAGCGCAATCGACTTCGCATCCGTGTCATATGTCGACGGCGGCCCAGCAACGCTGATCGTTGCCAGATGGTCCGTCCGTATCCCGGTCTCCACGTGCAGCAGTTGATACAAACTGCGCGTCAGGAGGCCCGCCCCTGCCAGCAGCAGCATTGCGGTTGCCAGCTCCACCACCACCAGGCTCGAGCCCAGTCGCCGCCACGTCACGCTGGCCGCCGTCCGCCCGCCATCCGCGAGTCCTCCGCGCACATCACGAAGCGGCAGTCGCATCAGCGGCACAACGGCGAACAGCATCCACGCAAACAGAGCGATCCCCACCGCATAGAGCGCAACCCGTGCGCTCACCCCTGCTGCGGATAGAAACGGCATCCCCGCCAGCATCTCTGCGGGCATCAGGCGCGGCAATGTGTGGACCGCCACTCCGGCGATCGCGACCGCCAGCATGCTGCCCGCTGCCACCAGCACCGCGCCCTCGGTCACAAACTGCCGCACGATCCGCGCCGCCGAAGCACCCAGCGCGCCGCGCAGCGCAATCTCCCGCCTGCGTCCCTCCGACCGCACCAGCAGCAGGTTCGCCACGTTCACTCCGGCAATCAGCAGCAGCAGCGCCGTGCCCACCAGCAGAGTTTCGAGGATCGGCTCCACATCGCCAACGATCACCTCCGTCAGCGGAAACACCGCCGCGCCCTGCCCCTGATTCGAATCCGGATACTGCTTCTCCAGCTGTCGCGCCAACCGCGTCACATCATCCAGCGCGGCCGCTACCGTTACTCCGTCCTTCAGCCGCGCCACACCAAAAAGGTTGTGGCAGATGCGCCGCTTCGAGCAGGAACTCGCAGGATCGATCGTGTCCCAGAACTCCACCGGCTCGACTGGCGCGAAGTTGAAATCTCGCGGCATCACACCCACGATCGTCTTCGTCACGCCGTCCAGCGTCACCGTTTTGCCCAGGACGTCCTGCCGCCCGCCAAAGCGCTTCTGCCACGCCGCGTGGCTCAGAATCACAGTGCGGCCCGCATCGCGGCCATCTTCCTCGGGGCGGAAGTCGCGTCCTAAGATCGGCGCCACTCCGAGCGTGCGGAAGAATCCCGAGCTCACATGCGCCCCTGCCGCCAGCTCGGTCCCCTGCGGCGACGCCATCATGAAGTTCCATCCGGTATACGCATCCATGGAGTCAAAGCTCTTGTTCAATCGCTTCCAGTCCAGATAGTCCAGATACGAGATGCAGTACTTCGGTCCCGCCGCGATGCTCTCAAACAGCCCCACCAGCCGCGCCGGAGCGCGATACGGCAGCGGCTTCAGCAACGCAGCATCCACAAAGGCGAAGATCGCCAGGTTCGCGCCCATCCCCAGCGCCAGCACCAGAATCGCAGTCAGCGTGAATCCAGGGCTGCGCCGCAGTTGCCGCAGCGCGAATCGCAGGTCCTGCGCGACGGTCTCCGCGCGAAACCCGATCACCTCGTGGCTCTGCTCGTTCATTCGCGTCACATTGCCAAACTGCCGCCGCGCCGCGTACCTCGCCGCCTCTGCGGTCATGCCTTCTTCGACGAAGTTCTTCTCTACCGCCGCGCGATGAAACGCCATCTCCTCGTTCAGCTCATCGCGAAACCTCTCGCGCCCAAAGAGCAGCTGGATCTTGCGAAGAAAACGAGCTATAGACGTCATCACTCCCTCCTGTGGCCTTACTCGGCCCGCAGCGCCTCAACCGGATTTACAGAGGCCGCACGACGCGCCGGCAGGTAACTCGCCAGCATTGCCGCAACGCCCAGCAGCATAGCTACACCGGACAGCGTCGTCCCATCCCACGGCCGCACGCCAAACAGCAGCGGCCGCAAGAGCGTCGCCGTCGCAAGTGAGCCAACGAGCCCCGCGCCAATCCCCACCACAGTCAGCCGCAGCGCCTCGCGTAGCACCAAGCGGCATACCGAGCCCCGCTGCGCGCCCAGCGCCATTCGTACGCCAATCTCCCGCGTTCGCTGGCTCACCGAGTACGCAATCACGCCATATAAGCCAATGACACCCAGCAGCAGCGCCATCCCTGCAAAGCCACCCACCACCCATGCCGAGAAGCGGTGCAGAGAAGCCGACTCCGACTGATCGATGCGCTCCGTCATCGTCTCCGCATGAGAGGTCATGACAGCAGGGCCGATCTGATGGATCGTCGCCACCAATCTCTGCAGCACAGCTTGCGGCTCCTGCCCTGTGCGAACAACAACATAGAAATTGCCTTCAAATCCCTGATCGAAAGGGGTATAAATCGCGGGATGAACCGCCTTGTCCAGCGGCCCTTCCTTGATGTCATCCACCATCCCGACGATCTCGATCACCGGCTCCGATGCGTCAAAGCGAATCTCTTTGCCAATCGGATCCTCACCCGGAAAATACCTCCGTGCAAACGCCCGGTTGATAATCATGACGCGGGGTTTCGATGCATCTTCCGACTCATGGAAGTACCGCCCACGCACCAGTCGCGCCTGCAACGTCTGG
>Ga0210396_10004218_pt1 | contig 14119 bp, 9 predicted proteins | sample IncBWH17OmetaG_FD_155466 | JGI IMG/M metagenome (GOLD analysis project Ga0210396, IMG submission 155466) | Forest soil microbial communities from Barre Woods Harvard Forest LTER site, Petersham, Massachusetts, United States - Inc-BW-H-17-O ...
CACTCGCCGGGCTGCGGGCGGCCGGCCAGTTCTTCGCTGGCTTTCTCGCCATGCGAGTCTGCTACGACCTGGGCGAGGTGCAGCGCGCCCAGGGCAACCTGGATGCGGCACTGGCGACCTGCCGGCAAGCGCTAGAGGAGGCCGGCGAGAGCAGCCAGACAGCCATCACCGGCCCGGCGCATGTGGGCCTGGCCCAGGTCCTGTACGAGCGGGACGAGCTGACCGCCGCGCTTGACCACGCCACCCGAGGGGTCACGCTCTGCCGACAGCTTACCTTCACCCAGTCGCTGGCCACCGGCCTGGCTGTCGTGGCCCGGATCCGGCACGCGCGTGGTGACGCGGCCGGGGCCCTGGAGGCGATGGGCGAGGCCGGGCGGGCCGGGCTGAGCCCGCAGGTGATCACCCTGCTCAATCCGGTCCCGGCGCAGCGGGCTCGGCTGTTGCTGGCCCAGGGCGACGTCCGCGCGGCCGCTCAGTGGACAACGGCTGCTGGTCTTAGCCCAGACGACGAACCCGGCTACCCGCGGGAGCCGGAGTACCTGGTGCTGGCCCGGGTGCTGCTCGCCCAGAACGACCCCGGCGCGGCGCTCGCGCTGCTGGAGCGGCTGCACGCGGCGGCCGTCAGCCAAGGCCGGGCGGGCAGCGTCATCGAGATCGGCGCGCTGCGGGCACTCGCGCTGGCGGCCGTCGGCGAGAAGAACGCCGCGGTGGACGCCCTGGCCGGGGCGCTCACCCTGGCCTGCCCGCAGGGTTATGTCCGGGTGTTCGCCGACGAGGGCCCGCCGATGGCCGCGCTGCTCGGCGCGCTGGTCGCGGCCCAGCGGGCAGAGCAGGCCGCGGCCCGCAGTGTCCCGCTTGGCTGGTTGGCCCGGGTGCTGGGGGCGTTCGGCGAAAAGCCCGCCGCGCCTGCCGCCCGGCGCGGCGGGAGCGGCGCGCCCGCGGTGATGCCGGGCCTGATTGAACAGCTGACCGCCCGGGAGCTGGAGGTGCTGGCGCTGCTGGCCGCGGGTGCGCCGAATCCGCGCATCGCCGAGCAACTGGTGGTCAGCCTCGACACAGTGAAAAAGCACGTCAGTCACCTGCTGGGCAAGCTCGGCGCGGCCAACCGCACCGAGGCCGTGACCCGGGCCCGGCAGCTCGGCCTGATTCCCTAACCCGGCACCGACTGCCCGATCCGTGCGGCACCGTCGTGCCCGGGACCTGCCCGGCCGCACTGTCGTGCCCCAGGGACGGCCGCGGAAGATTCCACCGCGTGCGCACTTTCGGGTGACGCCCCACCGCGGCGCCGGCCCATACCGTCCCCTTGAAGAACCAGTCCCCGAACAGGACCAGGGCCACTTGTTAACCGGCCCGGACATGGCGACTGGCCGAGGAGATGACAGATGAAGCGCATCCGTATCCAGAGACCGAGGGCCCGGCGCGAGCGCGACTGGGGTAAGGGGCTACCGCCCGACCCGCGAGACCCGGATGTCGTCCGGGCCAAAGCGCTTGCCCGTGCCGGTGATCGCGCCGGCAGGAGAACAGCCAGGCAGTCACATTCCTCCCGGCCTGCCGAGACGGCGGGCTGACAGTGCCCCCGCCAGGTGGATCACCAGGTGAGCACTTCGACCCGTTCAAGTTCCTCATCTACGCCGAGCTCGCCGGCGTCGAGATCGGCCCGGTCGAGTAGCGGCTCGCCGCACGTTGACGCCGGACCGCCAGGGCCGCTCACATCTAAGACAACTGGCCGGGCCCTTTGACTCAGCAAGGAGCCACCGCCAAAGGAGACAGCATGACAACGCCCGTTGCGCCTCACCCTTCAGCCGTACCCAGCCCGGTCAGCCAGCCGCCCCCCGCAGCCGCGCGGGGCCTGACTGGACGCCTCGCGTCGGTCAGCGCCCGCCGGCCACGCCGGGCGATGCTCGCCTGGGGGCTGCTGGTCCTGCTGGCCCTGGGCCTGGCCGCTACCTCACTGCACGGCCTGACCAGCACCTCGCACGTGGTCGGGACGACCCCGTCCAGCCAGGCCGAGGCCCTCTACAACCGGGCCACCGGCGGTAGCGCCGGCCGGCAGCCGACCGACGTCATCGTGGTCAGCTCCAAGACCGCCACGGCCAGCAGCGCAACCTTCCGGTCCGTCGTCGGCGACCTGGCCGCCCGGCTGCGCTCCGACCCTGGCATCAGCGATGTCCGGGCCGATCTCGCCCCCGGCAGCCCGCTCGTCTCAGCCGGCGGGCACGCCGCCCTGATCCAGCTGCGCGCGGCGAGCGATGCAGACATCAAACCCGTCGCGAGCACCGTGCGAGCCGCCAACGGCGCAGGCGGGTTCGCCGTCGCGGTCACCGGGGATCACACGGTCGGCAACGACTTCACCACCCTGTCCTCCAGCGACCTGCGCCACGGCGAGATCGACTTCGGGCTGCCGATCTCCATCGTCGTCCTAATGCTCGTGTTCGGGGCCGTGATCGCCGGCCTCATGCCGATGCTCATGGCCCTGGTGTCGATCATCGTCGGCATCGGGATCGCCACCATCGTCGCCCAGGAGTTCAGCCTGTCGGTCTTCATCATCAACATGATGACCGGCATGGGCCTGGCGCTCGGCATCGACTACTCGCTGTTCGTTATCTCCCGTTTCCGGGAGGAACGAGCCCGTGGACTCGATAAAGACGCCGCCATAGCAATGACCGCCGCGACCGCCAACCGGGCCGTACTCTTCAGTGGCACGACCTTCGTGATCGCGCTGCTCGGCCTCTTCCTGGTGCCAACCAACGTCCTGCGCAGCCTGGCCGCCGGCGCCATCATCGTCGGCGTCGTGTCGGTCACCGCCGCTCTCACGCTCCTTCCCGCAGTCCTCAGCCTGCTCGGCGACCGCATCAACGCCCTGCCGATACCTTTCATCGGAACCCGTCTGGGCCGGGCGGGCGCCGAGGGACGCCTCTGGCGGTCCGTGATCACCAGGGTCATCCGCCGCCCGGTCATCAGCCTCGCCGTCATCGGCGGCCTCATGCTCCTCGCTGCGATCCCGGTGCTCGGCCTGCACATCGGCCAGAGCGGCGTCGCTACCCTGCCCGGCTCGCTGCCCTCCAAGCAGGGCTACCTGGCCGTCGCCAGGTACTTTCCGGGCCAGGACCCCAACCCGGTCGAGATCGTCACCCAAGGCAGCAGTCACACCGACCACACCGACCTGGCCAGGCTGCAGGCGACCCTGGCCGCTGACCCGCGCTTCGGGCCCGGGACCATCCAGGCCGCGGCCCACGGTCACGCGCTGGCCCTGACCGTGCCCATTCAGGGCGACGCGGTGTCCAGCCGTGACGTCGCCGCCGTGGTGGACCTGCGCCAGCACCTGATCCCATCCGCCTTCGCTGGCTCCTCCACGCAGGTCTATGTGGGCGGCAAGACCGCTGAAACCGCCGACTACTTCCACGCCGTCAGCGCTCCCACACCGTACGTGCTGATCTTCGTGCTCGGCCTGAGCTTCCTGCTCCTGACCCTTGCGTTCCGGTCCGTGGTCGTGGCCGGCCTGTCGATCGTGCTCAACCTGCTCTCGGCCGGCGCCGCCTACGGGCTCCTGACCCTCGTCTTCCTGGACGGCGTCGGCGCGAGCCTCTTCGGGTTCCAGCAGGTGACCGCGATCGACGCCTGGGTGCCCCTGTTCCTGTTCTCGGTCCTGTTCGCCCTGTCCATGGACTACCAGGTGTTCCTGATGAGCCGGATCAAAGAGCGTTACGACCAGACCGGCTCCACCCGCGAAGCGATCACCGAGGGAATCTCCTCCACCGCCAAGATCATCACCGGAGCCGCCCTCATCATCGTCGTGGTGTTCAGCGGCTTCGCCCGCGGACAACTCGTCATGTTCCAGCAGATGGGCTTCGGTGTCGCCGCCGCCCTGCTCCTGGACGCCACGCTCATCCGCATGGTCATCCTGCCGAGTGCCCTGAGCCTCCTCGGCCGCCGCAGCTGGTACCTGCCCCGATGGCTCAGGTGGCTGCCCCACCTCGAGGTCAAGGCGCCCGCCGCCCGGCCCGCCACAGGATCCTGACCGCTGACCAAGAACGAACCACCCTGGAGGCGAACCTATGCGATCCAAACCCATGATCCTCGCCGCGCTGCTGCTCGGGGCGTTCCTCATCAACCTGGACACGACCCTGGTGAACGTGGCGCTGCCCGCCCTGGTGCGCGAGCTGCATGCCACCACCACGCAGCTGCAGTGGGTCGTCGACTCCTACAACCTGGTCTTCGCCGCGCTGCTGCTGACCTTCGGCAGCCTGTCCGACCGGTTCGGCCGCAAGGGCATGCTGCTGGCCGGGCTGGCCGTCGTCGGGGGCGCCAGCCTGGCCGGCGGCTTCACCACCAGCCCGGCGCAGCTCATCGCGGCCCGGTCGGTGATGGGGCTAGGCGCCGCCATGACCTTCCCGGCGACCCTCTCGCTGATCTCCAACGTCTTCACCGGGCGAAAGGAACGGGCCCGGGCCATCGGCTTGTGGGGCGCGATCGGGGGCGTGGCCATCGCCATGGGGCCGATCGTGGGGGGCTGGCTGCTGGAGCACTTCAGCTGGGCCAGCATCTTCACCGCCATGGCGCCGGTCGCGGCAGCCGCCGCTATCCTGACGGCGCTGGTCGTTCCCACCTCGAAGGACCCGGACCCGGCGGCCCTGGACATCCCCGGCCTGCTGTTGTCGTCGGCAACCATGGCGCTGCTGGTCTTCACCATCATCGAGGCGCCCGCCTGCGGGTGGGCCGCCGGGCGCAGCCTGGCCGGCTTCGCCGCCTCGGCGGTCCTGCTGGCCGCGTTCATCGTGCGGGAGCGGCGTGCCGCGCACCCGATGCTCGATGTGCGGCTGTTCCGCAACCCGCGGTTCAGCGCGGCCAGCGCCGCGGTCACGGTGTCGTTCTTCACCCTGTTCGGCTTCATCTTCTTGATGACCCAGTATTTCCAGTTCGTCCGCGGCTACGGCCCGCTCTCGACGGGGGTGCGCCTGCTCCCGGTGGCGCTATCGGTCGGCGCCGGATCGGTCGCCGGGACCGCGCTCGCCGTGCGGGCCGGGACCAAGCTCATCGTCACCATCGGGCTGGTCGCGATGGCCGTCTTCTACGGCTGGGTAGCGGCGACCACCAGCGCGACGACCAGTTACGGCGTCATCGCGGCCCAGATGGTGCTGTACGGGCTCGGCCTGGGCCTGACCTCGGCGCCCGCCACCGAATCCATCATGGGTGCCATCTCCCGGGCCAAGGCCGGCGTCGGCTCGGCCGTGAACGACTCGACCAGGCTGGTCGGCGGTACCCTCGGCGTGGCCGTGATCGGCAGCGTATACGCATCGGTCTACGGATCACGACTCACCGCCACCCTGCCAGCCCGCGTGCCAGGCCAGGTCGCGGCGATCGCGCACCAGTCCGTCGGCGCGGCCTACGCGGCCGCCGCCAAGATCGCGGCCCTCGGCCACCCGGTCCTCGGACAGGCACTGCAGCACGCCTCCGCCAACGCCTTCCTGCGCGGCCTCACCGTCGGCTGCCTCGTCGCCGGCGCCGTCGCCGCGGCCGGGGCCCTGCTGGCCGTCCTGTTCCTGCCCGCCCAGCCTGCCCGGCCAGCGAGCCCGGCGCCCGCTGAACCCGCAACAGCCAAAGGCCGCCGCGTTGCCGGGACCCATGCGCACCCCGCCCCAGCGGCCAGGTAACCCTGCGGCCGCAAACCGTTGCCCCGCCACACCTGACTGACACCGAAGGGATCACTGCCATGACCGGACCGATCACCCGCCACCGCGACATCGAATCACTTAAGACAGCGGCTCGCTGGCCCGGCGCCGACCGGAACACCACGGTCATCCTCGCCACCCGGCTCGCGGCTGCCCGCGCGGACGCCGAGGGATACCGCTACTTCTCCGAGCTGGCCGCCGCCCAGCCCAGCGACGCGCTGCCGCTCACGCTCGCCGGGTTCTTCCAGGCCCGGCTGGGCGAGGATGCGGACGCCGCGCTGGCCAAGCTGGACCAGGCCGCGGCCACCGATCTCGGCCCGCCGCAGTACTTCCGCGGGCTGGCCCTGGCCGGGCTGCCGCCAGACCGGCGGCGGGCCGAACAGGCCATCGCTGACCTGGAGTTCGTCCTGGCCGTCCGGGACCAGTTCCCGCCCATGCTGATACGCGGCGTGTACCACGGCCTCGCCGCTGCCCATGCCGTGCTGGGCCACGCTGACCAGGCCGCCGAGGCGATGCGCAAGTCCGGGCTCGGCGCGGCCCCGGCCGGCACGCAGCTGATGTTCGGCGGCTTCTGGGTCACCGCCGCCGACGGGTTCCGCTTCACCTCGCCTAGGATCCTGCGCCCGGCACCTGGTATCCAGGTCGCCCAGGGCTACGACTTCTGCGACCTGGCGTTCATCACGACCAGCGCCGGCGTCGTCGCGATCGACGCCGGGACCACCCAGGACCGGATCAAGGCCGTGCTCGGCGCCCTTGACCCGCCCGCCGACGGCGCGATCAGCCACCTGATCCTCACCCACGCGCACTGGGACCACATCGGCGGCGCGGACGCGCTGCGCGGGCCAGGCACCCGGGTGATCGCCCAGGCCGGTTTCCCCGCCGGACTGGACCGTGAGCAGGGTGACCGGCCGCGGTTCCGCTACTTCACCGGAGCGGCCGGGAGCCTCCCCCCGGCCGTCGTCCCTGACCAGCTGATCAGCCAGCCGACGCCACTGACTGTCGGGGGCACCGAGCTGGTCCTGTACCCGGCGCCGGGCGGGGAAACTCCAGACGCGCTGATGGTCCACCTTCCGGCCGGCGGCGTGCTGTTCGCCGGCGATGTGCTCATGCCCTACCTGGGGCAGCCATTCGCCGACGAAGGCTCCCCCGAAGGGCTCCTGGAGGCCCTCGCCTTCATCGCCAGCCTGCGACCCCGCCTGCTCATCCACGGCCACACCACGCTCACCGACCAGTTCACCGCCGAGGCGGTCCCCGGCCTTGCGGCGGCTCTGACCCAGCTGCACGGCAAGGTGCTGGACGGCATCCGCGGCGGCCGCACCCTCCCGGACATCCTGGCCGACGCCAGCCTCCCGGCAGTGCTCCGTGATCACCCCGCCGCGGTCGTGCCTTACCTGGTGACCCGCGACCACTTCACCGAGCGGCTCTACCACCAGCGCACCGGCTACTGGCAGCCAGACCTGCGCGGACTCGAGCCGGCGACCGGCGCCGAGTATGCCGCCGCCCTCGACCTGCTGGCCGGCGGCAGGGACGAGCAGTTCGCCGCCGCCGCCGCCACCCTCATCGGCCAAGGCGATCACGCCCTCGCCCTGCAGATCATCCAGCCGGGCCTGCTGCGCCACCCCGCCAGCAGCACCCTGGCCGGGCTGCGCCGCACCGCACTGCACCGCCTCATGGAGCAATACCAGCAGCTCGACCCGTTCAAGTTCCTCATCTACGCCGAGCTCGCCGCTGCCGAGATCGGCCCCGTCGAATAGCCGCCCGCCGCACGCTGGCGCCCGCTACCCGAAAGGATCATCATGAACATCCTGATCCGAACCAAAGCACCCCACAGCGCGACCGCCCCCTGGAAAGCTGAACGAGACAGCGAGCAAGCAAGCGCTGGAGATCGAGCATCTCCGCAAGACGTACGGAACGCTGGTCGCGGTCGACGACGTCTCGTTCTCGGTCGCCGAAGGCGAGATCTTCGCCATCCTCGGCCCGAACGGAGCGGGCACGGCCACCACGGTCGGGTAATGCTGGCGGCGGCAGGCGCTACCGCCCTGACTGTCACGCTTCTCGCGTCCGGGTGCACGACGGCGCGAACCCCGGCGGCAGGGACCGGTTCGGCGACCATAACGGCGCCAGCGACCAGAGCGCCTGTTACCGTCCCGGCCACAACCATTGCGGCGACCGCGCCGCCGCCCGCGACCCGGGTAGAGACCTTCGACCCGTGGACAGCAGCGGGCACCTTGCCGCCTGGCATCAAGGTGCTCAGCCGTTATTCTGGTGGCCGTTGCACGATGAGCTCGTCGTTCGACGCGGGAAACCCGGACGCGTGGAGATGTTTTCTCGCCAGCGGGGCGTTTTACGACCCCTGTTTCGCTCCTGCCGCGCAGTCCGGCGTAACCCAGGTCGTCTGTAGTGACTCCCCGTGGTCCGGCGCGGTCATCATCACCCTGGCCAGGCCCCTCGCCCGCAGTTCGTGGGGCACGCCGAGGCCCTCCGCGGCTGCGTACCCCTGGGCGATGGCTCTGGCCAACGGCCGGGAATGCGGACTGATCGAGGGCACTGCCCCGACGAGGGGCGGCGTCACCTTTTACTTCGGATGCACGGATGGTTACGCTTCGTTCCCCGACAAGGGAACCGAACCCTGGACGGTCGATTACACGGCAAACACTTCAGGCCCTGTGGCCCCGGTCGCCGTGACGACAGTATTTGCTTGAGAGACGCGAGCGCAGCCGATGGACCTGGGACGTAAGCGGGGTCATCCGCGCCGTTGGCTGGCGGTTGCGTGAAGCGGTGGACGCTGGCCCGGGTAACAACGCTGGGCGAGCTGGCGGCGGCCGGGCGGGAGGGCGAGCAGCTGCAGATGGCGATCGCCCGCCGCCATGCCGCCGCCCGCCCCGGTCAGCTCGGGTTGTTCTACATTGACAGGCACACCAAGGCGAAATTCGGCACCCGGGGCGCGCAGAAAATGCACGTAGCCCGGCTCAAGTTCCCCGCCCCGGTCACCGAGTAAACCCCGGTCGCCGACGGTGCCGGGGACCCGCTGCTGGTTGTGATGGCCCAGCCGTCATCCTCCCTGGCCAGCCAGATCCACGGCCTGCTGCCCCAGCTCCGCGGCATCGCCGGCCAGGACCGGAAGGTGATGTTGTTCTTCGACCGGGGGCGGCTGGTCCCCCGACCTGCTCGCCAACATCATCGGCACTGAGCTTGCCCCCGTAGCCCGGATACCTGACCTGAGGTGGCGTCGGCCATCAGGAAGGATGTTCTTATGCCTGCACCACACCCCCTGGAGTTCCGGCAGCGCGCGGTCGAGCTGGCCCGTCAGGACGCCAAGCCCGGGCCGTCATACGCTTCCACAAGGGGCCTCCCATCGTCGTAGATGACGTAGACACCCCGAGCATGAACGCCCGGGACAGCTACGGGGAGCGGGAGGCCCCGCTCCTTCATGGCATCAGGTGAGATGCTCGACCTCGGCGGTCAGTTCACCGCCCGCGTCGCCGGTGTTGACGACGCTGCTCGGCTCGAACAGGAGCAGCGCGGTTTCGGTGTCGGCGCTCGGACAATGCTCGACCCCTTGTGGTACGACGAAGAGCTCCCATGGAGCTAGCACCACATCGCGATCCCGCATCTGTATGGTGAGCTGTCCGCTGAGCACTAGGAAGAACTCGTCCGTGTCAGGGTGCTGGTGCCAGGTGAATTCGCCCTGGACCTTCACAATCCTGACATCGTAGTCGTTGACCTGGGCAATCTTCTTGGGCGACCAGTGCTCAGTGAATCGCGCCAGCATCGCGTCGAGGTTCACCTGTTCCATGTCATCATCCTTTCTCGCTGACAAGGTTCTCCCACATGCCGATCTCGGCCTGCAGGTCAGCAGCGACGCCAGCGTGCTGCACCGCGTCCTGCCCGAACCAGCAGCCACCTCCTAGCAGATACCCAAACGAAACCGGTCGCCATACAGGTAGCTAGCGAGATCCACGCCGAAGATGTGCACGTCGGCGGCCGGCAGCACGATGAAGCCGATACGCTAGCAAGACGGTCCAGAACGTACGGTTCGGTGCGGCCAGTACGGGCTGTTAGGGGATCAGGCCGAGCTGGCATCCTGGGTGCAGGCCGATGTCCTGGGCGTGGAGGAAGGCGGTGTCACTGGGCTTCCTGGCCCGCAGGGACAGCGCCGGGGGTTGTGACGGTGCTGTCTAGCTACGCAGCACCGTCTCGCAATGCGCGACCGTGGCCGGGGCGTACTTAACGCCGGGCACGGGCTTGCCCGTGACGCCGTTGACGCCGCCCGGGAAGCCGCCCGCCCGGCCCGGCTTGCCAGTCACCTGCAGCCAGCTGATGAAGTCCCCTGGCCTCCACCCGGGTGGCCTGATCCCAGCCGACGCCGGCGGCTGGCAAGAACAGGAACCAGCGCGGCAGATCCATCCCATTCGAGCGCTGCGTCGTCGCCGGCCGTCCGCACGCCTGCAGATCCCGCAGATACGCGGCAACCGGAGCGACCGTTGCCTCGCTGCCGTCTTTCAGCCGGTACGGCTCAAACGGATTGCCTGTCGCCTCAAGCGACCCATCCGGCAAGGCCACCAGCGACGCCAGATCCTGCGGACGATCTCCCATTTCGACATGAGCCCGGACCGTACCCGTCCCCGCCGGCGCGCCACCGCCCAGCCAGCTCATGGTGGTATTCGACATTGGATTCTCCGGTACTCGACTGGCCACCCGCACTGGCCGCTGGCGGATACGAGCGCCGACTTCTCACCTCAGACTGGTGGGAGGCGGTCGCGAACCGCGCACATCCGACCGAAACCAGGGCAGCTCGACGCTGAGGAAGGGCGAAGCCTTGCATGTCCTGGAAGTCGGTAAACGCGGAGCTCATCGAATCCATCACTCAACAAGCGGCCGAGGGCGGTATGACCGACGCCGCCATCGTAGCCCTCATCGGCGCCGCCGACAGCTTCACCATGTCTACCAACCCCGCCAGCGACCCTACCCACACACACCATCCCGAGCTAAACGAAACGAGCGGACGAACGGCCGCGGCGCACAACCTCCGGACGCATGATGTCGCGCACCAGACGCTCCCGGCCGGGGACGACGCGTCGAGCCCGGGCCTGATCCATTTGCCAGCACAACCGACGTGGTTCACGAAAGGAACTGCTCATGTCCATCAAGAGCGAGGCGCTCGCCCAGGGAGGCACGCCGACATATGTCACCGGCTTCGACGGCGTCCGCGTCCCGGCCACCGACTACAAGCCGGTCTGGCTGGACAGCATGGCCGACGGCGTCACCCTAGAGGGCTCGCTGATGAACGGCGTCGTGGAGGGCGCCGAGGCCGTCCGTTCAATCGTGGCCTACATCCGCACGATCTATGAAGACCAGGAGATCAGCTTCGCCGGCCCTTACGGCGAGGACGGCTTCTTGGAGGTCTACACCACCCGGGTCCGCGGCGAGCAGATCAGCAACGTCGTCCTGGTCACCCGCAACGCTGCCGGCAGGCGCACCACGTCGCGGCCAACTACCGGCCACGGAACACGCTGCTGCTCTTGTCCCGGCTGATAGGCGAGCACTTCGCCGGCACTCCCTACGGCGAGCACTTCGCCTCCAGCGCCCCGGAGTGAGGGTTCGATGGGTCACTTCATTGCGTTCCTGGTTCTGTCCATCTTCCTCGTAGGCGTCGAACCTCTGGCGAGTGGACGTCGGGTCCAGGCAGGCGAAGCCATCGCGCAGCGACGCCCGCAGGGACGACCTAGAGGCGGCGGCTGAGAGCGGGACGATCGATCGGCGAGGAAGAGGCACCGTGCAGCAGCGGTTGCGCGGTTAAGCGAGCCTGCTGATTGTTGACGGCCTGACTTTCTGAGCACCCCTGGCGGCTGTCTGGTGTGCTCTTTGTTGATCCCGCTTCCGGGCTGTTCCCCAGCGGGCCAGGATGTTGCCGTGTTCCTCTTGAAACGTGAGGGATCCCTCCTCGCCTCGTTTTGCGCCGATCGCGGGGAGGGATCCGAGGCGGTGAGTGGCCCGCGGCCATCGGATGGCCATACCCGCTGCCGGTCGATGCCGCAACTGCGGAACGGCTGGATGAGATTCCCGGCATCGGCCACCTGTTCGCCATCGCCGCACCGCGGCCCAAGCTGTCTCAGCCGCACAGCGAGGTCGGCCACAAACTCGCTGAGCTGATCGAGCAGTGGGACCAGCAAGTAGCGACCCTGCTCGCTGTTGGTCACAGCCGGGCCGATCCGCGATGCCCGCCGGGCAGCTCCTCGAGCCTGCCGGAGTCAGCCGCCGCACGTCGACCAGCGCGCCCGGGGCGATCATCCCAGCCGCATCAGGTCCACCAGGTTGGTCCCCCCGGCCACGAAGGTCCCGTCCGGGAGCTGCCGCAGGGCTGCAGGTTCAGCCGTTATCGACGCTAGGCAGACTCGCGTGTTTGCACCTGGGTGCATTGCACCCAGGTTGGACGAACCCCTGCCATGTCCCAGGGCGTGATGCATTCCGCCAGGCGCTTCTCGTCGACCGCCGGGACCCCGCGGCCTTGTGGCGGGCGCGGAACGCCTCGTACGGCTGGCCGGTGTCGAAGATCAGCCGGGTGACCTGGTGCGGGAACGAGCCGATGTCCATCACGCCGGCCCGGTCAGGAAGTCGTCGACGTCACCGGCGAACTCGGCGTGGTGCTGGAACAGGAACCCGTGCGCGGAGTCCGGGTAGATCTTCACCCGGGCCTGCGGGATCAGCCCGGCGAGCAGGTGCGAGTAGTGCGGCAGGATCATCGGGTCGCTGTCGCCGTTGGCCACGAACACCGGCATCTGCAGACAGCTCAGCCGCTGCAGCAGCGCATGGTCCGGGATCCCCCAGGTGCACACCGCGTCGTATTGCGCCTCGCGTGTCTGCCAGGTCGCCGGGGTATCCCGGTCCTGGGTCCTGGCAGACATCCGACGCAGCGACTCCTGCCCGTCCTGCCGGCTGGCCGCCGACCGGGTGAAGAACACCCCGAGAAACCCCTCCGGGCTGGTCTGGGGCGTGCCCACCGCGCCGATGACCTCCGGCGCCCAGCCGTGCATCCCGGCCGCCCCTTGCGGCGCCGCGGACGCCAGGACCAGCCTGCGGACGATCGCCGGCCGGATCAGCGCGATCTCCTGCGCGACGAAACTGCCGATCGAGAACCCCAGGATGTCCGCCTGGCCCAGCCCCAGGGCGGTGATGAACGCGACGGCGTCGCGCGCCATCTGCCCCACGGTGTCCGGCGTTTGCCCGGACGAGCCGCCCACCCCGGTGTTATCGAACATCACGACCCGCCGGCCGGACGCCAGCGCGTCGATCAGCGCCGGATCCCAGCTGTCGAGATTCCCGCGGAAGTGCTGCAGCAACACCAGCGGCACCCCGCCATCGCCCGCCTCGCGGTACGCGTAATCGACACCGTTCGCAGCGCCGACGAGCTTGTTCGGGAGCTCTGCATACGTCATGGCTACCGCCGTTCTGCCAGTCAACGTTTCCGTCGCTTCGCTGTGATCGCACTAAGAGCGGGAGGGTTCACGGGCGCTGTCTTCGTTCCTCGGTTGCGGGGCTGGATGTGCGGGGATGCATGGGCGCCGCGGGGACGACCGTGGTGACCAGGCCGGTGGTGACGTCGTAGACGTGCCCGGAAACGGTGATCTTGTCCGGCAGGACGGCGGCCGACCGCAGAAGCTCGACGTCGGAGCGGACGGTTTGATCGGGATCGGTGACGGCTTCGGCGGCAAGCGCGGCCTCGTCGCCGCCTATGAGGTCGGCGAATCCGCGGCGGAACTTGTCGTCGGCGAGGTAGTGCGTGCCGCACTGATTGTGGTGCACGACCGCGACCTCGAACCGCGGCCCTCCCGGGACGATCGTGCGGGCCAGGTAGCCGATGTAGGCGAGATCTTTCAGTACGTCGGGTGAGACGCGGCCGCCGGCGTTGCGGATCACCATCGCGTCCCCTAGCTCCAGCCCGAGAAAGGCCGACGGGTCGGTCCGGGGGTCCAGGCACGCGATCACGTAGACCGGGAATCTCGCGACGATGCTGGCCGTCTCGTGGGCTCCGGTGGCGGCGAAGTCCTTGTTCCGCTGCAGGAGGGGGTCGATGTGGGCCATCGTCTGAGGTCCTCCTTTCCGTGCAATATGTTGCAGATACACTACTGCTATGATGGTGTAGCTGCAACAAGACAGGCGAGTGAGATCGGGGACGCGAATGGAGCAGGGCACGATCGCTGATGACCTCGCCGAGGAGGTCCGCAGCGCCTGCCTCGGCATGCGCGTTACCCGGCTGCATCGGGTCGTCGCCCGCGTCTACGAGCAGGAGCTGCAGACGGCGGGGCTCTCCCTGCCCCAGATGGAGATCCTCACCACGCTCATCACCGCCGCTGGCCCGGTGAGGCAAGCGGCCCTGGCTGCCAAGCTGATGGCGGAGCGGTCCACCGTCAGCCGGAACCTCGCCCTGATGCCGAAGAGAGGCTGGGTCA
>Ga0210396_10004219_pt1 | contig 14115 bp, 14 predicted proteins | sample IncBWH17OmetaG_FD_155466 | JGI IMG/M metagenome (GOLD analysis project Ga0210396, IMG submission 155466) | Forest soil microbial communities from Barre Woods Harvard Forest LTER site, Petersham, Massachusetts, United States - Inc-BW-H-17-O ...
GCCTGCTCGCCGAACAGGTCGGTTTCGGTTTCGTCTTTGAAGGTCGTCTTGATGACGCCGGCGCGGGTGCCGCCGATCCCTTTGGCGTAGGACAGCGCCAGCGCCTCGCCGTTACCGGTCGGGTCTTGGTCGACGGCGATCAGACAGGGCACGCCTTTGCCGTCGACGAACTGGCGACGAACCAAGTGCCCGGGGCCCTTTGGAGCAACCATCGCCACGATGACGTCGCCGGGCGGCTTGATCAAGTCGAAGTGGATGTTGAGGCCGTGGCCGAAAAACAGTGCGTCACCGGACTTCAGGTTCGGCTCGATGTCGTTTTTGAAGATGTCCGCCTGAGCGGTGTCCGGGGCCAGCAGCATGATCACGTCGGCCCACTTGGCCACCTCGGCGGGGGTGTCGACCGTCAGGCCCTGCTCCTCGACCTTGGCACGTGACTTCGAGCCGTCCTTCAGCCCGACCCGCACCTGCACCCCGGAATCGCGCAGGCTCAGCGAGTGCGCGTGCCCTTGGCTGCCGTAGCCGATCACGCCGACCTTGCGGCCCTGGATGATCGACAGGTCCGCATCGTCGTCGTAGAACATCTTCAATGCCTCTGATGCCACGTGAATGTCTCCTTTTACTGGGCTCTTGAATTCAATGGGTTATTTGGCCGTGCCGATGCCGCGTGGCCCGCGGGACAGCGATACCACGCCGGACTGAACGATTTCGCGGACGCCGAAGGGCTCGAGCACCCGCAGAAACGCCTCCAACTTGCCGCTATCGCCGGTGGCTTCGATGGTCAACGACTCCGGCGACACATCAATCACTTTGGCGCGAAACAAGTTAACCGCCTCGATGACTTGACTGCGGGTGCCGGCGTCGGCCCGCACCTTGATCAGCGCCAACTCCCGAGCCACCGAATTGTGGTCATCCTGTTCCACGATCTTGATCACGTTGATGAGCTTGTTGAGCTGCTTGGTGATCTGCTCGAGCGGCGTTTCCTCGGCGGAGACGACGATCGTCATCCGGGACATGTCTTTCTGTTCGGTGGCCCCGACGGCAAGCGATTCGATGTTGAACCCGCGCCGCGAGAACAGCGCAGCGATGCGGGCGAGCACACCGGGTTTGTCTTCGACCAGCACCGACAACGTGTGCGTCTTCGTCGATCCGGTCATATGCGCCGCTCCTCCTGCCCTTTTCGGATCGCACTGCCCTGTTGATCGTCGACGGCGCGCATCACGCGTGCCCTTCGGATTCGTCGTCGAAGAGCGGCCGGATGCCTTGGGCGGCCTGGATCTCGTCGTTGCTGGTTCCGGCTGCAACCATTGGCCACACCTGCGCGTCGGCGCCGACGATGAAGTCGATGACCACCGGCCGGTCGTTGATCGCGCGTGCCTGGTTGATCACGTCGACAACGTCTTCTTCACGCTCGCAACGTAATCCGACACAGCCCAGCGCCTCGGCCAACTTGACGAAGTCCGGGATGCGGTGCGAGTGGGTCGCCAGGTCGGTCTGCGAATACCGCTCCTCGTAAAACAGCGACTGCCATTGCCGCACCATGCCCAGGTTGCCGTTGTTGATCAAGGCCACCTTGATCGGCGCGCCCTCGATTGCGCAGGTGGCCAGTTCCTGGTTGGTCATCTGGAAACAGCCATCGCCGTCGATCGCCCAGACCTCTGCCTCCGGGCGAGCGATCTTGGCGCCCATGGCCGCCGGGATGGCGAAACCCATGGTGCCCAGCCCGCCGGAATTCAGCCAGGTGCGCGGCTTTTCGTACGTGATGAACTGCGCCGCCCACATCTGGTGCTGGCCGACGCCGGCGACGTACACCGCGTCCGGGCCGGCGATCTCGCCCAGCTTCTCGATCACATACTCCGGGCTCAGGCTGCCGTCGCTTTGCGGTCCGTAGCTCAACGGGTAGGTGTCGCGCACGCCGTCGAGGTATTCCCACCAGGCCGCGATGTCTGAGATTCCGGGGGTGCCCGTACCCCCGTCGTGGCGCAGCGCCTCGATCAGATCGGTGATGACGGCTTTGACGTCACCAACGATCGGCACGTCGGCGTTGCGGTTCTTGCCGATCTCGGCCGGGTCGATGTCGGCGTGGATGACCTTGGCCTCGGGCGCGAACGAGTCGAGCTTTCCGGTCACCCGGTCGTCGAACCGGGTGCCCAGCGCGATCAACAGATCGCTGCGCTGCAGCCCGGCCACCGCCGCCACCGTTCCGTGCATGCCCGGCATGCCCAGGTGCTGCCGGTGGCTGTCCGGGAACGCGCCCCGCGCCATAAGCGTGGTCACCACCGGGATACCGGTCAGCTCGGCCAATTCGCGCAGCTGCTCGGTGGCCTCGCCCCGGATGACACCGCCACCGACGTAGAGCACGGGTTTGTGTGCAGCGGCGATCAGCTTGGCGGCCTCGTGGATCTGACGGTTGTGCGGTTTGGTGTTCGGCTTGTAGCCGGGCAGGTCCATGTGTGGCGGCCAGCTGAACGTGCACTGGCCTTGCAGCACATCCTTGGGAATATCGACCAGCACCGCCCCGGGCCGTCCGGTGGCCGCGATGTGGAAGGCCTCGGCCAGCACCCGGGGGATCTCGTCGCCGTCGCGGACCAGGAAGTTGTGTTTGGTGATCGGCATGGTGATGCCGGAGATGTCCGCTTCCTGGAAGGCGTCGGTCCCGATCAGCGAACGCCCGACCTGTCCGGTGATGGCGACCACCGGGATGGAGTCCATCTGCGCGTCGGCCAGCGGAGTCACCAGGTTGGTGGCACCGGGACCCGAGGTGGCCATGCAGACGCCGACTTTGCCGGTGGCGTGGGCGTAGCCGCTGGCAGCGTGGCCCGCGCCCTGTTCGTGGCGAACCAGCACGTGTCGCAGCTTCTGCGAGTCGAACAGCGGGTCATAGACCGGTAGTACGGCGCCGCCCGGGATTCCGAAGATGACGTCGACGTCCAGCTCTTCCAGCGACCTGATAACCGACTGTGCGCCGGTGAGTTGGTGCGGCGCAACGTGTTTAGGTTGCGGAGCCGGCGTCTTAGCCTTGGCCGGCGTGCCGTTGAGGGGTTGCGACGGCTGCGCCGGTCGCGTAGTCGGAGCGCTCACGGGGTCCTCTTTAAGTCTTCATGGTTGATGTCGGGGGTTGAAGTCGGAGGTTGACAACAAAAAACCCCCGCCAGCTCAGTGGCTGCACGAGGGTTGCGCGTTGGTGCTCGAAAGCTATCCCGGCGTGGGCTAGTCAGCCACCAACGCGCCGACCAATTACTACGAGCATTTCACGGCTGTGCATAACGCTCGACGGTAGCCTCTGTACAGGTCAGACGTCAAATCCCGCCCGGTGACGACGCGGCCGGAGCAGGGCAATCGCGTCGGGTGCCATGATGCACAGGTGGTTAGCGGTTCATCCGACACGCCCCCCACGCCGCCGGTGGTGATCAACATTTCACCGATGGCCCACTTCGCGGTGGGGTTCTTCGCTCTCGGGCTGCTGATCCCGATTTTCACCTGGCCGGCGACCGCGCCGCTGCTGATCATTCCGCTGGTCTTGTCGGCGTTGATCATTCGACTTCGCACCCAGGCCGACCGAGACGGCGTCACCGTGCGCACGCTGCTCGGCAGCCAAACGGTGCGATGGGAAGACATCGACGGGCTGCGATTCAACAAGGGCTCGTGGGCGCGTGCCCAGCTCAAAAACGGCGGCACGCTGCGGTTGCCCGCGGTTAGCTTCGCGACCCTGCCGCTGCTGACCGAGGCCAGCAACGGCCGAGTGCCCAATCCGTACAGCTGATCGAGGTCAGTGCGGCTCAGCTGACCGGGTTGGTGCCGTTGAGCAGCACCCACATGGCAACGCCGGCGCCGATGCCCACAACCAGTGCCGCAAACGACCCGATAAACGGCCGCCTGGCCCAGCCGCGACCTGCGTCGAAGCCGTAACGCCCCGGCCCGATCAGAATGACGGCGGCAGCCATGATGATCAGGGTGATCTCGTATTCGTGTCCGCTCGGCAGGAAGTACGGAAACGACCTGCCGTTGTGCTGCGCCGATATCCCGGCGAGCAGGCTGTTGGTGAGGTAGGCCAGCGCACCGGCAGCGGCCAGCGGGGTGAATAGACCCAGCACCAGCAGTACCCCGGCGGCGATCTCGCCGCCGGCGGCGCAGTAGGTGAGGATGTCGGCGTGCTGGTAGCCGGCGTCGGACAGCGAGTTTTTGAATCCGTTCAGCCCTTGTCCGCCCCACCAGCCGAACAGCTTCTGAAGCCCATGCGCGAGGAGCACCGCGCCCAGGCCGACCCGCAGGATCAACAGACCGAGATGCTGGGTGCCGCGACGTGCGGCGGCGCGTACCCGCTCGTCATCGGGATGGTGCTCATGCTCGTCGATTGCCTCGGGGCCGAACGCCGAGTGCTGGCCGCTGGAAGTTTGGGGCTGGTAGGGCAACGGCTCCTGCCCGCCGATCAGCCCGTATCCCGAGCTGGACGAGCGAGCGTTGCTGGAGTCACCGGAGTCGTAGTGCGGGATCGTTGTCGTCTCGAAATCGCCTGCATAGGTGGCTGACGGCAGGTCGTCCTCCGGGTCGACCAGGCTTGCTGAGGCCGGCCGCACGGGAGTTAGCGCCGCGGAATCCTCCGGCCGCTGCCAACGTGTGTCATTCGATTGACTGGTCACGTGTGTCAGGGTAAGGGCAATTTTGTCCGAAGCGGGGATTTGAGCGGCGCTTTCGCTGTGCCGATTGACGTGTCGTATCGCACGCGGCGCGCAGTTTGCGGGCAAATCCGGCCGACGCGCGCTACCCCGTCGCGGGCGCCGCATCCGAGATGTCCGTAATCTGGCTGCCATGCAGTCGTGGTGGTCGGGGCGGCGCGGGCTGACCGCGATCTGCTCAACGTTGCTGGTTGTGGCCGGCTGCGCGCAGTTCAACGATGCCGCGTCGCAGCCGTTCACCACCGAACCCGAACGCCATCCACCGGCGAGCTCATCGCCTCCCCCGCCGCCGCCCTTGCCTGACAAGCCCTTTCCCAAAAAATGCCCGGCACCAGGGACGATGCAGGGCTGTCTGGAAAGCACCAGCGGCCTGCTCATGCAGCCTGACAGCAAGTCAGCACTGGTCGCCGAGCGGACCACCGGCGCGGTCAAAGAGGTGTCCGTCAGCGCCGAGCCGAAGGTGAAGACGGTCATCCCGGTCGATCCGGCCGGTGACGGCGGGTTGATGGACATCGTGCTCTCACCGACCTATTCGCAGGACCGGCTGATGTACGCCTACATCAGCACGCCCACCGACAACCGGGTTATCCGCGTCGCCGACGACGACGTCCCGAAGGACATCTTGACCGGGATCCCGAAAGGTGCCACCGGCAACACCGGCGCGTTGCTCTTCACCAGTCCCACCACGCTGGTGGTGCTCACCGGTGATGCGGGCAACCCGGCGATGGCCGCCGACCCCGCATCGTTGGCCGGCAAAGTCATCCGTCTCGAGCAGCCAACGACGCTCCACCCGGCACCGCCGACCACGGCGCTGAGCGGTCTCGGCGCGGGTGGTGGCCTGTGCACCGACCCAGTCGACGGCGCGCTCTACGTCCTCGACCGCGCTCCCACAGCCGACCGGTTGCAACGCATCACCAAAGACTCCAAGGTATCCACGGTGTGGACGTGGCCGGATCGGCCGGGTGTGGCCGGCTGTGCGGCGTTGGACGGCACGGTGCTGGTCAACCTGATCAACACCAAGCAGACGGTGGCCGTGCACCTCGCGCAAGGGACCGGCGCGGTCACCGGCCCGCCGGACGTCGTCCGCCAGGACACTCACGGCCACGCATGGGCGCTGCGGATGTCGCCGGACGGAAACGTGTGGGGGGCGACGGTGAACAAGACCGCCGGGGACGCCGCGAAGAATGACGACGTGGTGTTCCCGCTCTTCCCGCAGGGCGGCGGTTTCCCGCGGGCCAACGAGGACAAGACCTAGCTCGCCGACGATGCGCGCCGAGAAGCGGTGCGAGGAGAAGGCGAGCAATTAGACCTAGCTCGCCGACTCAGGCCTCGTGACCCGGCTTCAGATCGGCGACATCGGGGAAGCTGACCAGGTCGCCGGAGCTTTCAGCGGCCTCTCCGGTGACCGGTTCCAACAAATAACCGATGTGGTCGCCAAGGTCGAGCCGCTCGAGCGTCTTGCCCACGAACCATGCCACCGCGTCGTCGAGAATCGGCATGCCCTCCGGACCGGTGTGCCAGGAGCAGCGGTCGAATTTGTTGACCTGGTCACCGGTTTCGCCGCCGAACAGGCGGGCCAGGCCGATTTGACGGCGCTCCAATACATGCACCGCCAGGTAATCGGATCGCGCGGCCACCGGGCAGGTGTGGTTGTTTCTGGACAGCCCGGCCAGAAACCGTGGGGGGTGCATGCTGGTCTGGGTGGCAAATCCGACCAGGCACCCCGACGGATGACCGTCGGCTTGGGTCGTCACCACAAACATCGTGTAGTCCAGCATTCCGACCAGCCGGTCGAAAAATTCGTCGCCCACATCGTCATCATGACGCACCTGGCAACGTGAGTCTTGATGCAACCGCGATTACGTTGTGCCAGCCGCGCTTTCGCCGTCTCCGAACACGAAGCCGTCGACGAGAGTGCTCACCAGCCTAGGGTTTTCCAGGCCGGCAAGGTGAGCCACCCCATCCAGCACCCGAATCGACGAGTTCGGAATGGCGTCGGCCATCGCGATCGCCTCCCGTGGTGGGAACGTGACGTCTTCGGCGCCCGCCACCACGAGGACCGGTGTCCTGATATCGGCGAACAATGCACGCTGGTCCGGTCGGGCCGAAACCACACTCTTCACTGCCCACGAAACAGACCGGATATCAACAGATTTCACTGCTGAACGAACATGTGCGACAACCTCGGGGCGCTCCCGAAAGGTGGTCGGCCCAAGAAATGCCTTGAGCACCGATCGGATCAGGACTGGCCCGATCCCCCCGCTCCATTTCGCCAGCCGAAGCAACATCGCGAACTGAGCCCTCTGGCGGAACCCGGCCGGGCCGGCGGTGCAGTTCATCAACACCGCTCGGCCGATCCGCTCCGGATAGATGGCGGCGAACGTCCCGCCGATCATGCCGCCCCACGAATTGCCCACGAAGTGGGCCCGGTCGAGGCCGAGGCCGTCGAGAATGTCGACAACACAGCGAGCGCAATCGCCGAAGCTGAACATACCTGTCAGCGCCTGACTTCCGCCCTGGCCCGGTGGATCGACCAGTACCACCTGCGACCGGCCGACGAGGCCGTCGGCCACCCCATGCCACATGTCACCGGTCATCAACAAACTCGGCCAGAACAGGATCGGTGCGCCCGTTCCGCCGACCTGCACCCGCACCCTTCCGAGCACGGTATCCACTGTCTGCTCGCGAAGCTGATCGCCGATGCCGGTCATCGTTGAAACGATACGATCACCGGTCGGCGAGTTCGCGGGGTGTCACGAACACGTCGACGAGGGCGCCGTTGCGCCAGACCGTCATCTCGATCCGGCGCGCGATCGCGTCCTCGACCATCAGCTGCTGGATCGCGGTGGCGGTGACGACATTCTTGCCGTCGACGCTGAGCACGATGTCACCGCGGCGCAGACCGGCCTGCGCAGCCGGGCTGCCGGCGACCACGCTGGCAATCTGCAGCCCGTGGGTGGTGCCGAGTTTCGCAGCGGCGGCCGGTGGCACCGGAATGTGTGCACCAGCGATACCGAGCCAGGCGCGGCGCACCCGGCCGCTATGCATCAGCGCCGCGATGATCTTGTGCGTGGACGCGTTGATGGGCACCGCCAATCCGAGGCCGACGCCCGCGACCGCGGTGTTGACCCCGACCATCCGTCCGCGCCCGTCGGCCAGCACCCCGCCGCTGTTGCCCGGATTGAGCGCGGCATCCGTCTGAATCACTTCGTCGACAACGCGGCCCGATTTGGTAGGTAGCGAGCGTCCGAGTCCCGACACGATGCCGGCCGTGACGCTGCCCGCCAAGCCCAGCGGATTGCCGATCGCGACGACGAGTTGTCCGACTTGTAGGTCCTCGGCGCGGCCCATCCGTACCGGGGCGGGAACGGCCCCGCGCGCCTTCAGCACGGCCAGGTCGGAAAGCTCGTCGCGACCCGCGATATCCACCGCCACCGTGGTGCCATCGGCGAACGTCGCCTCGGCCGCACGCGTTCCGGCCACGACATGGGCGCTGGTCAACAAGTAGCCGTCGGACGTGATCACGCTTGCGCTGCCGCCGCCATTGCCGTGGCGGCTGCGCACCGCGATGCTGGCCACACTGGGCAGCACCGATTGCGCGACCGTCGTGACCACGGCGGAATATGCATCCAAGGCGTCGGCGTCTGGGCGATCTTCAGGCATAACCGCCTCAGCGTCGTCACTGCTTGCGTTATGCCCCTGTTCGCCGTCGGCTTAGACCCACGCCAGCCGCTGATTCGTCACCGCGAGTTGCCGGGTGGTGGCGTCGGCCAGTACCTGGATCTGCTCGGGCCGCAGCTTCCCGCACAACCGACCCCAGTGGATCGCGACCTCGTCGCCGACTGCCACGTCGGGGACCGCGCTGTAGCCGTCGGCCCAGACGTCGAGCCGTCGCGCCGACGGTTTGGAGAGAGTCAGCACGTGATCGTCCAATATCAGCCGTTGGCACGACACCTCGACGTCATCGCCGTCGCGGGAAAGCACTGTGCCCCAGGTGATCCTGCAGTTGTCCAGGACACCCATCGGATGCTCGTCGACTCCCCGGCCCAGCAGCCGCGACCACGGGTAGACCCCGAACACGTGGAAGCAGTGATTGGCGGCGGCCTCGGGCACCAGACCGGGGCCGAGATGCGACCAGTAACGCCCCGCCTGCGGCCCGATGATCGCGAGCAATGCGTCGACGAACTCGCCCGGATCCAGGTCGGCGCCGACACCGCCGCCCAGCCAGTAGGACTCCACCAGCCGGTAGTCCAACGGATCGGCGATGCCGGTCATCGTCGAAAGCACCCGCAAATAGGGCCACGCGCCGGAGAATTTCATCGCGGCCGTCCGAACGTCCTTCATCGACCCGTCCCGCAGGGTCGCCCCGAGGGGTGGACCGCAGTAGCCAAGCGCGTTGGGCGCGTAGGCGTAGCGGGCGAACATCTCGGTTCCCCGGATGTCCCGCTTGTCAGAGGTCGGCGCCGACAAGGGTCAGGTCCGCCCGGATTCCACCAGCTTGAGGGCGTCTTTGTGCAACCGGCCGAAGTTGTAGTAGGCCGCGCAGGCACCCTCGGGCGACACCATACACGTGCCGATCGGAGTCTCCGGGGTGCATGCGGTGCCGAAAACCTTGCATTCCCACGGCTTCAGCACACCCTTGAGCACCTCGCCGCACTGGCAGGCCTTAGGGTCGGCAACCCGCACTCCCGGCATCGAGTAACGCAGTTCGGCGTCGAAGTCCGCGAAGTCGTCGCTGAGCCGCAGAGCGCTTTGCGAGATGAACCCCAGCCCCCGCCATTCGAAGTGTGGACGGAGCGCGAACACCTTGCCCATCAACGCCAACGCCGCCGGGTTGCCCTGTTCGGGCACCACCCGCGAGTACTGGTTCTCCACTTCGCAACGGCCCTCGCGGATCTGGGCCAGCAGCATCGCGACCGAGGCCAGGATGTCCAGCGGCTCGAAACCGGCTACCACCAACGGCTTTCCGTACACCTCCGGCACGAATCGGTATGGCCGGTTGCCGACGACTGTGGACACGTGGCCGGGTCCGATGAAGCCGTTCAAGCGTAGGTCCGGTGAGTCGAGGATGGCCTTGATCGGCGGCACGATCGTGACGTGGTTGCAGAACACACTGAAATTAGGCAGCCCCAGATCGCGGGCCCGCACCAAAGTCACCGCGGTGGACGGGACGGTGGTCTCGAATCCGATGGCGAAGAACACCACCTGTTTGTCCGGATTGTCGGTGGCGATCTTGAGCGCGTCCAATGGCGAGTAGACGAAACGTACGTCGGCGCCACGTGCTTTGGCGTCCAGCAGACTGCCGTTGGAGCCGGGCACCCGCATCATGTCGCCAAAACACGTGAAGATCACGTCGGGTTGCTCGGCCAGCCACATCGCGTCGTCGATGCGACCCATCGGGATCACGCAGACCGGACAACCCGGACCGTGAACCAGTTCGACGTTGTCCGGCAGCAGGTGTTCTATGCCATGGCGATAGATGGTGTGGGTGTGGCCACCGCAAACCTCCATGAACTTGAAATGATCGGCGCCATCGCCGGTACCCGCCAGGTGTTCGATCGCAACCAGCAATTTGCGCGCCGCCGCCGGGTCACGGAATTCGTCAACGAATTTCATGTCGTTTCCTCCCCGTCAGACGATCGCCGACGAATCGAAGGCTTCTATTTCGCTGGTGTAGGCGTCGCCGAGTTTCTTGACGGCGGCCAATGTGAGCAACGCTTCGGTCTCGTCGATCTTGGCCATCGCGAAGCCGACGTGGACCAGCACCCAGTCGTCGGGTTCGGGCATCTCGTGTTCCAGCAGCCGCACTGAAATCGTGCGCTGCACGCCGTTGACATCGACCTTCGCCAAATAGTTCTCGGCGTCGGTGATCTCGACGATCCGCCCCGGGATTCCCAGACACATGTGAGTTCCTTTCTCAGCAGATCCTCGGCAGCGGGTCGCCGACGAGCATGTCGACGATCCGGGAACCGCCGAAAGCGGTTCGCAGGACAACGGTTTCGGCGGGTTCGGCGACGATCTGCCCGACTTCGGTGGCCTCCACGCCCAACGGATGTGACCGCAGCGCCGCCAGACCGGCTTCAGCTTCATCCGGCGCGACGACGGCGATGAACTTGCCCTCGTTGGCGACGTAAAGCGGGTCGATACCGAGTAGTTCGCACGCGCCGCTCACCATCGGGTGCACCGGGAGGCGATCCTCTTCCAGCAACACCCCCAGACCACAAGCCTGGGCCAGTTCGTTGCAGACGGTGCCGACGCCGCCGCGGGTCGGGTCACGCAGCCAGCGCGTTGACGGCGCGGCCGACAACAGCAGCTCCACCAGCGGGCTCACCGCGGCGGTGTCGGAGCGAATGTCGGCCTCGATGGCCAAGTCACCACGGGCCAGCATCACAGCCATCCCGTGATCACCCATCGACCCCGACAACAGCAGCTTGTCGCCCGGGCGCACCGATGCCGGCGACAACTGGCGGCCCGCAGGGATCACACCCACACCGGCGGTCGTGATGAACAGGCCGTCAGCCGCGCCATTGGGCACGACTTTGGTGTCACCGGTGACGATCTGTGCACCGCATGCCGCGGCCGCTGCCGCCATGTCGGCGACGATCTCCTTCAACTCGGCGATCGGAAAGCCCTCTTCGAGAACGAAGGCGGCCGAGATCCATTGCGGCACGGCACCGGCCACGGCCAGATCGTTAGCGGTGCCGTGCACCGCCAGTTCACCGATCGAGCCGCCGGGAAAACGCCTCGGCTGCACCACGAATGAATCCGTGGACATCGCCAGCCGCTCACCGCCGGGCAAGGTGATCACCGCTCCGTCACCGAGCGACTCCAGCAGCGGATTGCGGAAAGCCTCGATGAAGACTGCGTCCACCAGGGCGGCCGATGCTTTTCCGCCCGCGCCATGCGCCAGCGTCACATGATCGTCAAGGAGCCGGGGACGACGTCGGCGGAATGACTCGATCCGCTCGATCACGTCCCCCTCACCGAATCGCGGCCCCGAGGCCAAGTATTCCCCTGACGACTTACTCATAAGGCCTCCACTGGCTGGGCAGCCATCTGCTCGTGCACTGCCAGCCAGAGCTGATAGCCCAGCAGCGCTTGGGATTCCTGGATCCGGTGCACACTTTGCGAGCGAACGACGAAGCACGCGTCGACATCCGGGCTCTTCGCGAACGCACCGCCGTCGTATCCGGCGAAGCCGACGGTGTACATGCCGCGACGGCGCGCCTCCTTCAAGGCGGCCATCAAGTTGGGCGAACTGCCGCTGGTCGACATCGCGATCGCGATGTCGCCGGCTTTTCCGCGGGCGATCAGCTGACGGGCGAACACCAGCTCGAACCCGACGTCGTTGCCGAGTGCCGTCATGATGGCCTGATCGGCGGTCAACGACCACGCCGCAAGCGGCTTGCCCACCGGCGGCTGGGCGAACAACCGCGCCAAAGTGGTGCAGTCGGTGCAGCTTCCGCCGTTGCCGAAGGTGAACAACCGTCCGCCGGTGCTGAAACGACGCGCCATTTCAGCGGCGGCGCTGCCGATCAGTTCGGTGTTGGCTTCCAGTGTGGAGCGGCGCAGCGACAGGCTTTCGGCGGCCTTGGCCTGCGCCGAGGCGGCCAGATCGGCGAGCAGCGATTTCGGATCGTCTTCCTGCGCGTCGATGAACGGGTACAGGAAGTTCGTGGGCTCGTCAGTCATCGCACCCCACCTCCTCGACGCGGCTGATCGCCGTGCCCGCGTGCACCAGCACCAATTCGGCGGGCGCCACCGGGTCGACCAGTGCGGTCGCGACCGTTTCGACGCCGTTGGCGGTGCGCACGGTAGCCATGCCGTCGCCCGTCGCGGTCAGCACCTCGCCGAGGCGACCCTCGTCGCTGCAGGTGATACAGACGTCGTCGGTGCACGCGTCGGGCTCTCTCAGCAGGCCCGGGTGCTCGAAACAGACGTGGGTCAACTCCCAGAGCAAGTGGTAGAACAACACGAATCCGCCGGTCGCGGGGACTCTGGGGTCGGGGTCGTCGAGCCACAAAACGTGTTCTGCCATACCGGCTTTCGGCCGCTCGCCACTACCGATCCAGACGGTCGTGACGCCCCATGCCCGGCTCCGTTGCATCACCGACCGCACCTCAGGGTCGTCGGCGCCGGAGACGGCGACCACAATGTCGCCGGGCCGCGCCGACACTCGCACCACGTCAACTACATTCGGACCAGTGATCGCGACGGCGGGCAGAGCCCGCTTGCCCACGATCACCGGATGGATGAACTCGACCGCGATGTGCAGAGCGTGCGGCTCCCAGCCCGGGGCGATGGACCACATCGTGGCACCCGCCGCGAACCGCTTAGCCAAGGTGAAAGAAGTGGCGGCCAGATCGGCGGCCAAGTCGGCCGCCAGCCCGCGGTCGATCGCGGTGGTCGTCACATCGTTACCCATCGATTCACACTCCCCCTTCGTCGCCTAGCCCTCGTTGTTCGTCGAGCGCGGTCAGCACCGAGACCGCTGCCTGGCCAAGGGCCAGTCCCCCGTCATTCGGCGGAACCGCGTGGTGCATGAGAACCTCGAATCCGTTCTGCTGCAATTGTTTTCGACACTCGCGCAGCAGCAACACGTTCTGGAAGACCCCGCCGGTGAGACCCACCAGCCGCACCTCGCCGGCAACCAGGCCGACCACCTCCGAAACCGCGTCGGCGACAGCGTGGTGGAAGCCCGCAGCCAGCACAGCCGGTTCGACGCCGGCGCGCAGCGCCGACACCATCGCCCGCACCATGCCGGCCGGGTCGATCACACCGTCGGTCCGCACGTCCATCCGTAAACCGGCCTCCGCGTCATCGACCGAGTCAGCCAGCACCTCGAGTTCGATGGCGGCCTGGCCCTCGTAGTCGATGCGGTGCCGCACACCGAGCAACGAGGCGACGGCATCGAACAGCCGGCCCATGCTCGAACACGCCACACAGCCCGCGCTGGTCTCCAACTGCGAACGAATTAGACGTAATTCAGCAGGAGTGGCCGCGGCGACCGGGGCCAGATCCGGGGTCCAGTCGATACCGGCCGTCCACAGCTGGGACAGCGCCATCCGCCACGGGTTGCGCACCGCGGCATCGCCGCCGGGCAGCGGCACCGGCAACAGGTGCCCGACCCGGACGAACCGGTGACTATCCGGCCCGAGAGCCAGAATCTCGCCGCCCCAGATGGTTTGGTCGCAGCCATAACCGGTGCCGTCGAACGACACTCCGATGACGGGCTCACCGAGACGACCATGCTCGGCCAGCAGCGACACCACGTGGGCATGATGGTGCTGGACGAGATCCAACGGGCGCTCATCGGCATGCCGCTCGGCCCAATTACGGGTCTGGTATCCAGGGTGCAGGTCCGCGGCCAATCGCATTGGCTGCTGCCGGATCTCGCTGAGTTGGGCGACCGCACGCTCGAACGCCTGCAGCGTCTCCAGCG
>Ga0210396_10004221_pt1 | contig 14113 bp, 12 predicted proteins | sample IncBWH17OmetaG_FD_155466 | JGI IMG/M metagenome (GOLD analysis project Ga0210396, IMG submission 155466) | Forest soil microbial communities from Barre Woods Harvard Forest LTER site, Petersham, Massachusetts, United States - Inc-BW-H-17-O ...
CTGAAATAGCGGCCGCCGCCGCGACGCTCTTGGTCGTGGTCCCCGCAAAACCGCTGCGGGCAAAACACCGCTTGGCGGCACCCAAGATCAACTGCCGCCGCAGGTCACTGGTCATTCGCAGGGTGCTCATGCTCGTGAGTAAGCACTCACCTTCGGCAAATGTCAAGGAACTTGCTGCGACGCAATAAGACCAAACCGGCTAACCCTGCATTAGATTGGGCCGAATCCCAGCGCGCCGCGGATGCGCGTGACGATGAAGCCGCCGTCGCGGCTGGCAAGCACGCGCTCCAGATTCGCGCTGTCGATCTTGATGCTGGCGAAACGCGGCCCGCTCGAGATGTCCTGCATCGAGGACGCAAACGCCTCGACCTCGGCCATGGTCGAGATGGCGCGGACATCCGCTATCCCGCACGCCCGGGCGATGCCGACGAGGTCGGCAGTGCCGGCCGTATGGCTCGCCTGCCCGCCGGTTTCGCCGTAAACCTCGTTGTCGAGCACAATGATGGTGAGATTGCCGGGTTTTTGCAGGCCGACGGTCGCCAGACTGCCCATTCCCATCAGCATCTCGCCATCACCTGTGATCACTACGACCGGCAGCTTGGGCTGCGCCAGCGCAACCCCGAGCCCGATCATGACGGCGCCGCCCATGGCGCCCCACAGATAGAAATTGCGATCATGATCGCCGGCCGCCGCGATATCGTAAGTCGAGGCGCCGAGGCCGCCGACCACGACAGCGTCCTTGCGCTGCGCCAGCAGTTGATTGACGACGCTACGCCGTTCGAGAAGGTTTGGCCGTTCGAGAAGGTTTGCTTGGCTCATTTGGTGAAAACCTTGGCGCCGATCAGACGCTGCGATAACAAAACCGCAGTCGGGGTGCAGGCATTGTAAGCCTGCCCTGCCGCCGCCTCGACCACCTCGCGGACTTCCTCCGGATGGGAGGCTCGCAATACCTTGATACCGGACAATTCGAATACACCCGCCGTGCTGGAGCCCATCGGGACCTGCCAGGGATTGAATTCGCCCCACTCGCCGCGCATCGTCACCAGCGTCAGGAACGGAAAGTGGAATATTTGAGTGAGCGACAGCATGTTCACGCAATTGCCGACGCCGCTCGATTGCATCAGCAGCACGCCGCGCTGGCCGCCGGCCCAGGCGCCGGCCAGCAGCGCCACGCCCTCTTCCTCGGTCGTCAACGGGACCGCTCGCATCGATGGGGTCCCGAGCACGCGCTCGATCAACTGCGAATGCCCGGCATCCGGCACGTAAGGCACCTGGCGGACCTCGAAACGCTGTAGAATCACGAAAATATCCTCCGGCCAGGAGGGAGTGGCTTCTGCCGCGGTTTCGGAAGGAGCGTCAGTACGGGCGTGCATCTTGTTTCCAGTGAATCGGCAAGGTTGTATTGCGGCGGGACTGTAGAGAGAGCCGTGCTTTCCGAAAGAGCAAAAACAGCATATCGGTCTCCACCAAAGAGTATGACAGCATGAATGCGAACGCGCGAGAGCTGGCGGCCGATTTCGACCTCGAGAAATTGACGGGCGAATTCTATGCCGATCCCTACCCGACCTATCGTGCGCTGCGGGAGCATACGCCGGTCAAGCTATTGCCCAACGGCTCCTATTTTCTGACGCGGTATGACGATCTGGTCGGCGCCTACAAGAACACCAGGGTTTTCAGTTCCGACAAGAAGAAGGAATTTGCTCCGAAATACGGCGCATCGCTGCTCTACGATCACCACACCACCAGTCTCGTCTTCAATGATCCGCCCGCGCACACAAGGGTACGGCGGCTGATCATGGGCGCGCTGTCGCCGCGTGCGATCGCGCAGATGGAGCCTGATCTGATCGCGCTGGTGGACCGGCTGCTCGACGGCATCGCCGCAAAAGGAAAATTCGAACTGATCGAGGATTTTGCCTCCGCGATCCCGGTTCAGGTGATCGGCAACCTGCTTGATGTGCCGATGGAAGAACGCGAGCCGCTACGCGACTGGTCGCTGGCGATCCTGGGGGCGCTCGAACCGGTGATATCGGCCGAGATGTTTGCCCGCGGCAACCAGGCGGTGAAGGAATTCCTCGCCTATCTGGAAATCCTGGTCGAGCGGCGGCGGGCCAAGCCCGGCGACCCCGAACGCGACGTGCTGACGCGCCTGATCCAGGGAGAAAAGAACGGCGAGGACAATGGCGAGCGGCTGACGACAAAGGAATTGCTGCACAATTGCATCTTCCTGCTCAACGCCGGCCATGAGACCACCACCAACCTGATCGGCAACGGCCTGGTGGCGCTGTCAGGCCATCCCACGCAAAAACAACGGCTGCTCGAACATCCCGACCTGATTAAAACCGCGATCGAGGAAATCCTGAGGTTTGAAAGTTCGAACCAGCTCGGCAATCGCATGACGACGGAACGCGTCGAGCTCGGTGGGATCATGATGGATGCCGGCACACCGGTGACGTTGTGCATCGGGGCGGCGAACCGGGATCCCGCCCAATTCACCGACCCGGAAAATCTCGACATCGGCCGCACGCCGAACCGGCATCTCGCCTTCGGTACCGGCGCGCATCAATGCGCGGGGATGGCACTGGCGCGCCTCGAAGGCGCGATCGCGATCTCGCGATTTTTGGCGCGGTTTCCGGGCTACACGCTTGACGGTACACCGGTTCGCGGCGGGCGGGTGCGGTTTCGCGGATTCCTGCGCGTGCCGTGCACGGTTAGCTAGAGCCTTATCGGTTCTGATTGAATCAGAACCGGGCTCTAACCTTTTATTTTGACGCGTTTTCTTCACGCGAACCGGTATCCACTTCGCTCGAAAACGCTCTAGCGGGCGGCCCGATCCAATGGTCCACTGCTATGCTGACTCGTGCGCCGGTACCGATGTTGCATATTTTCTGCAATGCTCGAGATAAGCGATCTCATGACTTCCAATCAATGAAACGACGCTCGACCAAAGCCATGAAGGCGCGTCGAGCGACTTTGATCGATTCCGATCGAGCTCATTAGACCATCTTTTGCGCGTTGCCTCGTCCATCTGCCGGGCGTGCGCCTTGCCGACGACGCCGGCGAGAAAGCTTGCGGCCTTCATCGCGTCAGCAACGGTCAACTGCCCGATCTCCACTTTGAGATCCTGAGGCAGTAACTCGCGAATAAAGACTGAGCGCTGATCAACCTTGCCGGCAACCATCCGCTTGCCGAGATGTGGTGACAGGTGCATCGCGCCTTCGACGACGCGCTCACCCTGATCCCCAGGTATTTTCTGTCTGGTGTAACGCGGAGCAGCAGCCGCGACCGCTTCCTTGACGTCCATCAGTGCCATGTTACGCTTTTTGCCGGACCCGATCGCGAGCAAAACCGCGACACGCAACAGCCCGAGCGAGCTGCACCCCTTCATCCAATAGGCGGCGTCGGCCACCTCGACGGGAGCATCGTCGTCACGCGATTTCAATGACGTCGCGAGATGGCGCAGGGGTGGGGTTTGAAACAGTTTCGCGATGGCAGTCTTTTCCGAATTGGAAAGCGCCCAAAATTTCGAGCCCCGCGGGATCGTTGGTTTCTGGTTCTCAAGGCGCTCATTGGCAAGATGCTTCCAGGACCGCGCCACTGACTTCTTCATGACGAGCTGAATCGATTTGGGGGCATCGTCGATGGCATCGGCATTCTGATCCAAGGCCGCCTTATATCCCTCGATAACTTGCTCCAGGATATGAGCCGTGGTCACGCCTGGAAGGTCGGAACCTCGCGACGCCGTCGCCAGCGACAGCGCCAGACGAATGATATCATGCGCCGGATTTCCTATCACGGTCTGATCAAAATCTCGAATCTGAATCGCGACGCGACCGTCCTGCGCCGCGACTGGTCCGAGATTGCCAGCATGGCAATCCCCACAAATCCAGATCGGCGGCCCTTCAGGTAACGTTCCGCGTTTCTGCTGTTCGAGCCATTCGTAAAATCTGACGGTGCTGCCGCGCACGTACGCGTGGGCCGATCGGGCCATCTTGAGGGTCTGCCGGAGGCGCAAAACAGACGCGCGATCCGCGGGGCGATGGGATTTCATTGAGGACATTCAATATAACCGCGTTCACAAAGTCCGAGCCGAATACCGGCGATAGACTTCCGGAAGCGGATGACCCGCTCCCGGAAATCGTGTTCAAAGACTGTGTTCTGCCTCAGCGTTGACGACAGATTTCGCCAGCGTCGTCAGCGCCGCGTCGGTCGCCTTTTCTTCCTTGAGCGTCGCTTCCAAAAGAGCGGCCGCGTCGGGCATGCCGAGTTCTTCCGCCCAGGTACGCAGGGTACCGTAACGGGACATTTCGTAATGCTCGACGGCTTGGGCCGCGGCCAGAAGACCGGCATCGAGGGCCGGCATGCCCTTGTAGCCGGTCATGATCTCCGCGCCCTCTTTGGTGATCCCCATGATGGCGTCGCAGGTTTTGGCGCGGGCGGGCTTGCCCAGGATCTTGAATACGCCTCGCAGACGTTTGACCTGTCCGCGGGTTTCCTTTTCATGCTTGACGAAGGCCGCCTTCAGATCCTTCGACCGGGCCGCCTTGGCCATCTTCGGCAAGGTTTTCAGGATTTTGTTTTCTGCAAAATAGACGTCCTTGAGTGTGTCGTGAAACATATCGCTCAGCAGCTTCGGCTTCTTGGCCATTGGTTCGCTCCATGAATTTGAACATCATCATTAGCCCCGGGCGGGGCGAACAACTAACAAGGGCTGAGCGCCTGATGAGTTCCTTGCGTTGAAAGACGTTACGGGCATCGGCGCAAAAAAATCCCCCGTCGGGAAGCGGGGGATTTTCAATCATCGTGCTCAGCGCAGCAGCATGATCAGAATGATGAGGGGAATCGGAATTCCGACGAGCCAGAGTAGAATAGGCATGTGACTTCCTTTCAGGTGCAATTATTGAAGTGACAATTCTCAACGGCGGACTTTGGATCCCCAGGTTCCATCGCGAAGTCCGCCGCCTTCAGTAGCGGCGAGGCTGGCGCAGAAGGCGCCGACCAGCAGCGACGCGGTCAGCCAAAACGCGAGCTGCGCGGTGGCCTTGCGGGCAGCGTCGAGATCAGTCTTGACCTGGGTGACCACCTCGTTGACGCGCTTGTCGGCATCGGCCCGGCTGAGGCCGGTGCGGGCGGCGACAACCTTCGCGACGTAGTCACGATCGGCGGGCTTGAGTTCGCCGCCGTTGCGGAAGCTCGAGGTGAACAGCCGAAGCATTTCGCCGCGCGTCTCGTTGCCATTGCCCGCAGCCTGCGAAGTCGGGTTGTCGGGGCGAAGCAGCGTATCGAGATAGCCGTCCATCGGACCGCTACGGCTGGCAGCGGCGGTAGCACCCTGTGTGGCACCCGACGCACCGCCGCTGATCAGGCTGCCTGCCGGCGAAGCCAGCAACACGGCGCCCAGCACCGAAGCCAGCGCCCACGCGATGAACCCCTGCGCGGTGTCGCGAAAATACACTTCATCGCTGTGCACGCCGATCCACCGCGTCCGCAATCGACCCGCGAGGTGGCCGCCAATCGACGACGAGAGCATGGCGATGACGATCAGATATAGGCCGGTGCCGATCTTGAAGGTGGTTGCCGAAACACCGGAGCCAGTCCACGGCGAAACAACCGAAAGCCCGAGCCCCACGCCGAACGCCAGCAACATCAATGTCAGTGCGCAGGAGACGATAGCACCAGCAGTAACCGCGGGCCATGAAACGCCTGCAATGGAAGGCTCGCCGGTGGCCACCTCCGGCTGAATAACTACGGTATCGATCATTAGCGTTCTCCCAGCCGCCCTGCGGCACAAAAAATTTTCTAACGCCGCATCAATAAGCGGGAGAAATGATCGTTCCCTTGTAGGAACGCGACTCTTCACCGCACGCTTGGTCTCGTCAGATCGCGGCTGCCAGCCGAGCATTGTGTACGGTATCCAACACCGCGCTGCTCTGTCGGAGGCGGCGGGAATTTGTGATCGCTACGCCGCCTTCACGGCGAACAGCAGCAGCGACCGGCCGGTGACCTGATAGAGGCTGCCAAACTCGAACACGGCCTCTGAAGCGACGTCCGGAATATTGGTGTCGACCAGCAATGACCAGGCTTCGCCACCCTCATATTTCGGGAACGTGAAATCGACCAGTCCTTGGTAGCTGTTCATGACGATCAGAACGGTTTTGTCCTGTCCGCGCCGTTTGATTCCGGTCTTCTGGGCGCGGCCATCCAGCATCATGCCGAAACATTTCATCGACGCATCCTTCCAGTTTGCGTCTTGCATCTCGTGGCCATTGGCGTTGATCCAGGTCACGTCCTTGACGTCGAGCGCCTCGTCGTGCTTGCCCGTCAGAAATCGGCTGCGGCGCAACGCAGGATAGGACTGCCGCAATTTGATCAGGCGCCTGGTAAACGCGAGGAGATCGTTGCCTTCGTCGCCGATATTCCAGTCGAACCAGGAGATGTCGTTGTCCTGGCAATAAGCGTTGTTGTTGCCACGTTGCGTGCGGCCGAACTCGTCGCCGCCCAGCAGCATCGGGGTGCCCTGCGCAAACAGCAACGTCGCCAGCATGTTTCGCTTCTGGCGGTTTCTTAACGCGATAATTGCCTTGTCGTCGGTCGGGCCCTCCACGCCGCAGTTCCAGGACCGATTGCTGGAATTGCCGTCCCGATTGTCTTCGCCGTTGGCCTCATTGTGCTTGTCGTTGTAGCTGGCCCAATCGTTCAGCGTGAAGCCGTCATGAGCGGTGATGAAATTGACGCTGGCCCAGGCGCGGCGGCCGGCATGATTGAACAGATCGCCGGAAGCGCATATCCGCGGTGTCAATTGCGCGACGGGTGCTTCGGCTCGCCAGAAATCCCGGACGGTATCGCGGAATTTATCGTTCCATTCCGCCCAACCTGGCGGAAAGCTGCCGACCTGATAGCCGCCCGGTCCACAGTCCCGGGGTTCGGCGATCAACTTGACCTGGGTCAGAACGGGATCCTGATCAACCGCCTTCAAGAATCCGCTTTGTTCGTCGAATCCATAGACTTCACGCGCCAAAATAGTTCCGAGATCGAAACGGAAGCCGTCGATATGCATGTGCTCGGACCAGTAGCGCAGGCTGTCCGCAACCATCTGGATGACGCGGGGATGCGACAGGTTCACCGTGTTGCCGGTGCCGGTGTCGTTGATGTATCGGCGCTTGTCGGCCGGAAGACGGTAGTAACTGACGTTATCGATACCCTTGAACGACAGCGTTGGCCCGCGTTCGTTACCCTCGGCGGTATGATTATAGACGACGTCGAGAATGACTTCGAGGCCGGCGGCGTGAAGACGAGCTACCATCTCCTTGAACTCGCGAAGGCTGTTGGGGACATCCGAAGCATACCGCGGATCCGGAGCAAAGAAGCCGATAGTGTTGTAGCCCCAGTAGTTGGTGAGCTTCTTCTGCAGAAGATTGCTGTCGTTGATAAACGTATGAACAGGTAAAAGCTCGATCGACGTCACGCCGAGCGCAGCGAGGTATTCGACCATCGGCGGGCTGCCGAAGCCGGCATAGGTTCCGCGCAGCTTCTCCGGCACGCCAGGATGTTTTTTCGTGAAGCCTTTGACGTGAACTTCATACACGATCGTCTGATCCCGCGGGACGATCTGGCGGCCCGCTTCGCCCTCCCAGTCGAAACCGGGATCGACAATCACGCATTTGGGCATGAAGGGCGCGCTGTCGCGCTCATCGAAGGTCAAATCGTCGCCGGTCTCCATTTTGTAGCCGAAAACAGCCGGGTCCCATTTGAGCGAACCTGCATGGGCGCGCGCGTAGGGATCGAGCAGCAACTTGTTGGGATTGAAGCGATGCCCGGCCTGAGGTTCATACGGCCCGTGAACCCGATAACCGTAAAACGTGCCGGGCCCGACATCGGGCAGATAGCCGTGGAAGACCTCGTCGGTATATTCGGGAAGCTCGACGCGGCTGAGTTCTCGCTCTCCGGATTCATCGAACAGACAGACCTCGACCTTGGTCGCATTGGCCGAGAACAGCGCGAAGTTGGTGCCCTTCCCGTCCCAGTGAGCTCCCAACGGGTTAGGCAGACCTTCTTCGATTGATTTGACCGGCATAAAGCCCCCAACGCCCCTGCGCCCAGTGCGCCGACGACAACTGCGGCAACCTCGATTTGTTGCACCGCGCCAGGCGAATTAGTAGCGCCTTACTCATGAGGGCTTTGTGACTTCGATCGTTTGTGGGATCACCCGGCGCTGCTTGTCCGAGGCGAGGCACGCGATATCGGAAGCATCACGACCACTGCCGATCCGGACGATGCCCTCGGCAGAGTCAGGTCTGAATGACGCGTCTGGGCCAAAGAATCCAGACACCGACTAGTGAGCGGCGTTCGGCGCGAAAGCGGCGATAATCGAGGACGATGAATGCAACTCATGGGATGCTAGGTTGCCGGCAACCAGGATCAGGGTCGCCGCCAGCACCAGCCGTAATGCCGCTTCCGGTACGCGGTGTGCCAAATAGCTGCCGATGATAATGCCGGGCAGCGAGCCCACCAGCAGGACGCCCATCAGGCGCCAATCGATTTCGCCGGTCACCCAATGTCCGATCCCGGCCACCAGCGTCAACGGCACCGCATGCGCGATATCGGACGCAACGATGCGCGTCATCGGCAGTTGCGGGTAGAGCAATACAAGCGCAGTGACGCCGACGGCACCGGCCCCCACGGACGAAATCGAAACCAGCACGCCGAGAGCTACGCCAACCAGCGCGGTCGCGCGGGCTGTGGTGGCGGGGTTGATCTGCTGTGAACGCCAGGGATGGCGCTGCGTGATGGCCTTGCGGAATATCAGCGACGCCGCGGTGAGGAAGAGCGCAAAACACAGCACCAGATTGACCAGACTGCGCGAGGATTCGCCGTTGAGATCAAGCTGCCACAGAACAACAAGCGTGAGGATGCTGGCCGGGATGCTGCCGCTGGCGAGCCGGGTCACCGCCGGCCAGTGGATACTTTTCGTCCAACTGTGCGCCACGCTGCCGACCGTCTTGGTGGTGGCGGCATAGAGAAGATCGGTGCCGACGGCGGTAGCCGGGTGGATTCCGAACAGCAGGATCAGCAACGGCGTCATCAGTGAGCCGCCGCCCACGCCCGTCATGCCAACCAGAAGGCCGACACCGAAACCGGAAACCACATAGAGAGGATCGCTCATAAGCCGTACAGATTCCCGGTTCCTTTCGCCGACGTTTCGTGGCGACTCGGACTTAACCTCACGATGCGGCAGCCGGATCGCAAAACCGGGCCAGACGGCTCACCGGCCGGGCCAACAAGATGTACACCGGCGCGAGCGATCGACAACCGTCCGGACGAAAAAAAGAATGTTTCATGCACGCATCGGGAATGGGCAGTGGGCTTTATCCAATCTGGTGACATCCGGTGGAACCGACGCTCTCAGGCCCGCAAAGCCGTTGAATGCGGGAACCGCCGATATTTCCCGAGTGGAACTTGAGTTCGCTTTAGTGGGTACCCTTGATGCGCGCCAGGTACGCGACAATGGCCGGGACGTCTTTCTCGTCTACCGGGGCCTTGTATACATGGATCATCTTTTCGGCTTCGGCTTGCCAGGTCGCCACCGGCAGTGCCGGTTGATTGAGCACCATGCCGGCCGAGTGACAGGCCAGGCAGTTGTTGTTGACGACGTCCGATCCTGGACCGGAAAACATGGTGCCGCGATCCGGCAGATCGACCGAAACCGACTTGAGCGTAAGTGGCGCCTGGGCATAGCCGGTCAGCGGCATGGCGGCAGCGCCCAACAGCGCGAGGGTCAATATCATGCGCGACATGGATGATCTCCTCAGGCTACGACGACGGGTGTTGCTTCGATGACATTGCGCATGAAGCCCGATGGATTCCAGTTCGCCTGATCGGGTTGCGCGACGCCGCTGCTGTTGGTGCAGCGAACCATCAGCGTGTGATTGCCGGCGGCCGGCAAGGTGACCGGAGCCTGCCACTGCCGAAAGCTGAACTTGCCCTCGTCCTTGCCAAGTGTGGTCGCCTGCCAGCTCTGGCCGCCGTCGCTCGACAGATCGACACGTGCCACGCCGGTATCGCCGCCGAACGCGATGCCCCGCACCAGCGTCGATGCATTTGCCTGTAAGGTCGCGCCGGATTTGATGTTCGTGATGAACGATCGCGGCACCATCTTGTTGATCGGGACCATTTTGACGCCGGTCTGGCCGGGTTTCATGTCGGCGCGCGGCGTATCGGGGATCGTATAGGCGGTCGTGGTCCAGAAATTGTCGTCGGGTTGGTCAAGGACCTCGATATCGTTGATCGCCTTTACCCAATAGGTGGCATACCAGCCGGGCACGACCAGCCGCAGCGGAAACCCGTTGAGCAGCGGCAACTGCTCCCCGTTCATGGCGTAGGCGATCATGACCTCGCCGTCGCGCGCGTGATCGATGTCCAGCGACTTCTTGAAGTCAGGTCCGTCGGACACCACCGGCTCGTCTGTTCCGTTGAACCGCACTTGAACGGCACCGGCCTTCACGCCCGCACGGTCAAGCACGTCCCTGAGGCGAACGCCCATCCAGCGGGCATTCCCCATCGCGCCGTTGGCCCATTCGCCGCCGGCGACCCGGGGTTGAAAAAAGCCGCGCGAATTGCCCGAGCACTGATTGACCGCGGCGATCTCGAAACGCGGCAGAGAGAGGATGTCCTTCAACGACAGGGACAGCACCTGGTTGACATGGCCCCGCACGGCCAGGCGGAATTTATCGACGTCGACCTCCGTGGGGATCACCGCCCAATGCCAGCGGACATAGAATTGGTCGTTCGGCGTGAAGACGCCCTTGTCGAACACCTCGAACGGCGTTTCGAGCAGCGGAGGACGCGAACGCTGCAGGATCATCGCGCCCTTCTGCGGAAAATCCGTCGCCATCGGCCGTTCGGTGGGGCCACTCTGGAACGGCAGCTGGATCAGTGTGTCCGCCCAGGCCGGCGCGCTCGCCAGTGCGATACCGGCCATGCCGGCCTGGCCCAGGAGATGTCGACGGGTGAATGCGTGGCAAGTGTAGTTTGCCTTCATTTGGATTCTCCCTCTCTGCGGCGTCGGTGAGCGGACAATCTCGGTTTCCGCTTGTCTCCATTAAAGGGTAAGGACAACCAATGGATCGATCCAATTCATATAATTGTATGTTCCAATCGGTTAGATGAATACGTGCGGGCGCCCAACCGACCTGACGACCCAAACTTCGGCGGCGGCTTGATGGCGATCCGCCTCCAGTTGCTTAGTGGGCATAGCGCGCAGCCTTTTCAATAACTTTGGCGACCGCGCGGGCTCGGACATGAAAACGGCTTGGCTAGCCTTGATTTCGGTGACGTGAGCCTTCGCCGAAGGCGACCAAGCTCGACGATATGTTCAAGGACTTTTTAAATCATCCTTTGAGCCAATGACAGCTGGAACGCCGGAATCCACGGTCGTTAATTAGCGCACAAGCCTCCGAGATCACCCGCCGTAAGGCGGGTTTGTCTTTGGCTGTTCGTTGCGGTCTCCCCGTTGAAAGTGGAACATGCAGCTATCGTCTCGGCCCTTTCGGAGTGACGAAGTCAATCCGGCAGCAGATCAGGGCTTCGTCCTGGATGACGATGCGAATGCATTCTTTACAGCCGCTGAAAGCTTCGACCAGCCGCAAGCCAGTGAGTTATCCTCACAGCGCGCCGATTTCGATCGATCGGCGGGTTGTTTTGCAGCCGGGGAAGATGGGTTTTTGGGCGTCAATACCAGCGGTGGCCCGACAGACTGACGCTCCTTTTCCACATCTGCCCGAAGTTGTTCGTCCTGTCTTTTCGCCAGTTCAGCCGAAACAGCTTCCCGCCGTTGGGCATCCAGGAATTCGATATATTCGCGGTCGATTCGTTTGCGCTCTTCTGCAGTTGGATTGGGGCCCGCAATATCGAAACTACGGCCCTGCATGAAATCATAATAGCTGTAGCCGCCGCCCGGCTTGCGCCGGCCCGCAAACCTTGCGTTGCAGCCCGTCATCGAAATACCGCGCTGGTCGGTAGAGTGGAGGCCGGCCTGGTGCGCTTCGACGCAGTCTTCGAAATCCCGGGCAGACTCCCATGCGGAGCCGCGAAGAGACAGCCATACGGCGACGAGCGCGAGCGAGACCAGCGCGATAAACGCGACCAGACGCGTTTTGGTATTCTCACTCGACAACACCATGCCCTTGATTCCCCTCCTACTCGCCCACTAGGTGGCGTAAATGTGGGTTTTTGCAGGCATGTCCTGTAGCAACGCAGCCACAGTCAGACTCAATATCCATCGAGACGAATTCCCGCCTTGATTGCGCAAAGGTCGTTCGACAGAGTTTGATCGTCGCCTGCAACGGGGTTCGGTAATGCGATCAATCAAAACCATTGTCACCGTCGCGGCGATCGCTTCTTCAATATTTGCAATCAGCTGGGTGGGCCTTGCGCTGCTTGGCTTTTGACGATGTTTTGAAATGCACTGCGTTGCTGACTGCCACGCTGACGTTGGTTAATTGCTGCGCGTCGGGAACCGGATGTGCACCGGTATCCGGGACGTTGATCGCATGGGACGGGCTTGGCGTGGCCCCAACCGACAACACCCAACCCGGTGAACCTGCGCCAAAGCGGCATCGGCACTCGAGCCGAGAAATCATCGTCGGTCCGCTTGACGTGGCGACGGCCTAGCCCAACAGCTAGGTTCAGCCAAAGAGTCAATGGGAGCAGGAGCAAGCCGACGAGATCAGGCTCAGGCGTAAACTGATGATTTGCCGCGACTGCGTCACCGGACCACAGCCTATACCACCGTCCGATGCCGCCCGATACAGGTCTGCAATACCTCGTCCATCGGTTTCTCCCACCACTGGTTGGAGAAAATCTCGATCTCGGAATAGCCGGCAAACCCCTGGGCTTCGACCGCTGACCGTACCGACTTGATGTCGATCACGCCGTCGCCCATCATGCCGCGGTCGTTGAGAATGTCCCTGGTCGGCACCAGCCAGTCGCAGACGTGAAACGCCAGCAGGCGATCGCGGCCGGCGCGGGCAATCTGCGGCAACAGTTCCGGGTCCCACCAGATATGATAAACGTCGAGCGCGACGCCGAGCGCGCCGGTGCGTTGCGGATCGAGCCGATCGCAAATATCGAGCGCCTGCCGTGTCGTGTTGACGCAGGCGCGGTCGGCGGCATAGGCCGGATGCAAGGGCTCGATCGCCAGCGGCATCTGGACGGTGCGCGCATAATCCACCATTTCAGCGATGGCGTCCTCGACCTGTGTCCGCGCCGCCGCGATGTCTTTTGATGCCACACTTCCCGGTCGCGAATATTGCGGCAAGCCGCCGACCACCAGCACGACGCAGGGCGCGCCCAGCGCCTTTGCCTCATCGACGGCGCGGCGGTTGTCGTCGCGCGCCTCGATGCGATGCGCGGCGTCGGAAGTGAACATTCCGCCCCGGCAATAGCCCGATAGTTCCAGCCCGGCGTCGCGGACCGCGCGAACGGCGCGATCGAGGCCGATAGCCGCGACCTGATCGCGCCAGGGATCGATAGCGCGGATCCCGTGCCGGGCGCAGGCCTCGATGATCTCGGCGAGATCGCCTTGCCTGCGGACCGTCGCGGTATTCAACGACAGCCAGCGATGATCCCCGGAAAAATCCCGCATCACGCCTCGATACCGCGCAGCGCGAGGGCCGTCTTCATGCGCCGGGTCGCGAGTTCGGGATCGGCGAGCAATCCGGCCTGGTCCGCGAGCCGAAACAGTTCGGCCAGATGCAGCGTCGAACGCGTGCTCTCCTGCCCGCCGACCATCGTGAAATGATCCTGATGGCCGTTGAGATACGCCATGAACACGATGCCGGTCTTGTAGAACCGCGTCGGCGCCTTGAAGATATGGCGCGACAAGGCCACCGTCGGCCCCAGCACGTCGTGAAAACCGGCTTCGTCATCAGCCGCGAGCCGCGACAGCGCATAGGACGCCGCCGGCGCGATGGCATCGAAGATGCCGAGCAGCGCATGGGAGAACCCCTGGCTGTCGCCGGCGATCAACTCGGCATAATTGAAATCGTCGCCGGTATACATCTTGATGCCCTTGCCGAGCCGGCGGCGCATGTCGATCTCGCGCTGCTCGTCGAGCAGC
>Ga0210396_10004222_pt1 | contig 14111 bp, 8 predicted proteins | sample IncBWH17OmetaG_FD_155466 | JGI IMG/M metagenome (GOLD analysis project Ga0210396, IMG submission 155466) | Forest soil microbial communities from Barre Woods Harvard Forest LTER site, Petersham, Massachusetts, United States - Inc-BW-H-17-O ...
ACCCACTTCCTGAAGCACCTTGATCTTGCGATACAGGTAGGGAACGTTTTGAAAGAAGGTGACGGCTTCGTCGACGGTCATATCCAGGACGTCGCTGATCGATTTCCCTTTATAGCGGATCTCCAGCGTCTCGCGGTTATAGCGTTTGCCGTTGCATTTTTCACAGTGGACGTAGACGTCGGGAAGGAAGTTCATTTCTATGACCCGCATGCCGCCGCCTTCGCAGACGTCGCAGCGACCGCTTTTGACATTGAAGGAAAAGCGGCCGGCGTTATAGCCGCGGATCTTGGCTTCGGGTACCGAGGCGAAAAGTGTACGGATATCGGTGAAGAAACCGCAGTAGGTGGCTGGGTTGCTGCGTGGGGTCCGTCCGATGGGGGACTGGTCGATCTCGATGACCTTGTCGATATTTTCCAGGCCTTTGATGCTTTTATATTCCAGCGGGGTCACGCGTGACCCGTAGGCATGTTTGCTGAGCAGGGGGTAGAGGGTCTCGTTGATCAGGGTCGACTTGCCGCTGCCGCTGACGCCGGTGACCACGATGAGACTTCCCAGGGGGAATTTGACATCGACGTTTTTGAGGTTATTGCCTTTGGCGCCTTTGAGCTCGAGGAATTTGCCATTCCCCTTCCGGCGTTCTTCGGGTACCGCGATCCTGCGATGGCCGTTGAGGTATTCGGCGGTAAGGGTGTCGAGTTTCAGGAGGGCCGGGGGGCGTCCCTGCGCTACGACGCGGCCGCCATGGAAGCCGGCCTGGGGGCCGATGTCGACGAGATAGTCGGCCGCCATCATGATATCCTTGTCGTGTTCGACGACGAGGACGCTATTGCCGATGTCGCGCAGGTTTTTCAACGCCTCGATGAGCCGGTGGTTATCGCGTTGATGGAGACCGATGCTGGGCTCGTCGAGGATATAGGTGATACCCTGGAGCTGAGAACCGATCTGGGTAGCGAGACGGATCCGCTGGGATTCCCCGCCGCTGAGGGTCCGGGAAGGGCGGTCGAGGGTAAGGTAGGTCAAGCCCACGTCCTGCAGGAATTGCAGCCGCTCACGAATTTCTTTCAGGATATCCTTGGCAATGATATTTTGCTTGTTGTTCAATCGTTTCTCGATGTCGGCGAACCATTCCACCAGGCGGTTGAGGTTCTTGGCGCTGAGTTCGGCGATGTTCTTGCCGGCTACTTTGAACCAAAGGCTTTCTTTGCGCAAACGGGCGCCCCCGCAGGTCTCGCAGGTCTTGAGCTCCATAAACTGTTCCACCCATTCCCGCAGCGAGTCGGTGGTGCCGCCGGCGAACCAGCGTTTGAGGGCGTTGATGAGGCCTTCATATTCGGTGGCGTAGACTTCGCCTTTGGGAGCGATCTCATCGTATTCAACATCCAGACCGGTTTCGCCGGTCTCGCTGCCGTAGAGCACGATGTTCAGCGCTTTTTTGGGCAGGTCTTCGATAGGCGTATCCAGGGAGAATTTATTCTTTTTGGCGATCTGCTGTACCTGGCGGAACATGTATGCTTCGCGTTCTTCGCCCAGCGGGGCGATCCCCCCCTCGTTGATGCTTTTGGAAGAATCGGGGATCACCGCGTCCATGCTGATCTGGTAGACGGCGCCGAGCCCTTTACAGGTGGGGCAGGCGCCATAGGGGGAGTTGAACGAGAAGCTATTGGGCGAAGGCTCTTCATAGCTGATGCCGGTGTCCTCGCACATGAGCTGTTTGCTGTATTGGATGACTTTGTTGTCGTCGTTGAGCAGGAGAAAGAGCAGGTCTTTGCCCATCTGGAGAGCTTTTTTTACACTTTGGCTCAGGCGGACCTTCATATCTTCGGTAACGGCCAGACGGTCGATGACCACTTCGATGTCGTGGATCTTGTAACGGTCGACCTGCATCTTGGGAACGAGGTCTTTGACCTCGCCGTCGACGCGGACTTTGACGTAGCCTTTTTTGCGGATGTCTTCGAAGAGCTCGCGGTAATGTCCTTTACGGCCGCGGACCAGGGGCGCGAGGATCGAGATCTTTTTGTTCTTGTACTTGCCAAAGACGTTCTCTACGATCTCTTCTTCGCTGAATTTGGTCATCAGCTTACCGGTGTTGTAAGAATGGGCTTCGCCGATGCGGGCGAAGAGGAGACGGAGGAAGTCGTAGATCTCGGTGACGGTGCCCACGGTACTCCGGGGGTTTTTGTTGGTGGTCTTTTGTTCGATGGAGATCACGGGGCTGAGACCGGTGATCTTGTCGACGTCGGGCCGCTCCATGTCGCCGATGAACTGGCGGGCATAGGCGCCGAAGCTTTCCATATAACGACGCTGCCCTTCGGCATAGATCGTATCGAAGGCAAGCGAGGATTTGCCGCTGCCGCTGATGCCGGTGATGACCACCAGCTGGTTTTTGGGGATGCGGATGTCGATGTTTTTGAGATTGTGTACCCTGGCGCCTGATACTTCTATTGTTTCTTCCCCGGGTTCGATGCCGGTGTCGGTGATGTTCTTCGTGGACATAGTGCTAAGGTAAGTACAACAAACGGAATGCTGGCTTTGTTTTGCTAAAAAATTTGGGGTCCGGCCGGCGCCGGTTGGCCAGCTGCCCGCTGCCCTCCGGCGGCAAAAAAAGACCGGGGCGTCAAGGACGTCCCGGTCTGCTGGTAACAGCTCTAATGATTGGCCTTCGGCCACGGCCCTCACGGCCGTCTGGACAGGTTTAAATGATTATGGACAAACTATTTATGCAAGGTGATCTTGGGTAAGGTGACGGTCTTCATGGAATCCACGGCGATGTTGCTGATCGTCGTATCCTGGTAGCCGTTCATGCCCTTGAAGGTAAAGGACCACGTGCCTGCGGGTACGTTGCGGAACTGATACTGGCCGCTCCAGAACGGTATCGCGTAGATCGTGTCCGTGCCGTTGATGCCTTCCACCAGGGCGCCAGCGCCGGGGGGTAGTACCGTACCCTGGACCTTGGCGCTTACCATGTCGTTAAAGACGGTGAAGAACGGTTTGAGCAGGAAGGTGCCATTCCAGAAGAAGATCGATTTTTCGAGGTTGAAATCGAGCCAGAGCTTGAATTCGTTGTTGGTCACATCCTGCACATTGGTCCGTTGGACGTTGATGGTGAAATAAGGATTCGGGCCGAAGACCTCCAGCGGATAATAGGTCGTGCTGTCGGTGTAGACGGTGTTGTCGCTGCCGAGCGTGATCTGGATCTTGAGGATCTTGCCGGTAGGATATAACCCACTGGCCAGCAGGGTGTCGGTGCCGTTGCGCAAGTCGAGCAGGTTGTACACGCCGGGTGTGATGCTGAGCGTGTCCCAGATCACCGACTTGTTGGAGGAGGTGCGATGGAAGCCGCAGTAGCCGTCATCCCACTGATCGTCCTCATCGGCTGCGCTCTGTGTAGTGGCCGTGTCGATCTCTACGGTGACCTGCCGGATGTCGATCAATACTTTATAAAAATTGATGGGGCCGTCCATCATGTACAGGGAAACCTGGGACTGGCCTTTGGGAATGTTGGGGTTGGAGTTCGAAGAGTTACTCTTGTTGCAAGCAAAGAAGACTAGTATGGCTGAGACGCCTGCGGAGGCGGCCAACCATTGGGTTACCGTTTTCATGTTGTGTAGTTTTATAGGTAGAGATACTCCATCGTCCGTTAAATAGTTGCCAAAAACCGTTCCAAAAACACGTTATCGATACGTTAAACGGATTTCGGAGGGGGCTGGGAAGGGTAAATTTGGAAATCTGAAAATTTGCGCTAATTTTGCGGCAGTTCTTACAACATCTCTTATCAAGAAAGGCTGAGGGAAATGGCCCGTTGAAGCCTTGACAACCTGCTGATACTTAATCTTTTTTAAGTAGAAAGTAAGGTGCCAACTCCATCCCGATGGACTATCGGGACAGATAAGTCAGATCCCGGCTTGACAATATAGATTGAATAGTACTCAAAGCATATTTAAAGCTCTTCTGACGAATCAGAAGAGTTTTTTTTTGCCTGGCCGGTAGCCAACCGGTGAGGCACTCTTCTGATGGCCTTGATACGCGGTGTCGCTGAACAAAATTTTTTAATCAAAAAAACTTTGTTTTTATGCAAGCGACAACAAAACTGATTCACAGCATTCCTGTGGACCCTCAAACCGGCGCGATCGCGGTGCCGATCTATCAAACATCCACATTTGTGCAGGACGCACCGGGCGTCAACAAAGGGTATGATTATGCCCGTACGGGTAATCCAACGCGTTCCGTGCTGGAGGACGTGGTAGCGGAACTGGAGGGCGGCAGCACGGCGGCGGCTTTTGCCAGTGGTCTGGCGGCCATCGATGCGGTGTTGAAACTGTTACAAACCGGGGATGAGATCATCGCGGTGGACGATATTTATGGTGGTGCGTTCCGGCTTTTTGAACAAGTCTATAAAAAATTTGGTATTACAGTACGCTATGTCGACACATTCGATCCGGAGGCAGTGGTTGAGGCGCTGACACCGAAGACCCGGCTGATCTGGATCGAGACACCGACGAATCCGACGCTCAAGATCACGGATATCCGGGCCATCGCCAGGATTGCAAAGGCGGGAGTCGGACGGGCCTCCAAGGCTGAGGGAGAGGGGCGGAAGCCGGACGGGCACCCAAGTCAGAGGGGCGCGACCGGTCCGGCGGAAAGGGACGAGCGGAGGGTGCTGCTTTGCGTCGACAACACGTTTGCGAGTCCGGCGTTGCAGCAGCCGTTGTTGCTGGGCGCCGATATCGTGGTGCATTCCGGGACCAAGTATCTGGGCGGGCACAGCGATCTGATCGCCGGGCTGGTCGTCACGGCCGATCCCGAACTGGGTAAGCAGATAAAGTTCCTGCAGAATGCCAGTGGAGCGATCCTGGGGCCATTCGACAGCTTCTTGCTCATCCGGGGAATCGAGACGTTACATCTCCGGGTACGGCAGCATGGGGCCAGCGCACTCGCCATTGCCGCCTTTTTGGAAGGGCATCCGGCGGTCGACAAGGTCTATTATCCGGGCTTGCGTACCCATCCCGGTCATGCCGTCGCGGTGGGGCAGTCCAAGGGTTTTGGCGGGATCGTGAGTTTTGCTTTGAAAACGGATACCATCGAAGCCGCTACGGCCTTTGTCACCTCGACACAGCTGTTCAAACTGGCGGAAAGCCTGGGTGGCATCAAGAGCCTGGTATCGCATCCGGCGCAGATGACGCATAAGAGCATCCCCGCGGAGAAACGCAAGGCTGCGGGTGTCGTGGATGGATTGATCCGGTTGTCGGCAGGCCTGGAGGATACCGAAGATCTGATCGCCGATCTGCGGCAGGCGCTGGACCGGCTGACGGTGGATGCGACGGTGGCCCCAACGGCTTCGGCTATCACGGCGACGCCGGTTGCAGCCGCTGGTAAGGTCGTTCGGGAAAAGGCAGAAATATGTTAATTATAAAAAACAAGTATAAGTAATGGAAACGCATAAGCAGCTGACGATCGGACTTTTTGGTTTCGGCGTTGTGGGCGAAGGTCTTTACAAGGTCTTACAACAGACGCCGAGTCTGAAGGCATCGATCAAGAAAGTGTGTATCAAACATCCGGAAAAGAAACGCGACGCTCCGGCGGACTTATTTACCACGGACAAGGAGATCATTCTGAACGACCCCGAGATCAATGTGATCGTCGAGGTCATCAATGAATCCGGGCCGGCTTTCGAGATCGTTTCGCGGGCCCTGAAGAGCGGTAAATCCGTAGTAAGCGCCAGCAAGAAAATGTTGGCGGAGCATTTGCCGGAGTTGTTACAGCTGCAAAAAGAAACGAATGCCAGCTTGCTCTACGAAGCGGCTGCCTGTGCGTCGATCCCCGTGATCCGTAACCTGGAGGAATATTATGACAACGACCTGCTGCATAGTATCAAGGCTATCGTCAACGGCAGCACGAATTTCATCCTCACGAAGATGTTCGAGGAAAAGCTCGGGTTCCAGGAAGCATTGTTGCTGGCGCAGCAGCTGGGTTTTGCGGAAAGCGATCCTTCGCTGGATGTGGAGGGGTACGATGCGGTCAACAAATGGGCGTTCCTATTGACACATGCCTACGGCATCGTAGAGCCGATCACCAACATCGTGTTCAGCGGCATCGATCATATCCAGGCCGGGGATGCGGAGGTAGCGCGGGAAAAACATTACGATATCAAGCTGGTCGCGCAGGCCAAGAAGCTGGCCAATGGAAAAGTAGCGGCTTTTGTGTTGCCGCAATTCATCCGGCAGGACGACCACCTGGCTTTTGTGAAAAACGAATTCAATGGCGTAGTCATCGAGAGCGGATTTGCGGACAAGCAATTCTTTTATGGCAAGGGAGCGGGCTCCTTCCCTACCGCTTCGGCTGTATTAAGCGATCTGTCTGCATTGCGCTATGAATACAAATACGAGTACAAGAAACTATATCATCATACGCCGCATGAGCTCACGGATGATTTTTATGTGCGGGCGTATCTGAGCTTCGATGATCTGAAATATATCCCCAAGGAGAAGTTCCAGTCCATCGAGGAATGGCATGCCGACAACGACCGCAAATATCTCGTGGGGATCATCCATTTCAGGGATATCAAGGGTCATCGCTGGTGGCGGGAGAATGGCACCTCGCTGGTGCTGACGCCCGACCCCATTATCGAGGATATGGAAGTGCGGAAACTAAAAAAGAAGAGTCTGGAACTGGCGGGGTTGATCTGATCAACCACCACACTATAGTAAAGGCCCGGGCGATCGCCCGGGCCTTTTTGTCGGTCTATTTGCCAAGGCGATGCGCATAGCCCACGGAGATCAGTACGTTACCCGTGTTGTCTTTGCCATCTTCGCTGTATTTCTGGATATTCAAAAATCCATATTCGAAGCGGGCGTCGAACAGCAGCTTGTTTTTGTCGTTGAGTTTCCAGTCGATCCCCGCCCCTCCGGTTACGCCGACATTGAAGCGGTGGAGACTGGAGGTGACATCGGTATTGCTGGTGAAGTCCTGCGGCGGTACGGTATTACCCTGCTGGTCCTGAAGCGGCTGGGTGCCAGCCTGGTCGTAGTAGATCTGGCTGGTCCCTTTAGTCTTTTCTTCGGCATGCAGCAGGTAGCCAAAGTAGGGGCCCAGGTTGACATAGAAGCCAAAGGTCTGGCCCCAGCGAAGTTTGGCCAGCACCGGTAGTTCAAGGTAATGGAACACGGCCGTGTTCTTGAAATTCGCCCAAAGATAGGTGCCGGGGGGCAGTCCCTGTGTCAGGTCGCCGCCCGTGACGGGCTGCATGCCGTCCCGCTTACCTCCCTGGCCGGCGTAGTTCAGCTCTACCTGGATAGAGAAGTTCTGGACGACATGAAAATCCGAAAACAAACCGAAGTTAGCGGCCAGGCGGGAAGTATAGTTCTCGCTGATCGGATTGCCGCCGCCGCCGCTGAGGTTGGGGATGCTGATGCCGCCTTTGAAACCGAGCCATGGAGATTGCGCGATGGTCTTACCGGCTTGTGTCAAGCCGACCATCAGGAAGAGAAGGGGAAGAAACTTTCTCATACTGGATGCAGTTTAACAATAAGTGAAGTAATGTCTATACTACAATCCTTGCCAAAAATTGGTTTACTGCTCCCGTATTTTTAATTCGGGCAGGGAGGAGAAGCTAATCCGCGCGGCGGCTTTCTTTTTGATGTCTCCACATTTCCTGGAAGGCAGGGTTATGGTCCCGGAGGTATTCGAAGGTGCCTTCGGCGATGATGCGGCCCTGGTGGAGGACGTAGACGTAGTCAAAACGGGCGAGCAGGTGCAGGCGGTGGATGGAAGAGACGATGGCTTTGTTTGAAAAAGCGTTGAAGAGGCCATCGTAGATCAGGGCTTCGGTGCGGGGGTCGACGCTGCTGGTAGGCTCGTCGAGGAGCACGAGATCGCTGTCGCGGGCGGCGAGGATGCCGCGGGCCAGGGCCAGCCGCTGTTTCTGACCGCCGGACAGGTTGACGCCTTTTTCGCGGATATCGGACTCGAGCCTTTGGGGCAGCTGTTCGATGACGTCGGTGAAGTGGGCGGCTTCGCATACCTGTAGGATCTCTTCCTCGGCGAAGGGGAGGCCGAGGGTGATATTATACGCGAGGGTGTTCTCGAAGATCTCGGGTTCCTGGGGAAAAAGGGTCACGCTTTCGTTGACCTGTTCCAGGGCCCCGGGGCCATCGTCGACGCGGATGTGGATGCCGGGCCGGGGGTCGTAAAGACCGCGTAGAAGGGCCAGGAGGGTACTTTTGCCGCTGCCGCTCTCGCCGATGAGCGCGATGCGTTGCCCGCGGCGGATGGTAATGTCCAGGTCATGGAGGCTTTGAGCGCCGCGATTGGTGTCGTAGGTCGTATGATAGGAGAAGTTGAGATCGCTGATCCGCAGGGTTCTCCAGCCGGCGGGGAGCCCATCGGGCCTGTCCGCGCGGTGGTGGTCGGCATAGGCTTCGCCGATGAGAGCGGAGGTTTGGACATTGGTATTATAGGTTATGATATCGGTGTATTGCCAGGCGATATCCTGGAAGACGCTGGTGAAAGTATTGACATACAGGATCAGGGTGCCCAGACCCCCGATGGCGAATAATTTTCCCGGCGTCCAGTGCTGGTAGATATAACCCAGTATGATGATCGCGTAGATGGATACGATCATCATTTCCGCGCAGAACCATTTCCATTCGTTGATCACCGCACTTTTGCGGAAGGGGCGGAAGACGCCGTTCACTTTGCCGAGCAGGCCGGTCTCCATGCTTCGTTCCAGCCGCAGGGTGATCACGGTCATGATATTGGAAAGGCTGTCGAAGAGGGTAGCGGAAACGACATGTTCGCGCTCGTTGACTTCGTCGAGGGCTTTGATAAAGGGTTTGTCGAAGGTGCGGATCACGAGGATGGTGCAGATGCCCAGGGCTACCGCGATGCTGCCGAAAAAGGGGGTAAAATAAAGCATGGCCGCCACGGAAAATACAAATTTGCTAAGGGCGTATACATACATGAACCCGTGGTCGAAGAATTCACGGAGGGATTCGTAGGCTTTACGGACCCGGTTGATAGTAGCGCCGCTATGATGGTCCTGTTGCCATTTCACGGGCAGGTGCAGGACCTGATGATATTTCTCCTGCAGGAAATTGCGGCTCAGATGAAAGGCCAGGGTGCGCTCCATGATCCGGGCGGGACCGTGGAAACACCATTGAACGAACTTGATGCCGATATAGCCCCCCGTATACAGGAGGGCATAGTGCCATACATGGGCGGTATCCGTCTGCACATGTCCCAGGAACCAGCCAAAGAGGATCGGGTTGAGGGAATAGACCAGGTTGGAGCAAACGAACATGACATAGACCAGGACATATTTCTTCTTCTCATTACGGACATAGCGCCAGGCGGTGGCGAGGAGCGAAATATAAGGATTGGCCATGACAGCTTATTAGAGGAGGGCAAATTTACTGGGTATTGCCGAACCGGCCTCCGAAGAAATCGCCTTTATTCCACGAAGGGCGTTGCTTATCCTCGCAAACGAGCAACCCGATCAGAAAATTCAGCTTTACATGTGTAGCGGCGGCATTAAAATCGAAGGCCTGGCTCATGTCGTCCTGCGGCGTGTGGTAGGTTGTCCGTCGCCAGTCGACGTCGGACCTGCTTCTGTCGACGGTATCCTGGGGGACGGTCTTGAAGCCGCTTTTGATAAACAGCGAGGGGATGCCCTGCCGGATAAAGCTATAGTGGTCGCTGCGGATGAAGACTACCTGTTCGGGAAATGGGTCGGGACCTATACCAAGACCCAGGTATGCCGCAGCCGCTTGTGTCTGCCGGGACAATGTCGAGTGGTCGGCGCCATAGGGAACGATGTCGAGCACGGGGTGGAAGAAAAAGGGCATATCGAGGGCCAGGTTCGCTACGATATCCTTTCCGGGTACGGTGGGATGATGGATGAAATAGTCGGAGCCCAGCAATCCCAGTTCCTCGCCCGTTACGATGGTGATGATCACCGAGCGTTTAGGCGGGGTAGGAAGACTGCGGAAAGTACGGGCGATCTCCAGCAGCAGGGCGACACCCGATGCGTTGTCGTGGGCGCCGTTGTAGATAGAATCGCCTTTTACGGGAGCGCCGATGCCGAAATGGTCGAGGTGAGCGGCATAAACAACATATTGACCCTTGAGCGTCGGACTGCTGCCGGGGATGACACCGACGAGATTGGAGGTTTGCACATCGCTCAGCGTCGTTGTCACCTGCATGGATGCCGTTAAGCCGAGCGGGAACGATTGGGGTTGCCCCCCTTTCGCTTTGTCGACGATGTCCTGCCAGGTATGACCGGATGCGGCTAAAAGGCTTTCTGCCCGGGCGGCGTTCAGCGCAGCGACCACGGATAGTTCCGGGAAATCCGGCTGTAGCTGTCCATTAGTTTCCGCCCAGCGATAGGTGCCCTGATCGGCTCTTTTTACAGCGGCATCCCAGCCGGTAAGATTGCCGGCAAGCGAGATAGAAACTACGCCCACGGCGCCTCTTTTCACCGCTTCGACGTATTTGGTGGCGGCGGAAGAGAAATAGGCCCTTTCGTTGGAAGGAAAAATGGCCGGCGCCTGGTCGAGGAATACTACGATACAGCCTTTCACATTGGTACTACCATAGTCGTCATAGTGTAGCTCGGGGGCGTAGACGCCATAGCCGGCGAAGACCAGTGGAGCCGTGACGGCGGAGACGGGCTTATAGAAGTAGGGATGCAGCAGATAGTCCGTGCCGTAGATAAGGACCTGGTCCCCGAGACGCAGAGAAGAGCCTGCGGTGACCACCTTTCCCTTTTTCAGCAGGACGGGCTGAATATACGAGTCTCCGGCTACCCCGGGTTGAAGGCCCATCGCTTTCATCTTATCTTCCACATAGGCGCTGGCCATCGCGAACCCGCGGGTGCCGGGCTGCCGGCCTTCAAAGCGGTCGGAAGCGAGAACGCTCATGACGGCGCGAATAGAATCGGGGCTTACTTTCCCGAGGGCGGCGGCCACTTCCGGCTGAAGGTAGGCCGGGATCGCGGACGTCGATTGCCCGGTGGCGCCGGGTTGAGCGGCTGAGCCCGATGGAGATTGAGCGCAGGCCGGGGAAAAAAGGGCGGTCAGGCCCACGAGAAAGGCAGTCAGTTGCCGGCAGGTCTTGTTGAGCATATAGCAAGATACCGAATTTAAGGAAGCCGGAGGGCGCTAACGGTCCGGCGGGAGAACGGGATGGGCTGCTAAAACGCCTCGTTGAGGTTGAGGAAAAAGCCTTTGTTGCCAAAACGGCCAAAGGCGTAATCCAGGGCCAGGTTGGTACGGGTGGCCTTGTTGAACAGCACCCGGAGACCGGCGCCATAGCCCGGCTGAAATTGTTGGAAAAGTTTGGTACCCATGGCGTCATTACCCGACATCAGATCACCGAAGACGACCCCGCTGAGGAATTTATTGGTCAGGATGGGAAAACGTAATTCGCCTTCCGTGTCGTTGAACAGGGTGCTTCTGAAGTATTGGGTCGTATAGCCCCGGCCGCTGCGAAAGGTCCCGTCCCTGGCCGGACCCGGCAATTCGAGATAGGGTATGGTGCCGTCAACGAGATAGGAGCCCCAGTTCCACAAGGCGAGGACGAATTCGGGTTTCGAGGTGGACAGGCTGATGTATTTCCGGACGTCGCTGGATAACTGGACGGCATTCTTCGTGCTGCCGATCCAGGTTTGGTTGATCCGGACGCCGGCGTCGAAATAGAACCCTTTGTAGGCACGGTTCGGGTTATCGCGGGTAATGTATTCCACGTTGAACAAAAAGCCGTTCATCGAATAGTGGTCCTGGGGAAGACCGTGCCGGGTGTTGTAGACGCCGGACGGGGTGGAATTGGCGGCTGTGCCGCTGTAGTCGATGTCCCGCCGGATCTCGAACGACATACCCGCACCTACGAACAGGTTATTGGCCACCCGTTTATATACCTTTTCCCTGAAATTGAAGTACACGCTGTGGATAGGATAAACCTTATGTGTAGGGTCGGCGAGTACGGAATCGCCGGTGCTGCCGCCTTTGAACGGCCGTCCTATCCCATACCCATAATCGGGCGATACCGTTTTGGAGATCACCAGGTTCCCCTGAAAATTGAATTTATTACCGGGGGTAAAGAGGTTGTGGTTGATGTAAAAGTAAATGATCCCCTTGGTGGTAATGGAGGCCGAGGTGGCTCCTATGGAAAAGAGGGTGTTGGGGTCGTTGCCCAGCCGTTTGCCCGCGACCGCTTTGATCCCGGCCTGGGCGCCGATGGTTGGGTTGGCGGCGACATTGGGTACGACGGTGATCCCGGATTTGTTGTGATTGGGGTTGACCGGCCGGTTGTGGGAAAAAACGGCCCGGGTGAGATCGCCGAAATCATATTGCCTGGACAGGTCTTCCACCGGTTTTGGCTGGCCTATGTGCCGCAAAGAATCCGCTTTTAAGGAGTCGGCGGGATGGCCTACCTGGCTAAATGCTGCCGTCCGTATAACAATCAATGCTAAAAGTAAAAATACCCTTCTGCTGCTCATGAATTAATTTACGCTATCAACTAGTAAAAATACGCCATTATTTTTAACCGTTAGGCCATTTCGGGTGCGGCTTTGGTGATGGGCAGGGTGAAATAAAAGGAAGAGCCGGCGTCTTCGTTATTCTCCGCCCAGATGGAGCCCTGGTGTTCGCGCACGATGCCGGAGGTGATATAGAGGCCCATGCCGAAGCCGCTGTATTTGTCGGCGACGGTCTCGTCGCGGAAATATTTGTCGAAGATACGGGTCAGGTTCTGCCTGGAGATGCCGATGCCGTTGTCGCGGACACAAATGGTCAGGGCGTCTCCGTGAGCCGTACATTCTATAAGGATCGGCGCTTCTGCGGCCGAATATTTCGCGGCGTTGTTCACGAGGTTGGTGAGGACCTGTTCGATACGCAGGCCGTCCATATTGACCATGACTTCCGGGGTGCAGGGCTCCCAGGAGAGGGGGTGGGTGGGAACCATATGTTCCAGGACCTGGACAAGCTCCTTCATGTAGACATTCCACTCTCTTTTTTCCATGTTATAATCCAGTTTCCCCGATTCGATGCGGGAGATATCGAGCAGTTGCTGGATAAGTACGTGGAGTTTGTGGGTCTGGTGGTCGATCTTTTCCAGGTAGCGCTGGACCTTTTCCGAGGATTCCGTGGAGGCTATATTCAGCGCCAGCTTGGTAAAGGCGCTGAGGGAGGTCAGCGGGGTCTTGAGCTCGTGGCTGGCCACGGAGATGAACTCGTTCTTCTTCTCATCCAGCAGGCGGCTGTGTTTGAGCTCGGCCTCCTGTTCCAGGGCCTGCTGGCTAAGGAACGAATTGCGGAGCTTGAGCCTTTCGTAAGGGGTAGCCGGCTGGGTAGTCCGGAAGAATTCGACCGCTTCGAGGATACGTACCTGGGAGATCTTAAGCGACCGGGGGATGCCGATGCCGATGACAATAGAAGCTACTTCCGTTCCTTTTTCCAGCCGGAACTCGGGAACGAGAAGCTGGGCATATTTGAGACCTTCGTCGGAAAGGCGGACATCGATGTCGGGGGGGAAGCTGATCCGTCCGGTGAGCGAGTACTTATTGTCGCCGTTCTTTTCCATGCCGATGCTTAACCAGCCGTTGTCTGTCTTGTCGATCACGACGCGGCTGATCTCGGCCACGGCGGTGGCGATGGTCGTCTGTGTAGAGAGCAGGAGGGAAAAGAATTGTGCTACGCCGAGCATGCGTTTATGGGCGACCACGATGTCCATCTCATTCTCCAGCGATATCCGGCTGATCTCTGTCATAAGTTAAACCGATTTACACACGATTATGGAAGCGTCGTCATTTCCCCGGACGAACTCCTTGTAGATAGCTGATGCGATGATCATGCCATCGTGGTGGCCGATGCCGGGAAACTTAGCGAGTTCCCACCGGGATCTGATCCCGTCCGAGCAGGCGATGAACTGGCTGAACTCATCCTGGGACAACACCTGGTCGTTTATCGTACCCGGGATACTGAAGCCGATGATCCCGTTGTAGGAAACATAGCTGCGGCTGTTGTTATGACCCATCCAGCGGACGCCGATGTTCCCCACGCCGGCGATGCTCCACCGGCGGGCGGCTTTATCGAAAAACACCACCAGTCCTACGATCCCAC
>Ga0210396_10004224_pt1 | contig 14110 bp, 11 predicted proteins | sample IncBWH17OmetaG_FD_155466 | JGI IMG/M metagenome (GOLD analysis project Ga0210396, IMG submission 155466) | Forest soil microbial communities from Barre Woods Harvard Forest LTER site, Petersham, Massachusetts, United States - Inc-BW-H-17-O ...
GGCCGTGCACTCGATGTGCCAGCCGGGACGGCCAGGCCCGAACGGGCTCTCCCACACCGGCTCGCCCGGTTTGGAGGGCTTCCACAGGACGAAGTCGGCCGGATTGCGCTTGTACGGCGCGATCTCGACCCGCGCGCCGGCGATCATGTCCTCCATCGAGCGGCCCGACAGGGCGCCGTAGGCGGGGAAAGCCTGGATGTCGAAGAGGACGTGTCCCTCGGCTTCATAGGCGGCGCCCGCCTGCACGAGGCGCCCGATCAGAGCGACGATCGCATCCATCGTCCGTGTCGCCCGCGGCTGAAAGGTGGGCGTGAGGGCGCCGAGCGCCGCCATGTCGGAGTTGTAGACCGCCAGGTAGCGCTCGGTGACGACGTCGATCGCCACGCCTTCCTCCGCGGCCTTGGCGTTGATCTTGTCGTCGACGTCCGTGACGTTGGCGGCGTAGATGACCTGGCCCTCGCCGTAGAGGCGGCGCAGAAGCCTGAACAGCAGGTCGAAGGCCACCACGGGTCTGGCGTTGCCGATGTGAGCGTAGTTGTAGACCGTCGGTCCGCAGACATACATCGTCACCCGCGACGGATCGCGAGGGGCGAAGTCCCGCTTGGCGCGGGCCATGGTGTCGTACAGGCGGAGTGTCATGGTGCAAGGCGCGGTGTCATGGTGCGCCGCTATATAGCCTTGGAATAGCGTAAAGCCATTTGGAGACGAGCGTGGCGACTGAAGCATCCTTTCCGAGCGCCCCGGACAAGGAGAGCCTGGAGCATGGGTCCATCCTCGCCCCGCGCTTCGACAGGGACGGCCTGATCGCCGCGGTGGCTACCGACGCGCGCACCGGCGAGGTGCTCATGCTGGCCTGGATGAACGCACAGGCGCTCGGCCTCACCCTGGAAACGGGGATCGCCCACTACTACAGCCGCTCGCGCCAGGCCCTTTGGAAGAAGGGGGAGACCAGCGGGCAGGTTCAAACCGTTCGCGAGCTGCGCGTCGACTGCGACCAGGACGCCGTGCTCCTCAAGGTGGACGTCGGCGGCGACGGCGGCGCCTGTCACACGGGTCGTCGATCCTGCTTCTACCGGGTCGTCGAGGGCGACGGCCTTGTCGTCCGCGACTGAGGCGCGGCCGGCGCAGATCGTGGAGGTCACGCTCGACGCGCCGATGGGCCGTCTGGACAAGGCGTTGGCCGAGGCCCTGCCCGATATCTCCCGAGCGCGCCTGCAGGCGCTGATGGCCGAGGGCGCACTCACCCGCGAAGGCGTGACGCTCGCCGATCCCGCAGCGCGAGCGGTATCCGGCTTGTACCGCCTCGCCATTCCCCCAGCCGTACCTGCCGAGCCGCAGGCGCAGGACCTCGGCCTTGTGGTGCTCTTCGAGGACGAGAGCCTGATCGTGGTCGACAAGCCCCCGGGCATGAGCGCCCACCCCGCGCCGGGCAGCGAGGCGGGCACGCTGGTCAACGCCCTCATCCACCATTGTGGCGCGAGCCTGTCGGGGATCGGCGGCGTGGCGCGCCCCGGCATCGTCCACCGGTTGGATAAGGGAACGTCGGGGGTGATGGTCGCGGCCAAGACCGACGCCGCCCACCAGGGCCTCTCGCGCCTGTTCGCCGGCCACGACATCGACCGCGCCTACATCGCCCTCGTCCGCGGCGCGCCCTCTCCAGCCCATGGGACCGTCGCCACACGCATTGGCCGCTCGACGCATGACCGCAAGAAGATGGCTGTGCTCTCGCGCGGCGGCCGCGAGGCGATCACGCACTATCAGGTCGAGCGGCCGTTCGGCCCCGTCACTAAGCCGCTGGCGGCGCGCGTGCGCTGCCGACTGGAAACCGGACGGACGCACCAGATTCGCGTGCACCTCGCCCACAAGGGTTCGCCTTGCCTGGGTGATCCCGTCTATGGCGCCGGACCTCCGGCGCCTGCGGTGCGGGCGGCGATCCAAGCAGCGGGCCTGCATCGCCAGGCCCTTCACGCGGCCGTGCTCGGCTTCGTCCATCCGCTGACGGGTGAGGCTTTACGGTTCGAAACCGCGCCGCCTGCCGATTTCTGCGCCCTTGAAGAGGCGCTCAAAGGGTTGTGAGAACGATTCGCACCCACGGCCCGTGAATTAGGCGCGACAAAGCCTTATATGGGGTGTTCTCAGACTCCTCCGCGCCCACACGACGCTCGAGTCTTCAATGGTGGGGATTTAGGAAGTCCATGGCTTCAGTCAATGCCCTTTCGGTAATGTCGCCTGATGGCGGCTTGTCTCGTTACCTGACCGAGATCCGGAAATTTCCGATGCTCGCGAAGGACGAAGAATTCATGCTCGCCAAGCGTTGGCGTGAACATCAGGATCCGGAAGCGGCGCACAAGCTCGTCACGTCTCATCTTCGTCTCGTGGCCAAGATCGCCATGGGTTACCGCGGCTATGGTCTGCCGATCGGCGAAGTGATCTCTGAAGGTAATGTCGGCTTGATGCAGGCCGTGAAGAAGTTCGAGCCCGACAAGGGCTTCCGTCTGGCGACCTACGCCATGTGGTGGATCCGGGCCTCGATCCAGGAATACATCCTGCGCTCGTGGAGCCTGGTGAAGATGGGCACCACGGCCGCGCAGAAGAAGCTGTTCTTCAACCTGCGCAAGGCGAAGAGCGAGATCAGCGCCCTCGAGGAAGGCGACCTGCGTCCCGAACAGGTGAGCCAGATCGCCACCAAGCTGGGCGTGCTCGACTCCGAAGTGATCTCGATGAACCGTCGCCTGGCCGGTCCCGACGCCTCGCTCAACGCGCCCCTGCGCGCTGACAGCGAGAACGAGTGGCAGGACTGGCTGGAGGACAAGGACCAGGTCAGCCAGGAGACTCAGCTCGCCGAGGACGAGGAAAAGCAGATCCGCATGAGCCTCCTCGAGGAGGCCATGACCGAACTGACCGACCGCGAACGGCACATCCTGACCGAACGCCGGCTGAAGGACGATCCGACCACTCTCGAAACCCTGGCGTCGGAATACGGCGTCAGCCGCGAGCGGGTCCGCCAGATCGAGGTCCGCGCGTTCGAGAAGCTGCAGCGCGCCATGCGCGCGGCGGCGGCGGAACAGAACCTGGAAACCGCCGCCTGATCCGCCCGTTGCGCACCTGTCCCTCCCCTTCCGGGGAGGGTGGCTGAGCGCAGCGAGGCCGGGTGGGGAAGTGTGGATCGTCTCGAGCGCTTCGGTTTTTCCCCCAGGGTTCCCCACCCGTCGCGCCTTTGGCGCGACACCCTCCCCGGAAGGGGAGGGACGGTGACTCAGCGACTGCGCTGAGCGGCCAGCAGGTCCCGAACGTCATGGAGGGTCTCCGCGACAGCGACGCAGAGACCGCGCATCTCCTCCGTCGCCTCGAGCAGGTCGGGCACCATGATCGTCATCAGGCCGGCCGCATGGGCGGCGCGCACGCCGTTGTGGGAATCTTCCAGACCAAGGCATGCGCTGGGAACGACGCCCAGCCGTTCGGCAGCCGTCAGGAACGGATCGGGGCTGGGCTTACCCCTGGCGTAGTCGCCGTGTGCGACCACGGCCTGGAAGCGCCCGGTCATTCCGCCGAGTTGGCGCTCGACCGACGCATGGGTCGACGAGGTGGCGATCGCCCGCGGCAGCCCCAGGGCGTCGAGATCGTCGAGGAGCTCGACGACGCCCGCCTTGAGCTGGAGGTCCACGGCCATCTGCGCATGGGCGTGGGCGTTCACCGCCTTGATCCAGGCGTCGTAATCGAAATCCGCGCCGAAGTGCTCGAGCACCACGCGCTGGTTCTGCTCGCGCGGCGCGCCGACCATGCGCATGAACACCTCCATCGGCATGTCCAGCCCGGCCTTGTGCGTCACAGCGAACATCGAGTCCCGGAAGATCCGTTCGGAGTCGGTGAGCAGGCCGTCCATGTCGAAGACGACGCCTTCGACACGCCTGGGCAGCGGCGTGAGAGTCACGTCCGTCCCCGGACGAACTCGTCGGCCTCGTACCCCTGGAAGAAAAGCAAGGCGGTCAGATCGGTGTGCTCAATGCGGGCGCGGGCGCGCTCGGCGACGATCGGTTTGGCGCGGTAGGCGACGCCCAGGCCAGCCGCCTCGATCATCCCCAGGTCGTTGGCCCCATCGCCGATCGCGGCGGTCTGCGAGAGGTCCAGGCCGAGCGCGCCCGCTTCCTCGACCAGCGCGGCCAGCTTGGCTTCGCGTCCGAGGATCGGCATGGCCACCTCGCCCGACAGCCGCACTCCATCGTGGATCAGGCGGTTCCCGCGGTGAGCTGCGAACCCCGCCGCCGCCGAGACCCGCGAGGTGAAGTAGTCGAATCCCCCGGAGACGAGGACGCAGCGCGCGCCGTGCCCGGCCATGGTCCGGGCCATGACCTCCGCGCCCGGCTCGAGCCGGACCCGCTCGGCGTAGACCTTTTCGAGCGCCTCGAGCCCGAGACCCGCGAGCCGGGACACCCGCTCGATCAGGGCCCCTTCGAAGGGAATCTCCCCGGCCATCGCGCGGGCGGTGATCGCCGCGATTTCGGATTTCAGGCCGGCGACATCGGCCAGTTCGTCCAGGCACTCGCACCCGATGATGGTGGAATCCATGTCCGCGACCAGTAGCCGCTTCCTGCGTCCTTCGGCGGGCTGGGCGCAGAAGTCCGCCTGCTGGCGCTCAAGAGCGCGGGTCGCCGCGAGGGCGAGCGTCTCGGCGCTCTCGCCTTCGGTGAATAGATCGAGCGCCCCCTCCCCGAGCTGGCGCATTTCCAGCACGGGGCTTCCGGCGCCCGCGATCGCCTCCAGGCCTTCCGCGAGGACGCTCTGCAAGGTGTCGAAGTCGCGGCAGACGAGGGTGAGGACGAGGCGCACGGCGCGCGCTGCTTGGCCGATCGGGGCGCTCGGCGCAAGCCATGTCGCCCGCCCGCTTGAGCAGCTTGCGCGCCCTCGCCAATGCGAGGCATGGAGATTTCGGGAAAGACGGGCGGATCGCGCCCGCGAAGGAGACCGGATGGCGCAGGACACCGAGACGCGCGAGGCGATCCTCGAGCCCGATCTGCCGATCATCGATCCCCACCATCACCTGTGGGACCGCCGCGCGGCGCCGTCGCCCGAGGGGCCGCCGCGTCATGGCTTCGAGGCCCTCCTGCGGCTGTCCCCCCGCTACATGCTCGATGAGCTCCTCGCGGACATGAAGCGCGGCCACAAGGTCATCGGCACGGTCTACATGGAGTGCGGGTCCTTCTACCGACAGGACGGAGATCCAGCCCTCCGTCCGGTGGGTGAGACCGAGATGGTCACCAGCATCGCCGCGGTCGGCGGCTCCGGCCAGTACGGGCCGGTCAACCCCTGCGCCGGCATCGTCGGCCACGTCGATCTCACCATCGGCGAGCGCGCGCGCGAGGTCCTGGAAACCCACCTCGCCCATGGCGGTGGCCGCTTCCGCGGCATCCGCCACAGCGCTTCGGCCGACGCGGACCCCGACGTCCTTGGCCCCCTCGCCCGCCGCGCTCCCGGGCTCTATCGCGACGAATCCTTCCGCAAGGGCTTCGCTCAGCTCGCGCCCCTCGGCCTCTCGTTCGACGCCTGGCTGCTCGAGCCCCAGTTGCCTGAGCTGGTCGACCTCGCGCGGACCTTTCCCGGCACGACGATCATCCTCGACCACGTGGGCACGCCGCTGGGGATCGGCGCCTATGCCGGTCGGCGCGGCGAGCGGTTCGACGTCTGGCGCGGCGAGATCCGGGCGCTGGCGGAATCGCCCAATGTCCACGTGAAGGTCGGGGGCCTCGCCATGCCCTTTGCCGGCTTTGACTCCTTCATGAGCCAGCCCGCGGCCGCCTCGGAGCAGCTGGCGGAGGAGTGGCGTCCTTACGTCGAGACCTGCATTGAGGTCTTCGGCCCGACCCGCTGCATGTTCGAGAGCAATTTCCCCGTGGATCTTGGCAGCTGCGCCTACGATGTCCTCTGGAACGCCTTCAAACGCCTCTCCGCCGGCGCCTCCGCCGACGAGAAGACCGCCCTCTTCAGCGACACCGCCCGCCGCGTGTATCGCCTCGATATCTGACGAAAGGGACTCATGCACTACAAGGAGCTGAAGACCGCCTGGGCCGAGCTCACCGCGTCCGGCGCGCCGTTCGAGATCGTGCGCACGCCGATCCGCGGGATCGACACCCTGACCTACAAGAACGCGCCGCCGAACGTGCGGGCCCTGTGGCTGTCGACCAAGGCCTTCGCCGAGCGCGAGTACCTCATCTATGGGGACGAGCGGCTGACCTATGCGCAGGCGCACGCCCAGGTGGACGCCATCGCGGCGTGGCTCGTGGCTCAGGGCGTGAAGCCGCGCGACCGCGTGGCCATCGCCATGCGCAACTATCCCGAATGGCTGCTCGTCTACTGGGCCTGCGTCTCCATGGGCGTGGCCGTGGTGGGGATGAACGCCTGGTGGGTGGGCGAGGAGATCGACTACGCCCTCAAGGACTCAGATCCGAAGGTCATCTTCTGCGATGGGGAGCGCCTGACGCGGCTGGTCGAGCGGCCCGCCGGCTCGATCAAGGCGAAGATCGTCGCCACCCGGGTCGACGAGCTGCCTGCAGGGGTCGTTCCGTGGGGCGAGGTGATCGCCACGCCGGGGACACTGCCCGACGTGGAGGTGGACCCGGACGATGACGCCTGCATCTTCTATACCTCAGGCACCACCGGCTTCCCGAAGGGCGCCCAACTCACCCACCGGGGCTGCATCGCGAACCTGATGAGCATGATGTTCTCCGGGCAGGCCGGGACCCTGGCCACCGCGCGCGCCACCGGCATAGCGATCGATCCGACCGTTCCGCCGCCTGTTCCCGTGGCCCTGCTGACGACGCCGCTGTTCCACGTCACCGCCAACAACTGCGGCGCCTATGCCTGCACCGCCGCGGGCGGCAAGCTGGTGCTGATGTATCGCTGGGACCCCAAGGTCGCCCTCGAGCTGATCGAGAACGAGCGGGTGACCGCGATGAGCGGGGTGCCGGTGATGTCGCGCGAGCTCATCACCCATCCGGACTTTTCCAAGCACGACCTGTCGAGCCTGATGTCGCTGGGCGGCGGCGGGGCCCAGCTCCCGCCCGACCTGGTGCACAAGATCGACCAGGCCGTCGCCACCGCCCGCCCCAACACGGGGTACGGGATGACCGAGACCTGCGGGATCATCACGGCGGTCTCGGCCGACTTCTTCGTCGACAAGCCTGCCAGCGCCGGCCCTGCCATGCCGTCCTTCGAGACCATGTGCACGGACGACGACGGCAAGGCCGTGCCGGCCGGAGAACTGGGCGAGCTGTGGGTGCGCGGCGCCCAGGTGATCAAGGGCTACCTCAACCGCCCCGAAGCGACGGCCGAGTCGATCACCGACGGCTGGCTGCACACCGGCGATATCGCACGCGTGGACGAGGACGGCTTCATCTTCATCGTCGACCGCAAGAAGGACATGGTCCTGCGCGGCGGCGAGAACGTCTACTGCGCCGAGGTCGAGGCGGCCTTCTATCGCCACGAGTCCGTCGCGGAAGTCTGCGTGTTTGGCGTGGCCGACGAACGCCTTGGCGAGGAAGTCGCCGCCGCGGTGGTGGTCCGCGACGGCCACACCGTCGACGCGGCAATCCTGCGCACGCACTGCGCGGCGATCATGGCGAGGCACAAGATCCCCCGCTACCTCTGGCTGCTGTCCGATCCGCTGCCACGCAACGCCAGCGGGAAGTTCCTCAAACGGGAGCTTCGCCAAACGCTGGCCCTGACGGACGCCTTGTGAGGACTTTACTCTTCCTGTCCCTCCCCTTCTGGGGAGGGTGTCGCGCCGAAGGCGCGACGGGTGGGGAGGTTTGGGGAAGGACGGAGGCATTAGAGATGATCCACACTTCCCCACCCGGCCTCGCTACGCTCTGCCACCCTCCCCAGAAGGGGAGGGATTAGCTTGTTGATCGGCGGCCAGCCGACGCGCACTATTTGGCCGACGGCCGAAGGGGCCGTCGAAATCCTCGACCAGACGCGCCTGCCGCATCGGGTCGAGACTGTGCGTCTCACGAGCCTCGACGACGCCGTGCGGGCCATCGCCGACATGCAGGTGCGGGGCGCGCCCCTCATCGGCGTGACAGCGGCCTACGGCATGGCGCTGGCCGCCGGCGCTGATCCATCCGACGAGGCCCTTTCGCTGGCCCGCGCCCGGCTCGCCGCCAGCCGGCCCACGGCGGTCAATCTCGCCTGGGCGCTGGAGCGGATGGGCCGCGTGCTGGCCGATCTGCCACCTGCCCACCGCGAAGCCGCCGCCTGGGCCGAGGCCTCGGCCATCGCTGAGGAGGATGTCGCGGCCTGTCGCCAGATCGGCGAGCACGGGGCCGATCTCATCGCCGAGGCGGCGGCGCGGAAAGGCGGGGGAAGGGTCAATGTCCTCACCCACTGCAACGCCGGCTGGCTGGCCACGGTCGACTGGGGGACGGCCCTCGCGCCCATCTATGTCGCCCAGGAGCGCGGAATCGATGTCCATGTCTGGGTCGACGAGACGCGCCCGCGCAACCAGGGCGCCGCCCTCACCGCCTTCGAACTTGCACAGCAGGGGATCGCCCATACGATCGTGGTCGACAATGCGGGCGGCCACCTGATGCAGCATGGGCAGGTGGACCTGTGCGTCGTGGGCGCCGACCGGGTGACGGGGACGGGCGACGCCGCCAACAAGATCGGCACCTACCTGAAGGCCTTGGCCGCGCACGACAATGGGGTGCCCTTCTTCGTCGCCGCGCCGGCATCGACGATCGACTGGACTTTGACCGACGGCGTCGCCCAGATCCCGATTGAGCAGCGCGGAGAACGCGAGGTCACCCACCTCTGGGGCGCCTTGGAGGACGGGTCCCTGGGTTGGGTCCAGGTATCCGCGCCCGGCAGCGCGGCTGCGAACTTCGCCTTCGACGTCACGCCCGCCCGACTGATCACCGGAATTGTGACCGAGCGGGGCCGCGTCGCCGCGAGCCCGGAGCCGCTGCGCGCGCTGTTCGACCTCTAGGGTCGTCGCTTCCAGACATCCGAGCGAGGATCGCTCGCCTCGGATCCAAAAGTGAGCACGAGAAGAGTGGGTGGGGGTGCGAGGGTCGGAGCGGGCTCACCTCGCCAACGCGTCCCCCACCCAGTTCCGCAAGCGGAACGAAGCCTCGCCACCCAGGGGCGCGGCGTTCCTCGTACTCAGGTGCGCGCCTCCACGGACTGAACACCACTGAGTCAAGCCGAGCCAGCTGAATCGGCCCTGCCATGAGATAGACGATCTCCAATGACGTTGGTCGAAATAAGACCGTACGGTACTTGGCGATACGGCGTTTCGTAACAGCAAGTAACAAACTTGGCTGTTAGGTTTGCCCAAGTTTTACTGTTAATTACTCCAAACCAACGACAGAGTTGGCGAGAAATTTATGGAATTGTTGGCTGTCCTGCGGCCCAAGGCGCGGCTCCGCCGGCGCTCACGACGCCGGCGGTTTGCGACCCGCCGTTACTGGCAGGCGAGGCATTCCTCGTAGTCGGTACGCGCTTCCGCGGCGGCCTTGGCCGCCGCGCCCGCGCCCCCGGCGAACGCCGCGCGCTGAACGGACTTGGAGCGCAGGTAGTAGAGGCTCTTCATCCCCCGCTCCCACGCCTGCCAGTGCAGCATGTGCAGGTCCCACTTATCGACATCGCCAGGCAGGAAGATGTTGACGGACTGGGACTGGCACACGTCGGGCGTGCGGTCGGCGGCGAGATCGATCACCCAGCGCTGGTCGATCTCGAACGCGGTCTTGAACACCTCCTTTTCCTGATCACTCAGGAAGTCGAGGTGCTGCACCGAGCCCTCGTTCTCCAGGATCGAGCCCCACACCTCGGGCGTGTCGCGGCCCTTCTCCTGCAGCACGCGCTCCAGGTAGGGATTGCGCACGGCGAAGGAGCCGGAGAGCGTCTTGTGCGTGTAGACGTTGGCCGGGATCGGCTCGATGCCTGCGCTCGTGCCCCCGCAGATGATCGAGATCGACGCCGTCGGGGCGATCGCCAGCTTGTGGGAGAAGCGCTCCATCACGTCCCGTTCGGCGGCGTCCGGGCAGGGGCCCCTTTCCTCGGCCAGGACCTTGCTCGCCGCGTCGCAGGCGCGGCGCAGGTGCTTGAAGATGCGCATGTTCCAGCTCTTCGCCAGGGCGCTCTCGAAGGGCACGTTCTGGCCCTGCAGGAAGCTGTGGAAACCCATCAGCCCCAGTCCCACCGACCTCTCCCGCGCGGCCGCATAGGCCGCCGGCGCCATCTCGGCCGGAGCGCGGTCGATGAAGTCCTGCAGGACGTTGTCGAGGAACCGCATGGTGTCCTCGATGAAGGTCGGGTGGTCGCGCCATTCGAGAAACATCTCGGCGTTGACCGAGGAGAGACAGCAGACCGCTGTTCGCTCGACACCACGGTGGTCCGGGCCCGAGTGCAGCATGATCTCCGAGCACAGGTTCGACTGCCGCACCTTGAGCCCCAGCTCCTGCTGGTGGCGGGGCATGGCGCGGTTCACCGCGTCGGAGAAGATCACATAGGGCTCGCCGGTCTGCAGGCGCAGCTCCAGCAGCTTCTGCCAAAGGGCCCGCGCGTCGACCATGCGCACCGCCTCGCCGGTCTTGGGCGAGCGCAGGGCGAAGGGGGCGCCGTCGCGCACGGCTTCCATGAATTCGTCGGTGACCGACACGCCGTGGTGCAGGTTCAGCGACTTGCGGTTGAAGTCGCCGGAGGGTTTGCGGATCTCGAGGAACTCCTCGATCTCCGGGTGGTGGATGTCGACATAGACCGCCGCGGAACCGCGGCGCAGGGAGCCCTGGCTGATCGCGAGCGTCAGGCTGTCCATCACCCGGATGAAGGGGATGATGCCGCTGGTCTGACCCGAGCCCTTCACCTTCTCGCCGATCGATCGGACGCCGCCCCAATAGGTGCCGATGCCACCGCCGTTGGCCGCCAGCCAGACGTTCTGGTTCCAGGTGCTGACGATGCTCTCGAGCGAATCCCCGACCGAATTGAGGAAGCAGGAAATCGGCAGGCCCCGACTGGCTCCGCCGTTCGACAGCACCGGCGTGGAGGGCATGAACCACAGCCTGGAGATGTAGTCGTAGATCCGCTGGGCGTGGTCGGCGTCGTCGGCGAAGGCGGTGGCCACGCGGGCGAACATATCCTGGTACGACTCGCCCGGCAGGAGGTAACGGTCCTCGAGCGTCGTGCGGCCGAAGTCGGTCAGCAGGGCGTCGCGGGAACGGTCGATCTCCACCTTGCGGACCAGCGTGAGGCTCGGCCGTTCGGCGGGTTTTGGCCGCACCTGGCGCGTCTGTGAGACCTGATCGTGAATCGCATGCGACGTGTTCATTCCGAGCCCCGACCGTACCTTCTGCGAGGAAGCCCATTTGGCGCCTCCTCGCTAAATTAGGACTAAATCTTGTGGGCGTAGCGTCCGCCCGCCCTACATATGGGGACACAAGCCCCGAAAAGCGTCAACCGGCGCGGGGGTCGGCTGACATGTTTTTTTGGTTGATGAAACCTTAACCAGAGCGCGCTTACCTGGGACCGCCGATCGGGTGCGGACGATCGGAGTCGTTGCGGCCGCGCGGCGCCGGACGTAAGGGAATCCGCCCCGCCGACGCCGAACCCAACGGAGCGATGTCAGAGGTCAATCTCCCGCACGATCACCACCCCTCGATCCCCATCCGCCTGTTCACTCAGGCGGACTGGCGACTGAGCGGGGACGGCCTCAATCCGGGCGCCCGCACGGCCGCCATCCAGGTCAAGTTCGCCGGCAAGGCGGGCGACCTCGCGGTGGTCCGGCGCGCCGACGGAGAGGTCGAGGAGGTCCTGTTCGGTCTCGGCGAGGGGCCGGCCGCCCCGGCCTTCCGGGGCCTCGCGGCGCGGTTGCCGCCCGGGGACTACCGCATCGACGGGGAGACCAAGGGCGACGGCGTGGAACTCGCCCTTGCCTGGGCGCAGGGCGCCTATCGCTTCGACAGGTACAAGCGCGATCGGGGCGATCCGCCTCCCCGGCTGGTGACGCCGGCGGGCGCCGACGTGGATCGCGTCCGCGTCCTTGCCCACGCCTGCGCCCTGACCCGCGACATGGTCAACACGCCGGCCAATGACATGGGTCCGTTGCAGATCGAGACCATCGCCCGCGAGATCGCCGCCCAGCACGGCGCGCAGATCCAGGTCGTGGTCGGCGACGCCCTCGTAGAGGCAGGCTATCCCGCGGTGCATGCCGTCGGCCGGGCCGCCGTCCCGCACCGCGCGCCGCGGATGATCGAGATCTCCTGGGGCGAGCCCAACGCGCCGCTGGTGGCGGTCGTCGGCAAGGGGGTGGTGTTCGATACCGGCGGCCTGGACATCAAGCCGTCGGCGGGCATGAGGTTGATGAAGAAGGACATGGGCGGCGCCGCCCATGCCCTGGGGCTGGGCCGGATGATCATGGGCCTGCGACTGCCGGTGCGCCTGGCGGTGCTGGTCCCGGTGGTGGAGAACGCCATCTCCGGCGACGCGATGCGGCCCGGCGATGTGCTCGCCTCCCGGCGGGGCCTCTCAATCGAGGTGGGCAACACCGACGCGGAGGGCCGCCTGATCCTGGCCGACGCCCTGGCCCGGGCGGCCGAGCTCACGCCAAGCGTAACGATCGACATGGCGACCCTCACCGGGGCCGCCCGGGTGGCGCTGGGGCCTCAGGTCATTCCGTTCTACACTGACGACGACGATCTCGCGCGCGAGATCGCTGACGGCTCGCTTGCCGCCAACGATCCGCTCTGGCGCATGCCCCTGTGGGAAGGCTACGCCGCCTCCCTCGACAGCGACGTCGCCGACCTCAAGAACGACCCGGACGGGTGGGCCCAGGCCGGATCTGTCACCGCCGCCCTGTTCCTCAAGCGCTTCGCGCCGGTGGGCCCATGGGTCCACCTGGACATCTTCGCCTGGAATCCCCGCTCGCAGGCGGGCCGGCCGGCCGGAGCGGAGGCCCAGTCGATCCTGGCGCTCCTCCACATGCTCGAACGGCGGTTCTCCTAGGGGTGAGCGCAGATCCACGCTTGACCCTGGCTCGGGCCGACTTGGCGAGCACCGAGCTTGAGGGGATCGTTCGCGCAGCGCGCTTCGCCGAGCCGAAGCGAATGCGCGTGGCGTCCCCCTCCATCGCCCTCCGCGCTGCGCCACACGCGGGGGCGGAACAGGTCGATCAGGTCCTGTTCGGAGAAACGTTCGACGTGCTCGACGCCGATGGCGCCTTCGCCTGGGGCCAGGCGGTGCGGGACGGTTATGTCGGCTGGGTGGACGCCTCGGGCCTGGCGCCGGCGGAGGAGGAGACGCCGACCCACTGGGTGACAGCTCTGAGGACCTTCGCCTTCGCCTTGCCCTCAATCAAGTCGCCGTCCTTCGGACCGCTCAGCCTCAATGCGCTCGTTCGCGTCACGGGAGAGCAGGGCGAGATGGCGCATGCCGAAGGCGCGGGGTGGATCCCCCGGGGCCACCTGGCTCCCATCGCCGCCGGCTTCGCCGAGCCAGCGGCGACGGCCGAGCGGTTCCTGGGCGCGCCCTACCTATGGGGCGGGCGCGACAGCATCGGGATCGACTGCTCGGGCCTCATCCAGCAGGCCCTGTACCCCGCCGGCCTCGCCTGCCCGCGCGACTCCGACCTCCAGGCCGCACTCGGCGCCCCGGTGGAGCGTGGCGACCTGGCGCGCGGGGACCTCGTCTTCTGGCGCGGCCACGTCGGGATGATGCTGGACGAGTCCCGCCTCATCCACGCCAACGCCTGGCACATGGCCGTGGAGATCGAGCCGCTGGCCGGGGCCGTCGAGCGGATCAGCCGTCGCGGCGGCGGCGAGCCGACGGCGTTCCGGCGCATTGGAATCCTGCATCCCTCCCCTTCCGGGGAGGGTGTCGCGCCATAGGCGCGACGGGTGGGGAACTCTGGGGAAAGAGCGCGGCGCCCGGGGTGATCCACACCTCCCCACCCGGCTTCGCTTCGCTCAGCCACCCTCCCCGGAAGGGGAGGGACGGCTCACCCCGCGGCCGCGAGGATCCGTCCATAGAGCACAGGATCCACGTTTCCCCCTGAAAGGATGATCACCGTGGCGCCGGCCGGTTCGGCGCGCACCTTCCCGCTGAGGAGGGCCGCCAGGGCGACGGA
>Ga0210396_10004227_pt1 | contig 14106 bp, 12 predicted proteins | sample IncBWH17OmetaG_FD_155466 | JGI IMG/M metagenome (GOLD analysis project Ga0210396, IMG submission 155466) | Forest soil microbial communities from Barre Woods Harvard Forest LTER site, Petersham, Massachusetts, United States - Inc-BW-H-17-O ...
AACTGCGAATTTGTAACGTTTGCGGTGCCCTGGACACGGTGCACGGACGCCCGTCGGCTGGCGCGCTGACTCAAGATCCGAGCGAGAGTTCCCATCGGACAAGGTCTATCGCCGCGATGACCGCGGGATCGTCGGGGTCGAGTCCCTCGGCTTGCATGCTTGGCGTTCGTCGTCATCCACACCGTGTTGGACGTGACGCGCACTGCCAAGGGTTCCAAATGAGGGTGGCAACACCCAGCGCGGTTTGCGCCGCCGTTATCGCGGTGCTCTGGGCGCCTGGTGGCCCGCGATGCACGCCCGCCCACGCGCCCGCGATCGTGTAGTCGGCGGTAGTTCCCGGTTGGCGCGATCACACCGGGTTCGGGCGTCTGCGTGAAAGCCGGGGGACGCTCACTGTGCCGAAAAACGCTTTACGCCGTGGGCTGCCGACAGGTTTGCCCGCTGGGATACCACACAGATCCGGTACGCAGTGCAAATTACAAGTTTTTGCCAGCTTTTTCATACGTTGCGTTAAGCCGGGATCTACGCTAGAAGCTTGCGGCGGTCGGGGCTGATGACAAGATCCGCACCCGTCGGGCTGCGGTCGGGGAAGGCAGAAACCATGGTGAACGCGCGTGGTCTCGGTCGGCTGGGCTTGCTAGCGATGGGCTTGGGCATAGGGGCCGCGCTGGCCTCCACGCCGGGGGTCGCCTCGGCCGACTCGTCTACCGACCCGTTCTCGTGGATCGGGGGCATAGACCTGGGTGACCTGTTGTCGGCCCCCGCCCAGACGACATCAGCTTTGGACATGCAGGTCTCAATCGACGGGTTTGATTTGTTCCCAACAGCGGGCAACACCGCGACCGCCACCTCGAGCCTGGGGGACATTGCGATCGCCATCGGCAACGGCAGCCACGCCGAGGCCGGCTTCTACATCTTCGACAACTTTGACTCCGCATTCGCCGACGGCACCAACAGCACCGCCGTCGCCGACACCGGCAGCCTCAACACCGCCACCGCCCTCGGCGACGGCAGCTTCGCTGGTGCCGAAGGCGGCAGCCTTGACACCGCCACCGCCCTCGGCACCGGCAGCGCGGCCGAGGGCGACAACGGCATCCTTGACACCGCCACCGCCCTCGGCACCAACACCAGTGCCGTTGCCGTCTCCGGCAACGGCGACCTCGTCACCGCCCTGGGCACCAACAGCGCCGCCAGTGCCATCCTCGGCAGCAACGACCTCGCCTTCGTCTTGGGCACTGGCAGCACCGCCGACACCGGCGCCGGACTCGTGCTACCACTGCCCGGCAATTTCGACCTCGCCGCCGCCTTCGGGGACATGCTCCACGCGGTGGCTACCGGCGGCAACTTCCTGATCGACATCCCGCCATTGCCATTGCTATAGGGTCAGCGCCGTCCCGGCCGGGTGCGCGGTCATCGTGGCTGTGCGACCGGGTGGCGCGGTAACCGCACGCCGGCAGCGGTCGGGTCGAAGCGCGCAAGCCACCACGCCAGGCAAACAGTCCGCTCAGTGGGTGATACTTGCCCGCATTAATTGCTTGAGGTGATCCGATATGAAGCTGCGCCCTGCCGAAGCGTTGTCCGCAGTGGCAGGCTGTCGTGTCGGCACGCCCCGTATCTTTTCGATTGTGCTGTCGCACTTGGTAATCGCGGCGGCAAGTTGTCTGTAGGTCAGCACGTGTTCGCCAATGCCTATCTGAGTGATTGTGGCGAACAGAGAGAATGCTTGCCCTTGCAGAAACGGAGGTCTCGACGGGCGTTTGCTTCTTTTGAGCAGCCGCTCGTCAGAGTGTTGAATTGCATCGCGCACTTGAGGCACTCCCTTTGCTTATCGGTTAGACGCGGCGCACCTCGCCCAACCTTGTTACGGTCAGAGCCGCGATTACTTATCGCCCACACCCGGCCTGTCCTGGCGCCATGCACACCGCAGTCGGCGAGCTGGTCCGTTGCACCGTTTTGACCTACCGCGGCCGCAGGGGAGCAGAGCTGAGCTGACGTATTCGCGTCAGGAATGCCAGTGGCTTGGCTTCTCTGCGAACAGTTTCACAGGTGCATAGCGGCCATCGGGTAACTGATGGGTCACCTTGTAAAGATTGATCAAGCCACGGTCGGCTAGCGCATTCACGGCGCGACGGATCTGGCGGTCGCTCGCGTCCAGGCGTTCGGCCAACTCGGTGACGGCCAGATGTCCGGCGCTAAGCTCGTCGAGGATGGCCTGCTCGGTCTTGGGAATGTCGCGACTCATTGGCTTCTGAGGCCTTCCCCTCTCGTCGACCCCATGCGGAGTATCTCGCGGGACCGCCGCCAGGCACACGAGTAACTCGATACTCTTCCCAAAATTCACCAACCCCTGTGATTTACGACTAACCCGCCTATCATGCCCGCAGTCGGCGAGCTGGTCCGCTGCACCGACGGTCGTTGGATGGTTCGACCGCCCGAGCGGTGCCCGCGCGGCCATCAGCTCGGCGCCGGCCGGGTGCTGGTGGGCCACCAGCCCTGCTCATGCCGCCGCGGTCACACGAGCTGGTTCTGCCTCGAATGCGACGCGGTCGTCTACATGCCACCGGTAAATGCCGGTTGTCGCATGCTCGACGGCCCCGCCACAGTCCGCGGGTAACGAAGTTCGGCCCGCCACGGGGAGAGGGTCGGGCAATGACCCCAAGTCGAGCGCGCGGAACAGCAGCATGTCGCACGGGCTTGCTACAGCCTGCCAGTCAAGCGCAGTGGCCCCGACTGGGCACCACCTGGCTCTACAGTCTCTTAAGAATTCCTTGAACCCAGGCTGTACTTCAGATAAGAACATGTGAAGACGCAGACCATGCGCCGGCAACAGGCAAAGGGAAGTGCAGCGGTGAGCGGATCGAAGATGCTCGCGAAAGTTGCCATCGTCGGCATGTTCGTTGGCGCGGCTAGCGCGGCGAGTCTCCAAGCCGCCCACGCCGACGCGGACGACCCGCTGGCTGGGAGCGATACGGCGATCATCCTCGGCGGAACCTTCCAGTCGACGCCGGACACCGCCTTCGCTCAGGCCGCCGAGAATCTGTATCTGAACCCGCTGGGTTTCGACGATGGCGCGACCTCCTCGACTGTCTGCGACATGATCGGGACCGACCCATGTGCCGCGCCGCTGCAGGTACTGACGACGCCCGAACTGCTCCAGCAAAGCAATCTCACCGACGCCGACGACGTCACCCTCGCCGTGGAGAACGAATTCACCGCGAATCCAGGCGCTTTCACCGCCGAGGACCCGCTGACGATCTTCGGATACTCCCAAAGCGCCACCGCCGAGTCGATCGCCATGACCCAACTCGAAGAAGCCGGCATCCCCAGCGCCGATCTGCACTTCGTGTTCATCGGCGACCCCTCCCTCCCAGGCGGAATTGAGGCGAACACCAACGTGACGCCCGATGATCTGTACCCGGCGACGATCTACACGCTCGACGGCGACGGGGTCGCCGACTTCCAACAGGACTTCACAGCCGGAGGTCTGCTGGATGCGCTGTACAACCTGTTCACCACGCACGCGGAGTACCTCGGGTTGACACCGACGGAAATCGCCAACGCGACCACGTCGACCGACGGTGACCTCACCCTTGTCGACATCTCCGACAACATCAACAACGCCGACGCGTTTATTGGTGCACTCGATAACGGGATCGGCAGCAGCGGACTGTTCGAGAGCCTATTCGAGTCCCTGCAACTGTTTTGACCAACATGTTCTGATTGACGATCTAAGCCAGTGTGTGCCCTGGACACGGTGCACGGACTCCCGTCGGGCGGATGCGGTCACTCCAGTACCGAGCGAGAGTTCCCATAGGACAAGGTCTATCGCCGCAATGACCGCGGGATCGTCGGGGTCGAGTCCTTCAGCCCGTAGGGCTTGGCGTTCGTCGTCATCCACACCAGTGTTGGATGCAAGGCGCGCTCGTACGTTCCCGGCGGGGCCTAGCGTCGGCACCTGGGTGGGCCGATGCGTAAACGTAGCCTGACTTTATGACTGAGCAACCGCGCTTGATCGGAATCGATCGCCTATGTCGGCAGGAGCGGGAGGCCTGCTTAATCGCCGTCCGCGTGCTCGAAGTTGCTGAAGCCGAAGCCTGGGATGTCGGTGGCCGGCAAGGCGCCGTCGACGTGATGTTGACGCTGGAGGACGGTCGTAAGGCTGCGTTCGAGGTGACGAATTTGGCGGCCGAAGGTGCGCTTAAGCTCGCAATGCTGCTCGCCAAGGACAACCACAAATGGTCAGTACCCGGTGCTTGGTTCTGGACCATCGAGATCGGCTCGCTAGAAGACCTGGGGCGACTGAAGGGGTGCTACGACAACATCATCCGGATTTGCGAAGGTGCCGGCGTCGCGTATCCCGAGGAGATTGGGTGGTCGGAATCGGCCGACCCGGACCTGCAATGGCTTGTACAAGTGTCGTTGTCCGTCATGACTGGCTACCCGGAGCAACTCGCGAAGGACATGAAAAACCCAGGGGCGATGGTGGTGCCGAGGGCCGGCGGCGGCGTGATCGATGAATCGATGACGGGTTTTGCGGCGGCGCTCAGCGAGGCATTTAAGAGGCCGCACATTCAAGAGCATTTCGACAAGCTGGCCAGGGCGGACGCTGACGAACGTCACCTGTTCATCCCATTGCACGACAGCGCGCTCCCGTTCGGCATCTCCTCGGAACTCGTTTTTGAGGACACGCTGCCACCTGAGCCGCCGCCGGTCCCAGACTCTGTAACACACCTTTGGCTGGCGCCCGCAGGTTCTCGACGGGTGCTGTTATGGAGCCGCGGCGAAGGCTGGCGGAACTTTCCGACAAAAGCCGCTACGCCGTTTCCGATGCCACGGAGATGAGACGATCCGCCGATTCAAATTCGCTACGCTGATGTCATCGCCGTCTCGGGTTGGGCGCTGCGTCGGTTGGAAGGTCTTCCACAAATGGGCACGCTGTCGTTGGCCAGACTGCTTGCCGCAGTTGGCACTCTGGCATTGTCGTTGACCCCTGGGACCGGCGTCGCGTCCGCAGACCCCGATTTGAGTCCGGTCATCAACACCACGTGCAGTTACTCGCAGGTGGTGTCGGCGATCAATGTGCAATCGCCGCCAGCTGGCGCAGCACTGTCCGCATCGCCGACGGCACAGGCCGTGCTGCGTGGATTCCTCGCCTCGTCGCCGGATCAGCGCCAGCAGATAGTCCAGGAGCTGGAGAGCAAGCCAGAATCTCAGCCGTACTTTCAGCAATACGTTGGAGCTGTCCTGCAGGTCGCTAACACCTGCAACAACTTCTGAGCGGACCCTGCGGCCCGCCCGCGGTGCGCTAGCCGCTCGTCGAGCAGCTCGTCGACCTGACGACTCGACGGCTCGCCGCCGTGCTCGCGGATCGACCAACGCACAGCGGCCAGGAACCGCAGCTCGGAGTCGATGGTTTCTAGGTCGCGCATCCGCCGACACTAAGTCCAGACGCCACGATTCGGCACTTCACTTGCCCGCGTCTAATGTGCGGCAGTGAGTCGCCGTAGCCATGTCCGTCCGGGCACCTCGGCCCTTGGGCGCGCCACCTAACGCAGCGGGGAGCGGGTGTGGCGTTCGCCACAGTCAGCCAAGTGGTGGAATGGGAACTTGCTCGCGCCGCGTTGTCCATCGCACAACCACAATTGAAAAAAACGACCCGGCTGCAATTCTCTTCCAGCCGGGTCGTTTCTGTTCGTGACACGCTGCCCGCGCCTGATTGAGGCTGTAAGTCCGGCCCGCCACGGGGAGAGGGTGTGGCGGGTCGAGTAACTGTTCAGACGTGGGCTAGGTCGATGCGGTTCCTACTGCTGTCCGACTGATTCGACGGCCGCTCAGCGCGGCCACGCCGCGCCCCCGCGTCCACCCTATTTCGTTTTGTACCCGATCACTTCACCCGCCGTGATATGGGGCGGGTTCGGCATCACCCCCGCCATATTATTTTCCCGCACCCAATCCGCAGCCTTCCTGTTTGATTCGTCCGCGCTGGCTTGATCTTGAAAGACGCCGGTGGAAATCATCACGCCACCCCCGGCGTCCACCCAGTAGTACGCGACGAACCCTGGAAGCTCGTTCATCAGCGGTATAAAGCTTTCACTGACCCGTCGGCCTGCCTCACCAGGATCGGTCACACCCTCGTACCGCCGTACTGTTGCGTACATAGCGCACCTCCGTGGTTGCTCGGGTGTCAATTGGTCTATCAAATCCCGCCAGTCCCGCGCAACGCTCGTAGTAGTCACGGCTTGCCAAAAGGCTCGCCCTAATCTGCTATCTCCGAACCTTTGCGGTCCCCTGGACGGTGGCGTACGCGCCGCCAATCGGCCGCCGAGTGTCGCGGGCTGCACCATGCGACCGCAGTACGTTAGGCGCTAGCGGCGCGCGATTGCGCCAAAGTCGGGAGTCGTAGTGCCCGGCATCACTACGCTCAGGCCATGGCGGAAACGCTGTACGCACCGTGCGGCGATCTCAGCCTGGCGTATCAGGTGTGCGGCGACGGGCCGGTCGAGCTGGTCTTCGTTTGGGGGCCGGTCAGCCACGTGGAGCTGTGCTGGACGCTGCCCGAATTCAAGGCTTTCTTCGACCAGCTCGCCACGTTCTGTCGCGTCCTCGTGTTCGATAAGGCCGGGGTCGGGCTGTCGGACCCGGTCCCGCACGTTCGCACGCTGGATGAACGAGCGGCCGAGATCGAGGCCGTCATGGACGCCGTCGGCTTCGGCAAGGCGGTCCTCTTCGCCCTGGGTGAGGGCGGCCCGGCCGCCATCGTCTTCGCGGCACTACGGCCAGAGCGAACCCAGGCGTTGGTCCTTTGCGACACGTTTTCCTTCATGGCGACCGGGTGGGACGATATCGGCCGCGACCCGGACGAGCTGCTCGCCGAGGTGCGGGCGCGCTACCTATCCGAGGTGGGTCCGGACTATATGCCATCGGTGGAGCAGATCGCCCGCCTGCAGGAGTTCCTCCGCGCCGTCCGTTCGGCGTGGGGCAGCGGTGCGGCACTCAGCATCGCCGTGCCGTCGGTCCGGTCGATGCGCCAGTTCGCAATGTTGGAGCGCATGGCCGCCAGCCCAGGGATGGCGCGGGCGACGTTCGAAGCGATGTTCGGGATCGACGTGCGGCCGATCCTGCCGACGATCACCGCGCCTACCCTGGTCATCCACGCCCGCGAGGACCCCACATTTGGGGTGCAGGCCGGCCGCTACCTCGCCGACCACATCCCCGGTGCGCGGTACCTCGAGGTCGACGGCGTGGACGCCGCGCCTTGGCTCACCGAGCCCGACAGGATGCTGACAGAGATCGAGGAGTTCCTCACCGGCAGCCATGCCGCACCGCCGCCGTCCCATCGCGCCCTGCGCACCGTGTTGTTCACCGACATCGTTGAGTCGACCCAACACGCCGCGGCCACCGGCGACGAGCGCTGGCGCGCGGTGCTGCAGCGCTTTGGTGAGGTCACCGCCGACCTCACCGAACGGTTCGGCGGCACGGTGGTCAAGAGCACCGGCGACGGGCACCTCGCCACGTTCGACGGTCCGACGCAGGCCATCCGCTGCGCCGAGGCCCTGCGTGCTGACGCCGAGACCCTGGGCATCCAGATCCGCGCCGGCATCCACACCGGCGAGTGCGAACTGCTGGACAACGACATCGGGGGGCTCGCCGTACACATCGCGGCGCGGATCCTCGGGCAGGCCGGCGCCGGTGAAATCCTGGTCTCGCGCACCGTGCGTGATTTGGTCGTCGGCTCGGGCACGGGCTTCGAGGACCGCGGCAGCGTCGAGCTGCGTGGCGTGCCCGGCACCTGGCAACTGCTGGCGGTCAATCGCCACGGCCCGCCGGCCGGATCGGCCGAGGCAGAGCTGGCCTCAATGCCCACCCCCGGCCCGCGGACCGCAATGCGCCGCTCGGATCGCGCCGTAGCGGTAATGGCCAGGCGGACACCGTGGATCCTGCGCGGGATGGCCCGCTTCACCCCGACGGTTCGGAGCTGAACAGCTACCGGAGTTAGCGCGCCTCGGCGTTGGCTCGGGGATGGATTCTGAACCCCAACCTTCGCCCGCCCGCTATGTGCGGCCCTCGCCACAGTTCCGCCAGTCTGTCGTCCTTGTGCTCCCTGGACGCTGCCGGGCGGAAATCACGCTCTGATAGTGGACAGGCGGTCGACCCGCCACCTAAGCAGGTTGACGGGCCGACCGTAGGAGTTGGCGCCCTGGCTAGTCATTCGCCGCACATGTTAACTGCAGCCTTCCCCGCTGAACACCCCGCCTATGGCGGCGAGAGGGCCGCCTGAGCACTGCGGCAGGTCCTGCGGAGGCCCGGAACGATGACCGTGTCGTCGCCTCGTAGGGCGCCCATCGCTGCGACGGTGTCATCGTTGGACTCGCGCGCCTCTGCGCGCACGGCTTGGATGAAATCCTTTGGCGCGTAATCCTTATCGCCTGGGCGGAAGAACTCCGAAATGCTGGCCCGTGACACTACGGGCTCGACGGCGTGGCCGAAGGGAGCGGCGGCGGCGGTGGGCTCGCCGGCGTCGGGGGCCGCGGGCTGTTTCGTGGACATCACTTCAACTCCTGGTTTAGTGAGAGCGTCCCCGACAGGTGTGACACGGGCAACCAACACCTGCCTGGGACGGTTGTTGGGTAGGTCAGTAGCTCAGCGCGTCCAGCTCGTCGGCCGCGGCGATTAGCACTCGTGCCAGCTGCCGGGCCTGGCTGCGGTGACGACGATTGCCTCGCAGACCCAGATGAACCGGGACACCTTTCCGCGCTTTTCGGCAGCGGGTACGCAGTGGGTACGCAGCAGGATTTCCGGCAGCCAACAGACTCAACGCAACTCAACGCTGCGACCTGCAGGGTTCTCGCGTTATCAACGCAGCTAACGGTTACAAACGCCCAAGTAGTAGCTTGCGCTCTACTACGACGTGTGAACCGCTTGGCCGTCAGTCGATGGGAATCCCCAGCGTTGCGACGAGCGCCTTGGTGCGCAACCGAAGCGCGGTCGCGAGGATCGGGCCGCGCTGGTTGTAGAGCAACTTGTGCCGCCAGCGCCGGGGCTCGACCTGGGCGAGCAACACGGTGACGTGGCGGCCTTGCTCAATCTGGTCTCGCACGTAATGGACTGTGGGGGAGACCAGGCTACGGTGCGGGCTGTCTAGCACCTTCAGGTCTATCCCCGGGTCCCACTCGTTCCACGCCTTTCGCAGCCGCGCAGTTGCGTCCGGGTCGACGTCGACGGTGATCGGCACGACTTCGGGGCCGACCCGCATGGCGACCTGCAACGCGCGCTGGGCCACCGAGCTCACCGCGACGATGGGGACGATCACCATTGCCTTCGGGTCGATACCTGGCACCGGTTTAGCAGGCATCTTTCCCAGGCCCAGCTGTTCGGCGGCGCGCCCGTAGTAGCGTTCGATTCCGTTGAAAAGGATGATCAGCCCGGGCACCAGGATCAAAAGCAACCAAGCGCCTTCGGTGAATTTGCTTGCGAACAAAACGATCCCGGCTATGGCGGTTAGCACCGCGCCGAAGCCGTTGAGCAGGATATAGCCCAGCCACCGAGGACCGCGTTCGCGGCGCCAGTGCACCACCAGACCGGTTTGGCTGATCGTGAATCCGATGAAAACCCCGATCGCGAATACCGGCAGTAGCCGCTGGGTGTCGGCGTCGACGATGAGCAGCACCGCGGCGGCCAACAGCGCTAACACCGTGACGCCATATCGGAATACCGGCTTTTCGGCGCGCAGCGCGAACATGTGCGGCATGCGGTGATCCCTGGCCAGCAACTGCAGCAGCACAGGCAGGCCGCCAAAGCTGGTATTGGCCGCGAACGCCAGCACCAGGGTCACCGACAAGTTGATCACGTAAAACGGCCATCCGGTTCCGAACGCGCCCGCCGACAACTGCGCCAGTATCGTGACGTTGCCGCGAGGAACCACCTGGTGTAACCGAATTTGCAGGGCCAAACCCAGGAGCATGGCCCCCAGCAAGACCCCCAATGCGATCTCGCAGCGCTGGGCACGCTTGACCGCCGGTGACCGGAACGCGGGCACCGCGTTGGCGATCGCCTCCACGCCGGTCAGTGAGGAGCATCCTGCAGAAAACGCCTTGAGAATCACCACCACGCCCAGCGCCTCGGTAGCGTGGATCGGCCCGAGATCTTCGCCGATCATGGCCACCGGGTGGTCCTCAAAGAAGCCGAAAATGACAATTGCGAACATCCCGGCGATGAACAACAGCGTCGGACCCATCAGCACCTTCGCCGATTCCGCGATACCGACCAGATTGATCGCGGCGAGTACAGCGAGTCCCGCTATGCATAGCGCGAGCGTGTGATGCGCTAGTGGCGGAAACACGCTCGCCAAGCTGTCGGCACCCGCCGACAGGCTCACCGCGACGGTCAACACGTAGTCGACGACCAGGCTCGCCGCGGCCAGCAGAGCCGGCCACCGGCCTAAGTCCTTCTTGGCCACCGCGTACGAACCGCCGCCGTCGGGATGTACGGCGATCACCTGGCGGTAGGACACCACCAGCACCAGAAGCAAGAGGGCTATCGCTAGGGAGATCGGCACGGTCCAGCTCACCGCTGCAGCGCCCGCTGTGACCAAACCGAGCACTATCGCTTCCGGGCCGTAGGCGACGCTCGATAAGGCGTCCAGCGACATCGCGGCAAGGCCGCCGAAGGCGGTCAGCCGGTGCGAGTCGCCCTTGTGATGTCGTCGGAGGCGACGGTCGGCGATTCGATGGACCGGCGCCGGTCGGTCTAGGGTTTCAACCACGGTCCGATTCAATACCGCGAACCCGCGGACCGCAGCTTTTCAGCGTGCTCAGGCCGCCCGGATGACGATCAGGCGATCAGGTGCCGACGTGTGCGTGTACGTGCCGGTACCTGCAAGTGAAATCGGCCGTGCTGAAACAACTCTCACATCGGTCCCGTGCCGCTCAGTCGATCAACGACTGCGTCCCGAGAACGACCGCGAGCGCGAGGCGCTCGGCGTCCTCCGTCTCGGGTTCGGCGGTATAGATCATGATGCGCAGGTCGTCGGCCGCGACGACGAGCGTGTCGCAGTCCAACGCGATGTGCCCGACGTCGGGGTGGTGGATAACCTTGTGGCGCCCGAACTCCTGGTGTGGCTCTAAAGTGCCTGAATCCCAGAGCTTTACGAAGCGCGGACTCTGTGCGGCGAGGTCGCGGATCAAGTGCTTCAACCGCTGATCGGCGGGATAGCGAGCGGCGGTCAGACGCAGGTCGGCCACCAATCGAGCTTCGAATTCGGCCTGCTCCGTCGGGGTGTGAACGGCGCGACTGCCCGGGCCGACAAGGTGTCGCCAGACGCTGTTGCGTTCGATTCCCCGCCAACTTGTGGTGGGGCCCATGAGCGCGTCGTACGGCGCGTTGGCGACGATCAGAGTCCAGGTCGCGTCGAAGACGGCAACGGGTGTGTGCGCCAGGCGATCCAGCAAGCGTTGCACGCTCGGCGTGATGCGCGACGAGACGACGTCGAGTCCCGGCGTGGCGTGCCCGGCCAGCCGGAAGAGCAGGTCGCGCTCGGCGTCGGAGACCCGCAACGCGCGGGCGAGCGCCTCCACGACTTGCGCCGACGGTGATGTGGCTCGCCCTTGCTCGAGCCGAGTCAGGTAGTCGACGGAGATGCCGGCCAGCCCGGCCAGTTCCTCTCGGCGCAGCCCGGCTGCGCGACGGCGTCCGCCGACCGGGACGCCGACCGCGGAGGGCGCCACGCGGTCGCGCCAGCGACGCACGGTGCGACCGAACTCCCACGAGTCCATCCCTCCACTGTGCGCCGCCGGAACGGTCTTGTCCTGGCACTGGCAGTCCTACGAAAACCGGACGACTGCCTGACGACCGCAGTCCGCCGAACAATCATCGAGGTAGACCGACGAACGGAGAACCATGAACTCGATCGCGTCCGGCACCGTGCTCATCACTGGGCCGACCGGAGGCCTGGGAAAGGCCGCAACGCTGGCGATCGCCAACCGCCCCGCGCCGGAACGTCCAGACTTGCTGCTAGTCGGCAGGGCCGGTGAGGCCCTGACCGATGTGGCGGAGGCCGCCCGCGCAACGCGAGCCACCGTGCAGGAGATCGGCTGCGATCTTGCCCGGCTGACCGACGTGCGCGACGCGGCGCGGCAGGTCAAGCGTCTGCTGGACGCCGGTGCGGTGCGCCCGCTGCAGGGACTGGTGGCCAACGCCGGCGTCTCGGTCGGCGACACCCACAACGCCTCCGCGGATGGATACGAACTCACCTTCGCCGTGAACCACCTTGCGCACGCGCAGCTCATCGGCGACCTGCTCGACTCGCTCGTCGCGCCCGCCCGCATCGTGTTGTTAGGTTCAAATACCTACCACCAGAACATCTTCCGCCGTATTCTGCGAGTCCCGCCGGCAGCTTGGCGCGACCCGAGAGAGCTCGCTCGGCCTACCTCTCCGGATGTGCCGGCGACACCCGAGGAGGGCTGGATGGCCTATTCCAACTCCAAACTCGCGATCCTCTACTACGCGCACGAATTGCAACGCCGAGCTCCCGCGGGGATCAACGTCGCCGTGTTCGAGCCGGGGTTCATGCCCGGCACCGGCCTGAGCAGAGGACACGGCCCTGGTCTTCAACGGGTGGGCCGTGTCATTGAGCGGATCCCCGGCGTCTCGTCACCCACCCGATCCGGGCCGATGCTGGCGTCGGTTGTCCTCGACGACCGCTGGACGCACCTGCGAGACGGCGCGTTCGTCGTCAAAGACGAAGAGCGCGAAGTGAAGCCGTTCGCAAAGGATTTGGCACGCGAGTCAAGGCTGTGGGAGGCCACGGCGGAACTGCTCAACGCCGGTGGCAGAACTACATAAATGTTTCTTCGCAGTATTGCCGGTTCTTGAGCTGATCGAGGCACCGCTGATAGTCCTCGTTGAACAAACCCATCGAATTCCAGAACACGACCATCGACAGGCCGATGACGATCGCGCCAACACCGAGAACGATGCCTGTGGTTGCGACACGACGGTTGTCGGCTAGTCCGCGCTTGACCCTCTGCCGCGCAGCCATTCCCATCAAGGCAGCACTCGCTCCGAGCACTACACCACCGCAGATCGAGACACTTGCCACCAGGGCAATAATCGCGATGACCAAAGATGCGGTGCCGAGGCCATTACGCGGCTCGCCGGACGGCGTATCCGAGGACTCTGTCACGACGATCGCTCCGGAACTATCGGCATTAAGGGCCAGAGTACCGTCGATTCATATGCGCTTTAAGGCTGCAGCTGCCGGGCGATCGCCTTCTTGTCGATCTTGCCGACCGCGGTTGTCGGCAACGCGGTCATCTGCGTCAACACATCCGGTCGAGCATGCCTGGCCACGCCGCGCTGGTCGAGGTAGTCGTTCAACTCCGTCAGCGTGACCGGATTGCCGGCGAAAACGACTGCTGCGCAGATTTTTTCGCCTAGGTAAGGGTCTGGCAGCGCTACCGCCGCTGCTGATGAGATCGCCGGGTGCGCGCGTAAGTGCTCTTCGAGGTCGCCGGCGGCGACGGTCTCGCCGCCGCGGTGGATGACGTCTTTCACCCGGCCGGTGACCTCCAGGTAGCCGTCGGCGCGTCGGCGGACGAGGTCACCGCTGCGGTAAAAGCCGTCCGGGTCAAAGCTGCGCGCGTTGTCGCTTTCGGCGCGGAAGTATCCGTTGATCGTGTACGGACCTCGCACCAGCAGTTCTCCTTCGGCGTCGTCCGGGACAGGTAGGCCGGCGTCGTCGACGATGCGCAGTTCGTCATCGGCAGACAGCGGTCGACCCTGGGTGCGGTCCACCAGTTCCGGTGGGTCGCCGGGACGCGTGTAGCACAGCAGCCCTTCGGCCATGCCGAAAACCTGCTGCAGTCCCGGCGTCAGTGTTTCGCGGATCCGGCGGGCGTCGTCGGCTTCCAGCTTCGCACCGCCAACTTGTAACAGCCGCAACGACGTTGGCGTCTCCGGTTCCCACTCGGTGGCCTGCGCCCACAGGTTGGCCAGGGCCGGAACCAGTGCGGTGGCGGTGACGCCGTGGCGCACGATGGCGCTGAATGCCGACTCCGGGCTGGGGTCGTTGACGAACACGGTCGTCGCACCGACAGCCATGGCGCCGAG